>Ga0247611_10000778_pt1 | contig 61664 bp, 100 predicted proteins | sample 177DNAGHGhighgp2_FD_192422 | JGI IMG/M metagenome (GOLD analysis project Ga0247611, IMG submission 192422) | Sheep rumen microbial communities from Palmerston North, Manawatu-Wanganui, New Zealand - 1770 DNA GHGhigh gp2 | ecosystem: Host-associated > Mammals > Digestive system > Stomach >... | reverse complement strand
CTACAAGTTAGAAATATGGTAACTGATGTAGAGTCGTCACGCATGGACAGTGCAGGAATGCATTACAATTACCTCTCAGAGAGGGCGTTAACTACCACAATCAGACCGAAGATGCAAGAACTTGGACTGGTTGCCGTACCCGTAAAGACGGTGAGCAAAACTACAGCCTTTTTAATGGGGGAAAAAGATGATGGTAGGCCAAGGTATGTACTACTTACTGAGGAAAGTAAACAGTACTTGGTAATGGATGTTGACAGTGGCGATTACATCATTATCTCAGTAGAAGGTTCTGGTGCTGACACAATGGATAAGGGTACAAACAAAGCGGAAACTTGTGCGAAGAAAAACTTCTACAAGGAACTGCTGAACTTACCAAGTCCAGACAAGGAAGACCCAGATACAACACCAAGTACTGGAAGTTATGCTCCGCAATCAAGTGGTTACGGAAGTGTTGGTGACATCAAATTAAAATTTGGTGTACACGCAGGTAAGACGATTAAACAACTATATGAAGAGAATCCAACTGAAGTAGAAAAGATGGCGAAAGGAAATAGTAAATGGTTAGCAGAAAAAGCACAGGCGTTCCTGAAAACAGTTAACGCTGCATAATAATTAAACTACTCTGAAATCAGGCGGATATCTTCGTATGTTGATATCCGCCTTTTTTATTTCAGGGTAGTGCAAAGGTAGCACAGAAGTCTTTGGAACTTCCAATGTAGGTTCGAGTCCTACCCCTGAAGCCACTTCTCCGTATGGGAAAGTTTGGTAATCCGCCTCGCTTGGGACGAGGAGAACGCAGGTTCAAGTCCTGCTACGGAGACCAATACTCGGGTGTGGTCTAATCGGTAGGACAGCGGTCTCTAAAACCGCACGTTTAGGTTCGAACCCTAACGCCCGAGCCAAAAAATATTTTAAAAGGTCGGTGATTTCCATTGATGTCGAGATGTAAACGGATTGGAGATATCGGCGAAGCGAATGTGTTGGCAGAGTTGCTGACTTATAATAATGTTTTTGTATCAAAACCAGTTGGTGATAACTGTCCTTATGATTTACTGATAGATGTTAATGGAAAAATTTACAGAGCATAGGTTAAGACGACACAAAAAGTAAGTAAGAAAACAATGTCTTTTTGTTTATGTTCGTTCAATCCAAAGAAGAAAGTAAAGAGAGTATATACAGGTAAAGATATAGATTTATTTATTGTCTACTGTATAGAGAATAAATACATGGGATTTATTTGGGAAAATGAAGTCAGTGGTCAGAAACAGTTAACAATAACAACAAGAGATAAAAACGAAAACATTAGAAAGAATGTTAGAAAACAACTTCGTTTCGCTGAAGATTATGCGTTGAGAAGTAGAATACATGAATTAAAACAGCAGGTGGCAGGCAAGGTGTCTCCCTAGGCTTATAACCTCGTTTAAGGTGGGTTCGATTCCCACACCTGCAACCATATGGGTAGGTATCCAAGTGGACAAAGGTGAACGACTGTAAATCGTTTGCGTTACGCTTCGTTGGTTCGAATCCAACCCTGCCCACCATCTCTCCGTAGCCCAACTGGATAGAGCAACGGACTTCTAATCCGTAGGTTACAGGTTCGAATCCTGTCGGGGAGACCATTTTTATAGAGACATTTACAGAGACATTTTTACCACGGATATAAGTTGCAACTTAACAAATACGAAAATGAAATATTTACTAAATTGCACACTTTAAAGGTGGGCTTAGTTAAGTATTATCTTTTCGTGGCATAAGAAAAGAAAGAGAAAGAACCAAAGAGAAAGAAAAGAATTATTAATACCGTAGGTATGTCATACGAAGTATGACATATAAAACGCTTTTAATAAATTATTATATATAATATATTATTATATATATATTTATATATTCGGATAACTTCGTTATCCTCATATACCTGCATTCGCAGGTATTATGTTTTTTTTAATGCACTTTCTTTAATACTACGGTTGATAAATATTTTTATTCCGTGGCATAAAATCGTCAGAACTTGTCAACTTCAAGGTACTTGACTCAATTCGTGTTATGTGATATTATATTCGTAGGAGAAACGAAGCCAAATAAAATAAAAAGAAACACAAAACGAAATGAGGTGATATTATGGCTTTCTCTTACAAAAGCAAGTCTGAGTTTGTTCAATTAGATGACAGTAAAAAGTGTTATTATCTTGCGAGATTATACATTGCACAGGATGATGCACCAAATACAATGCCGTACAAACAACGGTTGTTCACTTGTGTAAATTATTTAAAAAAACAACCAAAAGAAACATGGAGTTTGTTATATAACTACTTATCAGATAACAAACATAATGGTCTCATGATTTGGTCTGTAGTTCCGAAGGCTGTCTATTATGACCAAGAGCGTAGGCGTACAGAGAAAAAAGAAAAAAATGTTAAAGAATATGAAAACTTTTCTGCAGGAATGCTCGATGAAATTTTAGGTTAAAAATAATAAATTAAAAAGGATAGGTGATAAAAAATGGAAAAGGCAATTAAAAAAGGTTTTGAGGAACTTGCGAATGCGATAGTTTTACAGGCGTGTGTTGATTATCAAGATTTAAGAGGTAAAAATACTCAACTGGATATTGTGAGAAGACAAAGCATAATTGATTTCTTTCACTCGGAATTGTTTGGAATGATAACGGATATAAGTCCTGAAGCGTTGATTAAGCGGTTAGAAAAGGGCGACAGGATAAAGAATCCTGAAGATAAACAGGAAAGGTGTGAAGTAGCATGAGTATGAAATTAGTTGATAATATTATTCTTCGTAGTGATATTCCAGAGTATCTTACAGAGCATGGCGTAGAGTTACATACAACAAGGAATGGGTATCGTTGCCGTTGTCCTATCCATAAAGGAGACAACGAAGATACATTCTCTTGTTCGGGTAAGAAATGGTTCTGTTTTAAAGAATGTACAGGCGGTACGATTATAGAGTTACATATGGCGTTGGAAGGGGTAACATTTATCCGTGCAATCGAAGATTTATCTGAGATGTATGGGATTGATTTATCCGACAACCAAGAGTATGTAAGTGCAAGAAATTACTTTAAAGAAAAAGAAGCGTTAGTTAACAAGTTCCAAAAGAAAGTCAGTAAGGCAGTAGATTATCTGAAAACTAAAAGACAGTTATCAGATGAAACCATTAAAGAACTTTGTTATGGTTTTAACGAGGAACATGGTAGTATCGTAATTCCTATTCGTAATATTGATGGTATGTTCGTTGCAATAGCGGAACGGAATTTCCGAGACGGATATCCCAAATATGTTAACGATAAGAATAACGAGTACTACGCTAAAGGAGACTTGTTATACAACTTCGACAAGGCACGGAAGATGATGCACAAGCAGGAAAAAATTTACTTGTGCGAGGGGTACTTCGATGTAGCGTCTGCTTTTGACGAAGGACTTCCGTGTGCAGGGTATACAGGTGCAACACTTACGCAAGCACAAATTAAACTGTTGGCGAGAGAGTTACAGGAACACGATAAGAAGTTTACGGTTCTTCTTGCTCCTGATAACGATGAAGCAGGACAGGGTCGTATCGAACAGTTGAGAGATAAGTTTAAAAATTATGGTCCTAACTTAAATGTTCGTATCGTGAAGATACCTGATGGGTACAAGGATTTTAGCGACCTGCATGTGGCAGGGTTAAGTATTGCAGACTTAGAGTCAGAACATATTGATGTTCTCTGTTGTATGCGTGGGGTTGACAAATGTCCCGACAAAGAAACAGAGTATCAGTATGCTATCGACTATTTAACGACAGTATCTAATCCTTTAATCAGGGCAGAGATAGCCGAAAGGTTAGCAAAGCGTTGGGGTAAGGACGAAAAAGATATCATCGGAATTGCAAGTGGTACTCGTACAGAAGCAAGTTTGGTAAACGATTTTAAAACTCCGTTACAATGCGTAAACGAGTTTAGAGATTTATTATCAAACGGAACGATTGGTACAGGGTTTAGTGATATAGACCAAAGTACAAGTCGGTTCTTTAAAACAGAGGTGGTAATGGTAGCAGCGTATTCAGGTGTTGGTAAAACTTTCGTTGCTATTGAAATGGCACTTCACGCAGTGTTCCGTGAGAAAAAGAATGTAATATTCTTCTCAATGGAAATGAGTGGGGCAACATTAATCACAAGACTGATTGCAATGTTTATGAAGAAGAGCGAGGAAGAAGTCAAGGCACTGCTTGAAAGTGGTGACGATATGGCTGTTAAGGTTGAAGCAGCGTTAAATAAAAAACTCTTAATTATAGATAAAAACAGTCTTACGATTAAAGATATTCGGACATATATCAATGTTGCCAATACAATGTTGTTCGAGAAAGGACAGACCGATATGATTATCGTTGATTACCTGCAGTATATGCCAGGTACGAGCGAGTACACGGTAATGTCTGAAACTGTAAGGTCGTTCAAGCCGTTAGCGAAAGAGTTAAACATCGTTCCGATTGTGTTATCTCAGTTAAATCGTGAAGGTAGACCGTGGGAAAAACCGAACCTTGCTCAGATGAAAGGTGGCGGTGATATCGAAGCAACAGCCGACTGGATAATTGGTATGTGGCGTGATGGTGAGAATCCTGCATTGTCCTTAGAAGAACAAGAAGCAAAGCAGGATGTGATAAATATGTCGATATTAAAGGGTCGTAGGCGTTGCGGTCAACGAGACTTTAAATATATGTTTGATACAGTTGAAACAAGTTATAGACCAGTATGATGGGGGTGTAAATTATGAATGAAGATTTTGTAGCAACAGAACCAGTGAAAAAGGAAGAAGATTTTGTACAAAGACATACGGTTGAATTTGCCGTAGCAGGAATTAAAAAGGAAATCCGTAGAGAATTAAAGGATATGCCGATTGAAGGTTTACATCTCCTTGTAAAGATGTTACAGGATAAGGATTGGATAATCTTAACAAATGTTTCTGACTTCGTGGCATTTCTCCGTTCTTTCGGTAGATTACTTCCACATGAAAAACAAGTAGAGTTATTTGATTACACACAAGATGTAGCAAAAGATGTATTGCGTGAGAAGGTAACTCGTGAACTTGCAAGAAGTTTCTCGGAAGCAATCCAAGAACTTACAAGAAAGAACATTATGGAAATGCCTACAGCAAGAGATGTTGCTGAGAAAAGTAGAAGAGCAGAAGATTTAAAAAAATGGATGATGGAAAACGCACGGAATGCGTTTAGAAAGGATGAGGAATAATGGCTATTGAACATCTCTCTCCGTCTACAGTGCAGAGTTATAGGACTTGTGGTAGACAAGTTTATTTCGCAAAGATACTGGGCGTAAAAAACCCAGTAGTCTATGCGATGACTTCTTATGGTTCTTCAATGCACGAAGCAATCGAAGCACTATATAAAGAGAAGTTAACTAAAGAAGAATTTATTAATCGGTTCGAAGATAAATGGAAAGCATACGCAAAAGATGTTACTCAATGGAAAACAGATTCTATGGAGTATCTTCTTGGTGAAGGTAAGAAAGCGTGTGAAGACTTCTATAATAACATCTACGGAAAATATGATGTTGTTGGTGTAGAAGAAAAGTTCGTAATAGATAGGGGACAGGGGCAGTTACCTATCTTGTGTTATGCAGATGCAATCACAAGAGATGGTGTGATACTGGACTATAAGTTCGGTCGTGGTCTATCAGGTATTGCCGACAGCAGGTCTTATTCCTGTAATATGGCGACTTATGCGTGGGCGTACCTTGAGTCTTGCGGTGAAGTTCCTAAGATTGCGTTCATAAAAGAACGGTGGAAGAAGAAGAAAGACAAAGACACTGGTAAATATATCTTCTCCCACGATGGGTTTGTCGTAGAGGAAAAGAAAATCTCAGCAAAAGACTTAGATTATTATAAGTCAATCTACGACAGCGTAGAAGTAGGAATACAGGCAGGTGTTTGGTTGCCTGCTCCTGATGAGTCATTCCTATGTAAGACTTGCGGATACCGACTGAACGGTATGTGCGATAGGAAGGTAGAAGAATGACGAAAGAAGAGAAAGATAAACTGCTTCGTGAAGCGGTGCTATCTCTTAATCCGTAGAGGATAAGAGAAGCAGGAGAAAAGACTGGTCATCCAGTTAGGGTAAGCGATGACAGGGAAGTCATCCAATTAGCGTCTGAAATGATTGTCTTTTATATACCTGATGCTCCAAAAGAAATCATGGCGACAGCGTTGTCCGTGCTTACTATGGGTATGTTTAAACTTTAAAATGAGAGGTGAAGAATATTGGAAAGCGTAAGTGCAAATGGATTACTTAAAAGAAATGAAGCGGTAAACCATCCGAAACATTACACGCAAGGTGGAATTGAATGTATTGATGCAATCAAGGCAGCGACAGTAAATAAAGATGGTTTTGAAGCAACACTTGTTGGTAATGTTATCAAGTATCTGTGGCGGTACGAAAGTAAGGGTGGTCTTGAAGATATCGAAAAAGCATTGTGGTATTTATCAAGATTACACAAAGAGATTGTAGATAAAACTCTTCGGTATCGTATTGTTGCGACTGAGACTGGTGCAGGATTAGAAACTCCTTGGCATACAGTGATGGCTCCAAAAGAAGGGGATATGTTTAATCCGAATAGTACAGCAAGAGCAGGGTTATTGAAAGGACTGTTAGAGCGTGGCGGTTATTGTCCGTGTCAGCCACAACAGGACAGAGATACAATGTGTCCTTGTAAGAGTTACCGTGAAGATGGGAAATGTATTTGTGGTATGTTTGTGAAAGTACCACCAAAAGAAGATGTTAAAGAAGAACCTGTAGAAACTGAGGTAGTAGAGGTGAGTAACGAAAATGCCGAAACCGAAAGCGTCGGAGTTAACACCGAGACAGAAGATAGCAAGGAATAACAAGAAGCGAGGGTCTGCTACGGAACGAGCATTAGTAAGGTTTCTTACTGAACATAATATACCTGCAAGGCGTGTCGTGATGTCAGGTGCTTTAAAGAAATATACAGAGCAACTGGCAGGTCTTGCAGAGAACTTCCGTGGCGATGTAATTATCGAGACGAAGAGCAAACCGATACGGATTGAATGTAAGTCTCGACAGAAACTTCCTGCTTATGTAGTTGGCGAGCGAAGGGGCAAGCCTTGGAATGTGAAAGAGGTAACACACTTATGTTACATCTTGACACAAGAAGAGTTTTTAACACTATGTTCCGATAATATTCTTCCTGAAGAAAGATTAAAAATCAGTGCAGAGAAATGCGGTGCACTTGTTCAATGGTTCAATCAAGATGAGTCGGAGATAGTAGCGATGAAAGAGTATGGTAAACACAAATGGTATTTTGCAGTTAAATTTAAAACTGCTTTAAAAATTGGAGGGAAATATAAATGATTACAGTAATTTTTGGTAAACCAAATAAGAGCGTTGATGTTATTGGATATGGTGTAGATTCTTACAAAGATAAAGAAGGTAAGGAAATCTGGCGTGTGTATGGTATTGTGAATGCAGGTATGCGTGGTCGGTTGGTAAGCCGTGATTCTACGGTTATCAAGGACTTCTATACAGACGATACAACGGTTGTCATCTTCCGTAGTTCCACGGTTGAAGACGCCAATAAATGTAAGGAAGCAATTGATAAAACAATTGCAAATCATTTCCCACTGTTCTCCGTGGAAGCATTCAAAGATTGGTTAGCAGAAGAAAAGAGTAGCAAAAAGGTTGATAGCGAAACGGCGGTGAAAGCAGATGGTAATTGAGTTCTCATACGGTAAAGAGTTTGATGACTTTATGGACTCCTTAAAAGGGTTTCCAAAATACAAAGATTTAGCAACTCTTGATGGTATAGGGAAACAGACAGATATGGTTGCCTTCTCAAAGAAATTCTTTGGGAACGGCGACCTTATTACTGCCGATGTATCGGTAGATAGTAACGCAAATGTAGATGATACATCAGTCATTGCGTATGAAGCAGAAGTACCTAAGCCGTTGTTTAGAGTGAATGCATATTATTTGTTATGGAAATATGGCAGGAAATTGTTTAACAATATCAAGGCGGAAGAATTATGTAAAGCACAATTCTTTAAAGATGTTTACATCAATGACTTCCATCGCTTTGCGGTATGCCCGTATTGTTTTAACTTTTCGTGTTTAGATGTGGTGTTTACTGGACTTCCGTTCGTGAAAAAGATTAAATCTAAACCACCGAAGCATTTAAGTTCTTATGTAAATCAGATGATACAGTTTGTGACTTATGCTTCGAATAGTGTGGCAGGTGCTGTAGGGTTAGCCGACTTCTTAATTTGTTTATCGTACTACTACGACAAAGAACTTTTGGCAGGAAAGATAACTGATGAAGAGGTAGAGCAACAGTTACAAAGTTTTATCTTCTCAGTAAATCAACCTTTCCGTGGTGGTCATCAATCTGCATTCACAAACGTTTCCTTATTTGATAAAAACTTTCTAAAAAAACTTTGTGATGAATACAGATTTCCTGATGGTTCAAAACCTAATCCTGAGACAGTAGATAGATTACAGAGAATGTATATGGATGTAATGAACGAAACATTAGATAACACTCCATGTACTTTTCCAGTGACGACTGCATGTTTCTCGGTAGATGAGGATAAAAATATTCTTGATGAAAAGTTTTTATATAATGTATGTGTTCGAAACTTGAAGTATGGTTGGATTAACTATTACAGCGGTTCTACATCAACCTTATCCAGTTGTTGTAGATTGCGTAGTGAAGCCGACCACGAATATTTCAACACATTTGGTGCAGGTGGTACAAAAATTGGGTCACTGTCGGTAACAACTATAAATTTACCTAGGATTGCATATGAAGAAAAACATAAACAAGTTATGTATCAACCTAAAGCAGATGTACGAGACCTGTTTATTGAGAAGTTAAAAGATAGGGTAAAGATGTGTGCAGAGATTAACGCAATCAAAAGACACATCATTAAGAAGCGTATTAAGAATGGTAATCTTCCGTTATATACATTAGGGTTTATGGATATTAAAAAACAGTATTCTACTTGTGGATTAAATGGTATTAACGAAGCCGTAGAGATTTGTGGTTACGATATCTTAACCGAAGAAGGACAAGAGTTTGTTAACCGAATTTTAACTACGGTTAACGAAGTTAATAAAGAACAAGAGAAACGGTTCGGTTATCCGCATAACTGCGAACAGACACCAAGTGAGAACAGTGCGATTAAGTTGGCACAATCTGATGATATCTTAGGTTACAACAGACAATACCAGTTCTACAGTAACCAGTTTATTCCGTTGACAGTCCAGACCGACTTACTTAATAGAATTCTATTACAAGGTAAGTTTGACCACTTAATGACAGGTGGAGCAATTATGCACATCAATATTGCGGAACAGATTGAAGATGTAGAAGACCTTGTGAAACTTGTAAAGTCTTCGGTGAAACACGGTGTAATCTATCAAGCCGTAAACTATGTTATCAATGTATGTGAGGATGAACACGTAACAGTAGGCAGAGATTTACAGGAATGTCCTATCTGTGGTAAACCTATCACGGATAAACTTACTCGTGTGGTTGGTTTCTTAACTAATACAAAGAACTGGCATATGAAACGGAGACAATTTGATTTTCCTGAAAGGAAGTTTTACTGAGGTGTATTATGATATATGTAATCACCAATTGTACAGAAGAGGATTACAAAACTCTTTCCACACATCTCTTTAAACGACAGATAGTATTACTTTTTAAAGACGGAGTGGCGAAAATCGGTATAGATATTAATACACTTTTTGATTTATCCTTTGTCGCTGCTTCATTAAAATGTAGTTTTCTTTTTACACCATTTGCTTTTGAACATAATGGTTAGAAATATCACACATTAAAGATAGTGAGGGATGAAGATGAAGATAAGAATAGCAGGAACAGAGTTCTCGTTAAAACGTAAAGCGTTCGAGATTTACATACAGGGATGTTCAAGGAATTGCAAGGGGTGTCACAATCCCAGTACACATGATTTTAATGGTGGCAGGGAAGTGGAGATAAGTAGATTCTTTAAAGACCTTGATAAAAAATTAAGACCATTTATTAATGATGGTCTTATAAAAAGAATCTATGTGAGTGGTGGTGACCTCTTGTGTTGGGACGAAGCCACCGTGAAAGAGTTCGGTAATTATTTGATGTTATATTTTGTAGATTTAGAAACTTGGTTGTTTACTGGTGCAGAACCCGAAGAACTTCCGTATTGGATTTGGTGGTATTTTTGGGTAGTGAAGTGTGGTCCATATAGAGAAGATTTACGCAATCCTGATGGAACATTTCCTGCAAGCAGTAATCAAAAACTTGTAGTGTTTTACAAGTTACCAAGAGATTATTTTAACGATATAGAATTTCAGGGGGTTAAAACATGGAGTTAAAATTTAAACATACACTGGGTGGATTAAAGACACCGAAGTTAGAAAATGGAATGATTAATATCTACGCTACAGAAGATGTTTTAATCAGTCCATCAGAAAGTAAATATATTAAAACTGGAACTGCATATGAAGTTCCTGAAGGATATGCTTTAGTAGTTATTCCAGTTGCATTAAGAGTAAGTCTTCGCTTTGCTAACGCAATCGTAGTTCTTACAAACAAAGACAAAGAAGAATTAGGTATTTTGATTGATAATGTAATCCCACGGTCATATAGAAACGACCAAACCGTTGGTTACTTCTTAATTAATGGTAGTTATGTGAAAGATTATCAGAAAGGTTATCAACCAATTAATACAATTTTAATTCAGAAAGGCGACCTTATTGGTAAAGCGTTCTTAGTTAAAATGGAAGAACCAACCATCTCTCGTACTACAAAGAAAGTACAGGAGAAGAAAAATGAAACGGACGAGTAGTGACACTTTAGAAACAATTGTGTAGGAAGCAATCGAACGAGAAAAAAGAATCAATAAAGAGCATCCTGAACGCAACGGATACGGAATGATTTAGGGAGAAGCCGATGACCTTATCAAACGCATCCGTGCGTTGGAAGCAAAAGAGGAACTGGCACAAAGAACCAAAGGTGGACGGATAACGCAACGCATTCGTCTTACTAATTCAGATAAGATTTATTCTCGTTCACCTGAAGAAGTAGCAATCCATAACCTATATAAACAGAAAGTTAATAAAGCCGAAAGGAAATTCTTTGATGATTTGTCAGCAAGAAGCAAAGAGATTTATAACCGTAGAGAACAAGGAGAGAAGTTTACCGACATAGGTAAGATAGTCGGTCTCCATATTTCCAATGTCTCACGGAACTATTACAAGTCTCTAAGCCAACTCCGTGAAGAATTAAAAAAGACATTAGGAAAGGAGATATATTACAATGGTTGTTGAAGTACCTATAGCCAATAAACACTTATAGATGGAAAAAGATTTTACTTCCTTATGTAAAGAAAAAGGTTATGATGTTATTGATTTATCTTACCATCATAATTATAGCGATGAAGCAGCGGAAGCATTACGGAGAGATTTCTCTCCTGCTTCCATGTCTGTAAGAGTTAGTCCTGATATGTTAATACAAAAGTCAAGAGATGGTCTTTATAAAAGTAGTTTTGTAGAACTCAAAACAGGGAACTCTTCCGTAATGCAGATGGAAGCATTTCAACTCCTGCAGAATAAAGTCTTACAAAAAACAATTAAGACACCATGCCTTTATGTTTATCGTGGTAAACTTTCTGACGATGAGATGATAGCATGTTACGCTGAAGATATAAGAGTGAGTCAATTAGTTATCCCTAACGCATTAAAGAATAAGTTCCTTCGCCCAATTCTTTTACGGTCATTCGAAGTACCACTTAAAGAAAGAGAATATATAAATGGTTTTTCCAACGACCCTTATGTTGAAGTAACAGACTTAACAAACTGGTTTCCTGTAAGTGAATATCTAAATTAAAAAGCAGAGTGCATATCACACGCACCCTGCTTCTTTTTTTTATTCCAATCCAAATGCTTCCTTGAAAGTTTTTTCAGTTTCCTCATCAACTTTATCAATGACATTCATACAAGTCGGATAATGCTTATTAAAGATTTCACGGAGACGCTGTACCGCTTCTTTATGTTTCATCATTTCGATAAACCAAATCTTTTTAATACCTTTAGGGTCGCCATCCCTTTCTAAATCTTTAACGTGATGCTCCGCCTTCAAAAACCATTCGTACTCAAACTCATACCAACTTAATAAATCAGCAAACATACATATCACACTCCTTTACCAATTCTCTACATAGCGTTCAAACTGTTTTGCTTTATAAATTTTTTCAAAGTGTTTTATCGCTTCGTTAATATAAGCCTTGATGTAAGAGAGGTCAACATTAGTTAATCTCTCGTAGTATGTTACCTTATCCCTCATAGTTAATAACCGATTATACATGTTAGTTGTTGCGTCAATCTTTAATTTCTTTTCTTGTGCTGCCTTTATAAAGTGCAGCGTTAACTCTTTGAGATTCCCAACAATATCTTCGCTACCATCTAATTTATTAATTTCATCTTTAAAATTTTCCTTAATCTCATCGAGCAATGCTTTAACAATAACCCTTCTATTTTCTGCTGTATCTATTACATCAAGGTCAACAACTTCTAACCCCGGAAAAGAAACAAGAGTCTTTTCGTATGGATTCCATTCGTTAAGTTTATCTTTTGGAATAAACAAAACACCCCCATTCTCCCTAACGAATAAACCAAAACATTTACCACAAACTTTAATAATAGAATGACGAATTTCTTTCACCGACAATATTCCATTTTCTTTTTTCTTTCCCTTTTGAATAGGAATGAACTCATGAAGAATACCATTCATTTTTGCTTTATCAAAGAACTCTTTCCAACTAATTTTAATATCACTTCTCATTGAATAGATAAACATTTTCCCTAACAACTTATCCATTTTTATTCGTCTCCTTTCGTATATTATAAATTCAAATTTTGGGAATGCTCACTTACACAAACCACGAACATTTTTGTATAAATATTAAAAACCTACAAAAAACAACCTCACAAAATCGCCTGTATTGCGTTTTCAGAGAGAGGGTAGGGGTAGTAGTACCCCCAAATAAACCCACCCTCAGAAACGATATTGCAATACACAATAAACTTAAGATAACACGATGTTTTTTTCTTTTGTATGAAGTACACAAGTCTTTATTAAGAACGAAGACGGAAGCATTCCATCTACGCAATCATACAAATCAATCTCAACACTATACAATCCATCTCCCTCTTTAATTAAGGTACAATATGGTTGGTCGGCACAAATTATAAATTCCCCTAAGTCGTCTATTAAATCATCAATTATAAAGTAGGGAAACTCATCACCATCATATTTAAACTGAAACTCATATGTATACCTCGGAAGAATTTCATCAACAAACCCCTTGTTATATAAAAACATTTCATCGCACCCAAACTCAGGGATAAAGTAATTATTTTTTTCTAAATAACTTTCATTCGAAGCAAAGAACCCATCTTTGTCGGTCAACCAATCACCAAACATTATTACTTTAAAATTAGGCATAAACAATAAGAACACATTGCCTAAATCATTAATCAACTTCTTTACTCCATCGTTCTCAATACACTTACCTTTAACAAGAGGAAATAAAACTTGTTGAGTGAATGCCATTGTATCAGAGTACAAACTATTTAAACCTTCCTTTGGAGAATAATCTGCAAGGATTCCATTATGCATAACACAACCAGTCTTTGAAATACCTTGTAATCTATGCAACTCTTTTATATTGTTATGAATTTTAAATGGATGACAATTTTTCGGAACGACTTCACCGCTCGTTGCGATTCTACAGTGAACCGCCCTTGCTAATCTATCATCAAGTCCATCCCAAAACTTTTTCATCTCATCGTAATTCATAAAACCTTTTTGGAAATTTACATTTCCTTTCCAGTCGTAGTACATAATTCCTGCACCATCGGCATTGTTTTTAAAAGCATTCCTTAAAAACTTTTCTTTAATTTCTTTTTTAGGTGGAGCATATAAGATAACACACATACCTATCATTCCTTTCTTAAAATATTTTTTTAATAAGAGACTGGGTTAAAACCCAGTCTCATTATTATCAATAATACCAATCTTCATTCCGTAGTTAACAAAGTCTTCGTAACCATAAGCACGGATTGCAAAATCTACGAAACTATACAGGTCAATTTCCATTGCTTTCTCTAAACTATCACAAGCCTTCACAAGTCTTGCGAACATATCCACGAACTCAAGCGTTGCGTAGAAGGTCTCGATATTAAGAGTGCCACGGAAGATTCTAAACTCGATTGTATCACTCCGTGAGAAGTTGATTGCCTTGTATCTATCACGGCGGTTATAAACTTCTTTATTACTCCATTTTTCGTTATACTTACCAATATCTTTAATCGTTACTCCGTCATCTTCACCATTAATTTGACAATAGTTATAACTAAATCTACGGCTAAATTTCTTAATCCAATCAATATTATTTTTCAGGACGATAAACATCGCACCTTCAATTTCAGTAGAACTTAATTTACTACCATTGAAGAACTTACGGTCAATATGAACATGGAGTCCGCAAGTACCACCATCATGCCCACGATACCCAAACTGTAAAGCCGTATCAAAAGCATTTCCCCATTCTAATTTGTTTTGATGACTTACTAAATTTGCAGGACAACTAATCAACTCAAACCCGTCATCAAGTGAACCATCTTCACAAGCCACACAATACTGTTCACCCAGTGCTTCTTTAATAGATTGAATTTTCTCTTCATCTTTTCCGCCCTTATCCATCTCTGCTTCGACACCGAGAAGAGGGTCAACCTGGCGAGTAGATTCTCCCAAATACGGCATATCGTAATCCGATTCGTCTCCGTCAAAGTGATAAGAGTGAAGAACATTGTTTTCTTCGGGACGATAGCAATTTTCACAATAAACACCATCATCTGTATAATATGCTTCGTCTACATGAACGATACAACCGCAGTCATTACAATATGAGTAGTCTTCTCTACAACTAGAACAAATATGCATAGATTCTCCATATTTATTTTCACCTTCCATACCACCGCCGTAATGACAGTCGTCACTATAATAGTGAGAGGCGTTATGCCAATCTCCGCACTCATCGCATTGATAAGCCATACCTGTATTGGTACAGTCGTAACAGAACACCGAGTCTTCTATTGTTATAATTCCCTCATCGGAACTTATATCAATCCATTTTCCGCAATACTCACACCGTTCCATGTTTTCTTCTGCATATTCTTTTGAATACACATAATCATTCACACCGTAAAATAATGACGCTGCCCAGTCGCTTCCAATTTCAAAACACGTATCTTCGAGAGTTAACGGCTTACCCGTTGCGTGGCACACATAAATTATATATTGTCCATTGTGTGACGCTTTACTTTTTACTAATACATTGTTTCCGTCAACATCAATCGCTTCTTCAAAATCTTCGGGATTATAAGCAATATCCGTAGTCTTATACTCATCCCAAGCCTTTTCTAATTTAATACCCATAATAAATCCTTTCTCCCTTTCGGGACATTTAATATATAATATTTTTCTTTGGTAATCATATTTACCATCGCACCGCCCTTCGTTGGTTAATAAAACTCTCACATAAAATCAACCATTAGCAGGACGGTGTATCGTAAATACCACCACCTTGTAACACATATTAAACCATTACTATCAAAAAAATATTATTTCCATTTAAATGCGTTATGAATGACACTTTCTACAACTTCTTTGTTGCCAGTCGCTTCTGCAATATTCCTACTATATTTATCGTATAAATACATTGTACAGAACGCAGCAGCGTATTCCCTATCGCTCATCAAGATATCTTCTAAAATCTTATTTTGAAACTCTTTTACGGCTTCCGTATTTTCCTGAATAGACAGTTCAAAAAGAGGGAAGATGTAATTAATCTTTTTGTGCCTTAAATCGTTAGAATACAAATAACCATAAATAGTACCATACGCTTCGACAATTTCTTTTTTCAACATAAAACTCACACTCCTTTATAATATTATTTTTATTGTGGTACAGTTCCCACGTTTGGCGACCCCTTGCGGGACCGCCTACCTAAAAACCCTACCGCATGTTTTCTTTGAAGTCTTCTCTTGCTTGCTTTTCCCATGCGTCTACATCTTTACTACCACCCTTGAAGTGGTCAGAGACCATCCGACCAATTCTATAAGCGGTTGTTGTTGCGGTATACGCCTCACCCTTGAATGCCTTTTTCTTTTCGGAATTTGTTTCTTTTTCCACCAAAACATCACACCATAACTTTTTCATAACCATGTCACGATACAGTAACCCTAATTCGTCCTTCAACGTCATGATAATTCACGCTCCCTTATTTAATATTTTTTGTGGTAATTTCCACGCATACCGCCCACGGATTGTGAGCGGTAAACCTAAAAATTAATCAATAAAACTATGCCTCACAACATGTGATGTATCGTATATATCGCTCAACTTATACCCCAACCGAAACAACCTACGAAGCCTTTTTGCTTCTTCTTTTGCTTCTTCTTTTGTCCCGAAGCCGATGATATCCTCTTCTTTTGTTGTTTCAATGTGCCCGTTAAAAGTTACATAATATCTGTCACGATAACATATTGACTTCTCAACTCTTACTCTTACTTTTTCCTTTTCCATAATTTTTACCAGTCCTTTCATAAAATATTTTTTTGTTCGTGATTCTCACGCATACCCCTCACTTAATAAGTGAGAGGTAAACCTGATAATCATGCTACGCCTTTAGCATAGTATTTATCAATCTTTTCCCGCCATTCTTTTTGCGTCTTTTTGTCGTCAATATCTATTAATCCGAAATTAAAAACATAGGCCCGGATTTTTCCTTTTTCCATTTCTGCATAATAGTTATTCAATGCTCCGCATTTTTCGGCCAACTGCTCCAAAAAAGCCAACTCCAACGCATTGGCACCGATTCTTGATGTATACCATTCAGCCGTGATATTATCTCCCTTTTTCTTCTCTTTTTTCACCATCAATTCGTAATAAATTTTGTCGCTCTGTACTGTAACTGCCCTGTGGATAACATCATCAATAATTTTTAACATAATAAATACCTCGCTTTCTTTTATTAAAATATTTTTATTTTTTGCGGAACTGCTCCGCTTTTCAACTATATTATACCATATAACACAAACTGAGTCAAATATATAAAATATGTTTCTATTTTTGCTCCGTTGTCTCTTTTTCTCTACCTTTATTATATCATATGTTTCAAAACTTGTTCCCGAACAAAAACCCCTGCAAAAAACCCCTACAAAATATATATATTATAGAAGAATTTTTTATTTTTTTATCGGAGGTGATTCCCTATGAGGAAAATCAATACCAAGAAAAAACTCACGGAAACACAAGAAAATTTTTGTGAACTTTATGCCCGACACGCAGGCGACATTAACAAAATCTGCATTTCGTTACATATAACCCCATCACGAGCAACTCAAATTTTAGAGCATCCGCTTGTTAAGGAGCGTATAGCCCGAAGCGTTGAGAGAGCCCGCCAAAAGATTGAGGCAGCAACCCCACACTTGGTAAACCTTGCATTGGAAATGGTAAACGACCCCGACCTAAACCCAAAAATAAAGGCGAGTCTGCTTGATTCCCTTCTTGACCGTGCAGGCGTTGCATAGCCGAAAGAACCCCCAATCCAAATTAATCTCAACTACGAGATATAGGACAGAGCAAGACAAATTTTAGCCGAACGGATAACGAGCGGAACGCCCTTGACCCCTACCCCGCAAACCATATCAAGTGCTGAGTCTAACGGCAAAACGCTTGATTCTGCCATTGCAAATCCAAATGGTTGACAAGTGCTGAGTCTTATCGGTAAACGCTATGCAAACGCTATGCCCTACCCATCGCTACCCCCTGCCCTTGCTAATTTCAGAATTGTCTGAAAATTTACCTATACTATTATAAATGATTGATAACGATTGACGAAACGCTATTTTATAACCATTCAATACCAAATGATTGACAAAACGCTATTCGCTCACCCTCATCTTTAAAAAACACTTATTAAAAAACGCTTTTTAAAAATGAAGAAGAGGGGAGAGGGGGAGTCCCCCCCCCTCTATTCCTGATATCCTTCATAGGGAACATAACTGGAGTCAATATCTTGTCTAAACCTTTTCACCGCATGACGCCAAGAGGTTGTACCAATATCTCCCTTTTGTCTATAAGATAAAATTTCATCCAACACCAAAAACCGCTGATAGAATTTTTCTCTATCTTCTTTTGCTTTTTTCTTCTGTTCATCTGTTGCTTTGTTACTACTCAATACTAAATCACAGAAGGACAGAGCCTCATTCACACACCATAACATCTCTTTTGCTTTTTCTGTTGTTGTTTTTGCCATAATAAGCCTCCATTTTCTACTATTAAATATTTATTATTCTTTGTGGAACGATTCCCACATTGTACCGCCTTGCCCCTTTAGGCGGTATATCTGGTAATCCTTCTTAGAACTCAATCTCACGCTGTGAAAGAACCTTTACTTCTCCCGCTTTAATCTTTGCGAGGAGTGCCTTTCTATCCATGTCACACCACGGAGTCGGGAGATATTCCCGAACGAACTGCCAAAAATACTTGACAGTCGTTTTACTGCGATTCCAGTCTTCTCCAAGAGTGAGAGTCTTTTTCTCTTTGTCCCACACCGCACAAACGCTGTTGTACGACTGGAAACTGCGTTCCCGACTACTTTCCACTACATACTGATTCTTTACTGCTAAACCCGTGCGACCTTCCATAGAATACACTTTACTACCCATAATAAAACCACCTTTCTGAAATTAATATAATTTTATTTTTTTGAGGCCGCTGCCTCTTTCTATTATTATTATATACTACAGAACAAACTTTGTTCCCGAACAACCCCGAGAGGGGGGGAGAGGTATTTTACCTCTCCGCACTTTTTCCCGCAACTTTTCCCGTAACCTTTTTTGCCTTAACGGGAATACAAGGAACAATCGCTACAACCTTTGACCCGTCGGCGAAGTCAAACATCATCCAGTCGGCCTTGCTCTGTGCTTCTTTTAACGACTTTGCCTCAATCATCTTGACTCCTTCTTCTTCTCCAACTTGTACTAATTTTTTAGGCGGGGGAGCGATAACCACGTTGCCAACCTTTAACGGCTCTCCAACTTCTTCCACCTTGTACACGGGGCGAGAGTAAAACACATTGAACTTTTTCATACCTTTTTTTCCTTTCTTTTACTTGTCTTGTGTTACTTGTTTTGTAAGTCGTGTTTTTCCTTACACCTTTATTATAGCATCAATAGCGGGAGATGTTCCCGAACTACCTAACCGAGATTTATATAAATTATATTTATATTTATATAAATGTAATTAAATGTTTATATAGTGTTTTTATAAAATGTTTTATAAAGTGTTTTTATTTTTTTATTTTTGTATTTTTTTTGTTTTGTTGTTAATTATAATTATATATAATAATGTAAATGAGACAGTTATGTCATCAATTAAAATAGAGGTGGGTAAATAATATACTTAGGTAACTTTACCAAAAAACTTTTCCGCAAAAAAATCCAAAAACAGACCCTGCCCACAAAAATTTTTTATAAAAATTTTTAAACTCCCTCGAAAAATGTGTAAAATATGCATAAAACTCGCTATAAAAATGTGCATAAAAAAAGAGCAGGGCGAAAACCCTGCTCAGGTGTGTATTATTTATTTACTTTTTCTTTAACGATTCAAACCAATTAATCCAACCGTCTAAGTCTGAATTCCAGTGTTCAACAACTTGTTTCTGTAGATTTTCATCTCCGTAATCTTTGATGACATATCCCCCTCTTAATTTTAGTAAGAGTACTTGGAACTCACGATTAACATCATCTAAGTCTCTGCCTATTAAGTTTAAGTAGGATTTACGCATTGTATCACCCCCTTTCTTTTACTTATGATACCACGAAATAGAAAAATGGTCAAAAGATACTATGGGTTAAAAATTTTTTATAAAATTTTGGCGAAGGGGAGACATTTTATATAATTAGAATATTCTGAAAATTTCGGAACTAACATCAACCGACATTTAAAATCCAAAACAATTCCTAGTACCACGGAGGGAATTAACATATAATAGTGTAACAAATGTTACACTTTTTTAATGTTTTTTACTTCAAATAGACTTGTCTACAAAACTATCGCAAATTTTTTGCAAAAATTGTATTATTTATAGGAACTATAAATAATAAAAATGATATATAAGAAAATATAATTGATTATTACTACGAGTGATAACGAGTAGTAATATCGAAGATAAAAAATGAATTGATAAAAAGTTTGGTAAAGATTAATGAAATACTATTCCATTTTTTATCCGTGGTAAAAATATGAAGTAATAAATAACGGAGAGTTCCAATGATTATAAATGGCCGCGGCCATGTTAACATATTTAGCCGTATTAATTATTATTTCATATAAAATATATTTATTCCGTGGTATAACTTGACTGGTAGGAACTGGTCGTGCGGGTCGGAACTTACCTAATAAGTAAGACCGTTGGATACTGGTCTTGTAGAGCGTGAGTAAATTACAAACGCATGATTTCTTGGGTATCCAAAATGAGGTATTTTATGCTTAAACCATTAAGTTATTTTGTAGTAGTAACGGTACAATAATATTCTTGCCGTAGTAAAAGATGGATGAAACGACTCAGGTTCGCCCTGGGTTACCACCACCACTCGCAAAAAAGTGGTGGTTTTTGTATTTATTATAAGGCAGTGTTGTGAACGGATACTTCAATTAATTCTAGGAAAATTTTTTAATCACCGTTCCTAATTTTCTCCTTATGATGTATTTACCTTCGGGTAATAGGGGGTAATATGGCAGAAAAAATTGTAGGTTCTAAGAGACCTACCCAAAAGAAAGATAAGACTTGGGGAGACGAAGGTTTTACTGGTTATATTTATTACGGTTGTTACAAATACAAAGTCGTGTTTACCAACCAAGACAATTTTGATAAATTTATGGACACATCTCCGTTAGGGAGAGTGTATGGTGCGGTATGCTACGATGATTAGATTATAGTAATCGCAACGAATGTAACCGAGCAAATGAAGAGATTAACGCTTTGGCACGAACTAATGCATATCGTATTAGAGAACAATAATATAAATGATGGAAGGTCTGAGATTGGAGTAAAGAGTGAAGGTTTTGTTGATACACTCGCTTCTCGTGTATATGAGTTAACCACGAGAAATCCTGAGATGATGAGGTGGCTACTTAAATGACAGAGGAGCAAGAGTTATTTGCTCAACAAGAAGCGGAAGCACTTCAACTCGCCTATGAATCTATCGTAGATTTTCGTAGGATTTATTTGCCCAGTCCAGACGATTGTGACCCTGCTCCGTTCCATCACGAGTGGTCTGACATCCTACTTCATGGCAAAAAACACTTTGCTATTGAAGCGTTTCGTGAGTCGGCTAAATCAGTATTAGTAATTCGTGCACATTCTTTATATCGTTTGGTTTTTCCATCAACTGATTATAATTTTATAGTTATTATCATGGCAAACCAAACATTAGCGTCCGCTCGTTTAAAAGACTTGGCGGACGAATATTTAACCAACCCGAAACTCTGTTCAAATCTTGTCAAGGTGGTTAAGAATAATGATAAAACATTTGAAGTTGTAGTTAAAGATATTCGTGGTTAGCGTATCAATGTTCGTATTGACGCTTACGGCAAAGGTTCTTCCGTCAGAGGTCTGTTACATAGTGAGACTCGTCCAAAACTAATTATTATAGACGACCCTCAGGACTTAGAGGACATGGGTTCTGATACAGTATTAGAGAAAGATTATAACTGGTTTTTATCTGATATTGCGTTCTTAGGTAAGAAAAGTCGTATCTTTATGATAGGAAACAACCTTGGTGAATCTTGTCTCATTGAGCGTGTGATTGCGAATAAAGAATATCTTGGTTTCCAGACAGAACGAATTCCGATTATAAAAGACGGAAAGTCTGCTTGGGAATCAAAATATACTATAAAATTTATTGAGGACGAAAGAGAAAAGTACGAAAAAATCCATAAGATAGATATTTGGTATCGTGAAAGAATGTGTATGGCATTATCCCCTGAGAACCAAATATTTAAGAATGAGTATTTTAGGTACTTTACTTGGAAAGACCTTCGTCTTTACGACCTCAATATTTATATGACGGTCGACTTGGCTATCAGTCAAAAGAAGACCGCTGACTACACCGCAATTATGGTTGTTGGTGTAAATAAATAGAACCACTGGTTCATTTTAGACTGTTGTTTTGGTAGGTTTGACCCTTCTGAAACAATTGATAATATATTTAAAATGGTAGGTAAATGGTCGCCACAAAAGGTAGGCGTGGAAAAAGTAGCATACCAAGCAGCACTATCCCACTTTTTAATGAAGGAGATGCCGAAGCGGAATATGTTTTTTACGGTTACACAATTAAAGGCACAACGGCGTAAAGAAGAGCGTATTTCCGCATTACAACCAAGATTTACTTCTGGTTCAGTCTGGGTCCCTGAAAATGCAGGAGACTGGTGGAAAGAACTTCAAAGCGAAATGTTGGCGTTTCCTAATGGTATACACGATGACCTTTTAGACGCACTGGCTTATGTAGAACAGATAAGCGAAACACCTATCAAAAGAAGAGGAAACTTTGTTAATTCACTTTATGCAGGAGCAATGTAACAGGGGGTGGATGAATGCCAGGAACTTTTGACCCAGAAATTCTGCAACAAGATTTACTTGCACAACAACCACAAGTGGAATCTGGCATGGGTTATGGTGAATTAAACCCACCTGAGCCGATGTCTCAAGCAGAAGGAGTAATTGCACAAAATCCGACCGAGTAGAAAGAAATTGTGACAGAATACGGTATTTCTGAAGAAAAATTAGAAGAAATCCGTGAGAATGTTACGAGAGAAATCGAGAGGGCGGATAACTATTACGAAGAAGAAATTGAACCGATGGTTATTAAAAGACATAAGGTTTATGAAAGCGATGCGGAGTATTACAGAAGAAAGTACCCACATTTAACAAATATCAGTGATGTCACTGCCAGTGACTTCCATGATACGGTTGAATGGGCGATACCTTCTTTGATTAAAGTTTTCTTCGGTAACGAAGATATTTGTAAATTACAAGGTGCTAATAGTGAACAAGACGAGAGAGCGGCCGCTGCACATTCTGAATTAATTAAATACCAATTAGAACGGTGCAACGAAGGGTTCTTGATTTTCTATGACTGGATTAAAAATAGTCTTATCGACAATCTTGGTATTGTGAAATGTTACTGGGAAAGAGAAGAGACTATTGAACCAAAAACAATAGTGGCAAGTCAGAGGGAGTTATACGAATTACAGTTAAATCCCAAGATTACCATTACTAATATTGAAGAAAAAGCACCTGATGTTTTTTAGGTTGATTATGAAGAAGTAACTAATATTACCAAAAATCAACCAAAACTCGAAGTAGTTCCACCGTCTGAATTCCGTTTCAATCCTGAAGCAAAGTCTTTGGAAGATGTTGACTTTGTGGCACACAGAAAGATTGTTAAACTGGATTACTTACGGCGTAGAGAGAGGGAAGGGGTTTTTTAGAATATTGACAAAGTTCTCGAAAGCACTGGTGCTTCTGGTACTTACACGAGAACCAACTATGACGAAGAGTTAAATCCACGGGCATATATGAGAAGTTCAGATATTGGCGTAGAAGACGCTAAGAAAGAATTCTTGTTATATGAATGTTATGTGAAGACCGATATAAACAATGACGGTATTCTTGAAGATTTAATTGTTACGATGGTGGATAAAAAGACCATTGTGAGATTAGAAGAGAATACGATGGGTCGTCATCCGTTCTTCGTCATTAGTCCTATTCGTGACACAGCAAGACTGTTTCCAAAGCGTGGTATTGCGGACTTAGTAGGAGAACTGCAAGACTTAAATACGGCGTTTTTGAAACAGATTATTTATAATATTGCGGTCAACAATAATAAACAGGCTTTTGTGAATGTGGATTTAATGTTAGACCCAAGCGAGTTTATTGACGGTAAGAAAGCAGTCCGTATTACGGGAGACCCAAGACAGGCTGTTTATTACACGCCAGTAGAATAGTTACAACCTCAGGTATTCCAATTCTTAGAATATATGAATACCATGAAAGAAAACAGAACTGGTATCACAAGATACAATCAAGGTATGGATGCGAACAGTCTGAACAAGACAGCAACTGGTATCACTCAGATTATGAATGCTTCTAACCAGAGATTAGAGTTAATTGCTCGTATTTTCGCTGAAACTGGTATTAAACAGTTGTTCCGTCATATGATTAAGATGAACCAAATGTATATTACAGAACAGACATTCATTCGTATTACTGATAAACCGAAGCCAATTTTCCCTGAAGATTTGGAAGGTACGATTGATATTGTTGTTAATGTTGGTGTAGTTGCAGGTAGTAAACAGCAACAGGCACAATCTATGTAGTTATTGTTAGGTATGTACCCACAATTACTGCAGGCAGGGTTGGCAACACCAGAGCATGTGTCTTATGCGTTTGGTCGGTTGGTAGAAGCATTAGGTTATAAAAATGTATCCGATTTCATTTTTACGCCTGATGTTTTGCGTGAAGCACAGATGAGAGGAATTCCACCACAGATGTTAATGATGTTGAAATACCAACAAGAAACTGGTCAAACACCACCTGCTTTACCTGAAATGCAACAGAATATGATGTAGAACAAGATGGCTTAGGCAGCGTAGAATGCAGGTGTATACCAAAGACAACAGATGGAACAGCAACCACAACAGGGTCAGCAAGCACCGAACCCTGATGCAGGGGCACCTGAAAATGCAGGATTGAGTACACAACAGTTTATCCAACGGATTGCTCCGCAACCAGAAGCGTCCAATCCTGATAGACGAGATGGAGTATTTTAATTATGAGACCTTTGAAAACAAGAGAAGAATTAATTGAAGAAGGTTATCACGCTGAAGCAGCGTTAGTTTTTCTTCGTGGTTTTTTCAAAGAAGAAAAAGAAAAACAGTTACATTTGTTAATGACTTGCCCTGCCGATGCAATGCCAGAACGCAGGGCGGTTGTTAAATATATTAATTCATTAGAGTCTTTAATGCTTGAGAAAGTTAGAACAGGCATTATGAAGGCAACCGAACAAGTTGAAACAAACACTCGGTAGGAGGGCTAATGGAAATTTTAGAAAACACTAATGTCGATGACCAACAGGTCGAAACTCAGCAAGTGGAACAACCCGATACTGGGACTCCACAGAATGACGAGCAAGATAACACCCCTGAATTCGGTCTTGACAAAGACGGTAACTTCGTTTGGAACACGGATGAGTATGACAACAAGTATCCTGAAGAGGACTCCGAAGAAGACTCTAACCAACAACAGGAAGAACCTGCTGATGGGAACGAGCAATAGGAACAACCAACGCAAGAGAACGATGACAACTCTAATACCGATACCCAGACAGAAGAACCAAAGTTTAAAGTAAAAGTTGATGGTGAAGAAATTGAAGTTACTCAGGAAGAATTACTTCGTGGGTATATGCGTCAAAAGGACTACACGCAAAAAACTCAGCAGTTGGCAGAACAACGGAAACAGTTTGAGCAGTACAGACCTCAGCAACAATTTCAACCACAACAGCAGGCACAACAACCACAATACCAACCAGAACAACAGCAACAGTCTACAGATTTGAACGCCATGGCAAAAGAGATTGCTGCTAAAAGTTTAGGGTTGGAAAGTGTAGATGACCTGTCAGAATTAGATTTTAACCACATCACTGCCGTGGTAGAAGCCAAACAGGCTTTGTTAAACCAACGGAATTAGATGATGTACAGACAACAGAATATCAACAACCTTGAAGAACAATTGCGTAGCGAAGAGCCTAAATACGATGAAATTATGTCTCGACTGGGAGACGCTATTCAAAACTTGCCAGTTAATAAATATAATAAATTGTAGCGGGCTTACAATGAAGGTAACCCCGAACCGTTGCGTGAGTTCTTTAAGGAGATGTAGAAAGACTATTACGCTCAATCTATTCAGAAGGTAGAACAGAAGAAAAAGCCAGTAGTTCCCAAAGTGGAACATACAGCCAACACTCCTGTTACGCCATCTAAGAAGGGTGTAAGGATTGACTACAACAAATTTGGTCACATGACTACTGACCAAAAAGCAAAAATCTTGTTAGAAATGGGGTTACTGGATTAAATATAAAATTTTTGAGGTGAATTTAAATGCCAACTATTCATGCAAATTATGCTAACACTTACGAAGCCGTAGGTAATCGTGAGGACTTGCTTGATATTATCACTAATATTTCCCCAGACGAAACTCCTTTGATGAACAAGTTTGGTCGGTCTAAAGTTACTGGTATGGTACACTCTTGGCTGACTGATACTCTGCCAGACCCAATCGTTAACGCACAGAAGGAAGATGCTGCGTTTACCGAAACCCAGTCTATGCCTCGTGAAAAAGAGTACAACTATGTACAGATTTTCATGCGTGATTGCAATGTAACCGACTCTCAGGAAGCCGTCCTGAAAGCAGGCGTTAAGTCTGAAATGGCTTATCAACTGGCAAAAACCTTGAAGGCTATTGCTCTGGATGTTGAAAAGGCTATTGTTACCAATTCTACCAGAGTTCGTGGTGGCGAAGGTGGAGTTCCTGGCGTAAACTATGATGCAGACAATAACGCCAATACCGAAGGTCCAGTTGCTTTGCCACAGGCTTCTGTTATGGGTGGTGTTCCTTTCTTTAACACTGTTAACACGGTTACTGCTCCTGCTACTGGAGAATTAACTGAACCATTGTTAAATGACGCCATTCAGAAGGCTTGGGCTAAAGGCGGTACTCCTGATATTTGTGTAGTTTCTGGTAAAAATAAGAGAACTATCTCTGAGTTTACTGGTAATGCTACTCGTCAGAGAAATGCCGACAGCACTAAAATTAAACAAATTGTTGATGTATATGAAAGCGATTTTGGTCTGGTAAACATGGTTCTGCACCGTCTGCAACCTAATACTCGTGTTGACCTGTTGCAGACTGAATATTGGAAACTGGCTTATTTAATTCCGTTTAAGACCTACGACAAACCTAAAACCTCTTTGGTTAACGGTAAGGTTGTTACTGGTCAATTGACTTTGGAATGCCGTTCTAAGGAAGCAAATAGTGCTATTACTGGTCTCGCTGCTTCTTGATAACGGCGGGGGGAAACAGTGGCTGATGGTTTTATTACCAGACAATGGTTAGATTTAAGTGACGATAGAAATTATCGTCTTATTAATTAGTATGACACAAGTGAACTCGACAAAGCGAATGCAGAAGAACGCAAGGAAAAACAGACTGGCAAATCTTTTCGCCATGTCTGTGCAATTCCTGCGTTTGAATTTGCGAGAGACCCTTTGTTAAAACAATATCTATTCTATTGTGAGGCGAAAAACGGGGACGCTGCTCGTAGAGTTCTTAGGACTTTCTTAGCGTTAAATCCATAGTATCGCACAATGGATGACGCATTTTAACAAGGGGGCGAAAGCCCCCTTATTTTTATTTATGGGGGTTAAATATGACTGGACAATAGATTATAAATATGTGTTCTGCAATTATTAAACGCCAAGACTTAAATACAAACCTCTTGTTAATGTTCGTTAATTAGCAACGGAAGTTTATTTTACGTTCTAATTATTTATATAAAGTTCAAAAATGGATTACTGGATTTGAACCTGAAGATGGATTTGTGACTACCGATTTACCTACAACCAGTCTTAAACAGGCACGGTATGTGGAATGGAATCCTGACCCAGACGACAATGTGGCAATTGATTTTAATACACACCCTAACTACGCAAATGGTGTTAAAGATGGTAGAAGTAAAAAACTGTTGCGGTTAAACACAATTCAGGAAGCATTTGATGTGGTTGAAAATGTGGACGCAGCAGGTGAACCACAATATTATATTGTTATGTCTGGTGGTATTAAAGTTATTCCTGCTCCAACAGTTGGTGTAATTAATATCTTTGGTGAATGGTATCCAGTAGATTACTACGATAATGGTAATAATGATAATAATTTATCTTATGAAGATATTCTTGATAAAGAACTTGGAGATATTATTGTTTATAACTCTTGTGCTGAATATTTCGATTTTCTTGAAGAATACGAAAAAGCACAGATGTGGAGAAACAAGGGGAAAGTTTTATTAGATGAATACTTAAAAGAAATTAAAAAATAGATGACTGATGATAGATATCTAATGGAACGAGACCCATTCGGCAACCTTGGTATTCATCATGGTTGGTTTGATACTTCTCAGAGATTAATTAATGTTAACGAATTAACAGGTGGTACTGTAGGCGACACATATAGCGGAGATTAATGGGGTGATTAAAATTGTCTATTAGGTATACATTAAGACACTTAAAAGAAGCAGATTGCACAACAGATAATTTAAAAAATTATGAACTCGCCGTATCCACCACTAATGGACGCTTAGTGTTTCGTTTAGGAGACACAATTTATGACCTTACAGGTTAGGCGGTTACGGGAGCGATTGATACAAGTAGAGCGTGGGCTATTTCAGAAGGTTCTCCAGACGATGCAAACGACTCACGGTCTCCAACAGGGAAAACTATGTCGGCTCGTTCTTGGGCATTAGCAATGATTGATAGTGTAAACGAAGCGTTGACAAGGGCGAATAATGTATTAACTACAGCGGAAACCGCTGCGTAGACGGCAACAACAAAATCACAAGAAGTAACTCAAACTGCACAACAAATTAATTCTAATATTACTACGATTAATCAAAGACTTACACAGGCAGAGACTACTATATCGTAGTCAACAACTTTACTTAATAGATTAATAGAGATTACGGATGCGGATGAGGTGATGTATTAATGGCTGTTAAAACAATTGACGACACCATTCTCACCGATATAGCAGATGCAATCCGTGAGAAATCAAGAACAGAAGAAACTTATTATCCACACTCTATGGCACAAGCAATTTTAAGTTTAAATAACAGATTACAAAACAAAACAGTAAAAAGTACACAACAAGAATAGACCATACAAGCAGGAAGTGGATATGATGGAATTGGGACTGTCACAGTTTAGCCATTTAAATTAGAAAGTAAATCGGTAATTTTATCAGAAGATGAATAGACAATTACACCAAGTAATAGTTACGATGCGTTAAGTTCTATTACTGTTCCTTGGGTAAGATTAAGGGAGTTAACTGTTACTCCATCAAATTTAAAACGTGTAATTATTCCAAATCCTGAAAGAATTACAGGATGGAATAAGGTTACTGTTAACACTGACGAGAATTTAAAAAGCGAGAATATTAAAGATGGTGTTACTATTTTTGGGGTTACTGGTAGTTTAATACCAGACCAAGGTGGAACGCCAGAGGCTATATTACAACAAAAGACTGTTACTCCTACGAGTTAGGAATAGGTTATCGAACCCGATGATGGTTATGATGGGTTATCTCAAGTGGTAGTAAATCCAATTCCAAGTAATTATGGGTTAGTTACATATAATGGTAGTAATTTAAGAATATCTTAAAATTCGGGGGTTTTAAATAATGGCACAAAATGTATTAATTAATGGCGTTGCTTATGAAAATGTTCCATCTGTTGTCATTCCTAAAAGCGGTGGAACTGGCGATGCTACCTTTTATGATTGCTCTGTCGATGATGCTGTGTAGGCAGATGTATTAAGCGGTAAAACATTCCATACTTCTTCTGGTCCAAAAAGTGGTCTTATGGCTAATAATGGTGCTATTAATGGTACAATTACAGACCAAAACTATGCAGATGGATTTACTGTTCCTGCAGGTTATCATAATGGTAGTGGTAAAGTTAATATATCTATTACAGAAAAAGAAAAAATTATTGATGCTAATATTAAGAGTGGCGTTACTATTTTAGGAGTTAATGGTTCGTTTACTTCTGACGCTAACGCAACAGAAAGTGATATTTTATCTGGGAAAACCGCATATGTTAATGGAAATAAGGTTACAGGGACCATGACAGCAGCGAATGTTTCACAGGACTCCACTACGAAAGTTTTAACTATTTCTTGATATGAGGTGACTATATGGCGAACATTTCAATTAATGGTGTAGCCTATACGGATGTTCCCCGTATAGATGTACCAAATACAGTTGGCGTTGGCAACTCTTCTTTTTATGAAACAAGTGGTGATACCGCTACGGCAGCGGATATTGCTTATGGTAAAACGGCACATGGGGCAAATGGTTTAATTACTGGTGAAGCAGTACCATCTGTACCAACATTACAAAATAAAACAGTAACACCAAACAGATACGATTAGCAGATTACCGCAGATAATGGTTATGATGGGTTAGGAACAGTGACCATCACAAAAGATAAAGGGGTTCAAATGCAATACGAAAGTAGTGGTGCTGGAGATACTCCTACACTTCTTGATTTTTCTAATAATACAGATATGTCGACATTTATTGGTTGGTCTCGATATTTTCATTCTACTTCTGATGACACAAGCACTGCTCGTGGCAATAGTGCGTGGGGTGCAGTAAAAACTTGTAAAATTAAATTACCATCAACTACAACAAAAATTTAGACAAGATGTTTTGCAGGTATGACTGGATTAGTAGAGGTTGATGGTAGCGAGGTAACGGGAGATGTAACGGTTAACTCAAGAGCATTCTTTGCAGTTCCTCTTTTAGCAACGATTGGCTCGTTATGGAGTAAAATTAAATCAGTTACACAAAATTCTTTTAGACCACTTTCTGGTGGCAATAATGTATCTAACTTTGAACATGGTCAAGATATTGTTGCATCTAATCTTGATACAATTGTCTCAGATGGCGGTAGTGATGGTTATTGTTTTAATCGTTGTGGTTTTAAATCTTTTACAGCACCAAAACTTCCATATGTTTCGCAGTATATGTTTGCTATGTGTAAAAATATGCAGAAGGCAGATTTTACGGCGGTAACAAAAATTAACGAATATGCGTTTAGTAATTGTACTTCATTGAAAGATTTATATTTAAGATACAATGGTGTTGTTACATTAAGTAATACAAACGCATTTCCTACTACAATATTATCTAATTTAAAAATCCATGTCCCATAGGGTAAAAAGTCGGCTTATGAAGCAGACACAAACTGGGCATATCTGGTGTCTCAAGGTGCTACGATTGTAGAAATTTCATAAGGAGAATTGTTATGATTAAAAAAGAATATTTTGGTAATTTTGTAAGAACATATAGCGATGCAGGTTTTAAAATTCAATACGGTTCTGCTCTTTATTCGGAAGCAATTGATTTGGTTGCAAACGAAAAAGAATATGTGGAAACAGATATTCCGATTGTTATTTTAGATGAAGACGCAGACCTTGAGTAAAATAGGGGATGGACAATATGAATGCAATTATCATACACGCAGTAAATGTAATTATTGGCATTCTCATCGCAACATTGTGGCAAAAGATTAAAGTGAACAAACAAGAACAAGATGCAATTAAGGCAGGGCTTCAATCTTTACTCCGTAGTGAAATTACGAAGTCGTATTATCTCTACAAAGATAAAGGTTGGATACCTGTCTATGCTTTAGAATGTGTAGAAGCAAATTACAAAAACTATGAAGCGTTAGGAGAAAACGGAGTAATGAATTAGGTATACAAAGAACTAATGTCATTACCACATACAAAACCAGAGGGTGACAAAGAATGAAAAGAGCAATCAAACAAATCTTGTTCGCTGTATTAAAAGACGATGACGGCACTTACTCTGGTACTAAAATCTTATCTGCCGTCTGTGTATTCGTCTTTCTGGTAGTTTCTGTGTACCTTGCCTACAAGGGCATGGAATGGAAAAACTACGAGTCATTTTCCACAGCGACAGGACTTGGTGGTCTTGGGCTTCGTGGGGCGAACAAGTTTATGAATATTAAGAAATATGAAGGGGGTGAATGATTTTGTCATTACCTTTTGATTTATCAAGGTTTGGAGACCTTGTAAGTAATTTTATTGAGAATCCTCATGGAAGCGACCGTCTCTCTATTGTAGATGATGCAATCAGAGAAACAAGAGAACATATTGTAGATTGTATGAGAAAAATAAGTGGGTATCCTAATGTAGATACTATTGCTGTAAAAGTTTGGGATAATTCATCGAGACCAGAAGGTTTTACAAATGATGATAACCGATTACTTCTTGGTTATAATAGTGACATTAATGCATTAGAAGTGGTAACGAAAGAGGGTTCTGCTGTAAATGCGATTGCTTTACTTGCATATCCTGTTGGTTCGTACTATGAAACATCAGACCCTGATTTTAATCCAAATACTGCTTGGGGTGGAACTTGGAATAAAGTAGATAGCGCAGGAAGAGTTTTGGTTGCGACAGGAACTCGGACAAATGGAACACATACCTTCTCCTTAAACGAAACTGGTGGCGAAGAGACACACGCATTGACAAGACCAGAACTTCCTATTCATTATCATCCACATAGACACCCACACTCACACAACATTACAGAAACAGTTACTAATAATAATGAGACTACCGAAGTGGCTAAAAAGTATGTTGTTACTACAAGTGGTACGCCAGACGGTTATATTCCGTCTGCCGCTGCTTCAGCAGGAACAAATCCTATTGGTATTAAATTAGTTAACGAGACTGGATTACCATACAAAGAAGATTACGCATACAGTATGAAACAAGTATCGAACGCTGACGAGGGTTGGTTTGCTCTCGGTGACCCAACTTATACACTACACGGTATGGTCGATGCTGATACACCAAATCCAATTGGAAGTCGTGTAGTATCCGAAGACTTGTTAATGCACGTTGGTTCTGCAGTAGGACAGAATGGTCACAATAATTTGCAACCATACAAAGTTTGTGTCCGTTGGCATAGGACAGCATGATTAAAATATATCCGTACGGAAAAAGGGAAATCACACGGAAAAGTCTTGCTAAGATATGGAATTTATTTCCCGATGAAGAAATATGTATGTGTATAACTAATCGGGATTTAGATTAGTTCTATAAAGCGAAGCGTATCGCCTATTATTACTTACATCGTGGTAAAGATTTTTCCGTGGAAATAGACCCGACTAAATTACAATTTGAAGTAGAATGGTTATTACGGATTGGTGTAAGGAAGTTTTATTTCCCGTGGTTGGGATTAATGGAGAAATTATTATTCTATTCTTCTACCACACTACAGTACGCAATGTGGATAGTAGACCAATATCCAGATAGTACGGTGACTATTGTTTACCAATTACCGTATGACCAAATATATTCCCCTGTAAACTTTGATATCGTGGAAACAAGTATTGCTTTTTTAGGACGGTTGGTAAATACAAAAACTCGTCTCCACGCCGTATTTAGACGACCACATCCTTGGTATGGGAAACCTCGTATCAAGAAGATAGAGGAATTCGAAAAACTGGCTCTACAACAGGGAGATTTTACAATAGAAGACGAATGTGGTTGTAAGACTATAGCAGCGAACACAAATATTTATTGTTGTCCATTTTGCGAGAGAAAAAATAGAAAACAATTCTTTGGTAATGCAGATAGAGACAAATATGTTTGTGGTACGGTAGACAGGGGAATATTCCGTGATGTTATATGTAATGAATGTAAAGTATTTCCAAACGCAAAAAGTAAGCAAATTTCGTATATAAATAGGGGGGTGAAATAATTTGTTTCAGCAAGTATTCGTCCCTACAAGTAAGGGATTAATTAAGTCAGCACCCTCTTCGTTGTTACCTGACGGTTCTTTTCAAGAAGCGTTAAACGTAAGGTTTGGAGATGGGTATGTAGAAAAGGTGGAAGGGTTTCAACAATTAAAAACAGATAACGATTAGGATATCCAACTTACACATCTTGATGGATAGGATTAGGTTGTTCCAGAACGAGTTATGAAAATCCACATGTATAAAAAGAAAGACGGTTCTGTTAGGAATATTATTCATACACGATATGGTGTTTATATGATGGATTCATTGACAGACGAACCTTTAAAAATATCAGACAACGATTATAGTGTTTTACAATATGGTCATATTGACGGAGTAAACGCTTTTGATGAATACTTTTTCACTTCTTTAGGTTCTAATATTTTTTATTGGAATACAGCAGAATAGAAAATTAAAAAATTAGAGGGAACATTTGATGTACCTGAATGGGAAGAAAGTACATCATACTCCGTGGGAGATATCGTAAAGCCAACTGAAGAAAATGATATGGACGAAGATAAATATACAGGACTGATTTATAAATGTATTAAAAGTGGAACAAGTGACGATACGGAACCGACATGGCCTAAGGATATGGTTACTTAGGTTTGGGACGGTGTTATAGAAAACGATGAAGACAACAGAGTATGTTGGATTGCTTGTGGTTCTTTAGAATTAGAAGGACAGGATAGTATCCACATTTCTTTAGGTGCATAGTGTGTAGAACTGTTTAAAGGATTTTTATTTGTTGGAAATACCGTAGAAGGTGGACAAAGTTATCCAACTCGGTTACGGTGGTCTCAATGGTAGAATCCACGGTTATGGCATAACAATGAAGATGGTTCTGGATTATCGGGATATGTTGATGTAGATGATACAGACGGAGAGATTGTAGCATTAAAGCGTATTGGTGATGTATTATATATCTACAAAGATAATAGTATTATTGCTATGACATATACAGGCGACCCTGATAATGTTTTTTCTAAAGAAGTTGTTACCACTTAGGCAGGTGTTATCGCACCAGAAGCAATCGTGGAACTTCCACATATGAATATTTTTATTGGACAAGACGATATTTATATGTTTGACGGAAATACCTGTACAGGAATTGGAGATAATATTAAAGATTGGTTCTTTTAGAAATTTTTAGATTAGTCATCTATTCATTAGATTTTTGGATATTATGATGAAAAATATCAGGAAGTCATTTTTGGTTGCAACAAACAAGAAGATAATCAACAAAACAATAACGAAGAAATAAATAATGATTATGGAATTGTTTATAATTTAAGATTAAAAACTTGGTCTGTTCGACAATTAGGCGTTACTGCTCTTGGAAAAGTAAGAATTATAAGAGAGACAAGAATAGATGATATAAATACGCCAATAGATAGTAATAACGCAATGATTGACGCTGCTGTTTATGCAGGAGCAAAAGCGTATACTGCAGCAGGAGATAAGGACGGTAATTTATTTATTTTAAATGATTATGAAGATACAAGGTACGAACAAGATGGTTACGAGGGATATGTGATTTCTAAAACACACCACATGGAAGAACCTGGGAAGATAAAACGGTTAATGCGGGTTTAGTTCCATATTGAGACTGTAGAATGCGGAGACAATGATGACGGTTATAGTTTATATTGTCAGGTTGGTACTGCGTGGAGTCCAGAAAATAAAAACAGTCGTGATATTGAATGGACGGAAAAGAAATATCTTAACCTAAAGAAACCAGTTCCATGGTATACGCATCATATAGTTCCTTATATTGATATAGACCTTACTGCAAGATATTTTATGTTGCGGTTTGGCACGACAGGAAACAATACTTATTTCAGGATTTTAGGGTATACATTGTATTATCAGGTGAGAGGTGATGAATAATGCTTTCAGAAACTATCACTATTCCAAAGACAGTCTCGGAAGGAGAAGATAGGTTTGTACTGAAACTAAAGGAAAACCTCTTACGAATGATTAAAGAAATAAATAGAAATACAAAGAAAATATCAGAAATTAATGGCGAAGAACTTCCCGATTATACAGAAGACTTTAAAAATAAAGTTGATATAAATGCAGATAATATCGGATATGGAACTCTGTTTAAAGAAACAGAAGACTATACTACGGAAGATAACTTAATAGATTGGGGAAGTTCACTTACTAACAAAGATAACAAGATTGAAGCAGATAATAAAAAATTAGTAAGCAGTCAGAATGTGTACGATGAAACGCACCCATATATGGAGAAAGATGGGAATGGAGACTGGATAAACCCATATAATTATATTAACTATAAAAACTTAATTAGTCACGAAGGAGCAGTAGATATTAATAAACAGGACAGATGGAGCGAACAAGACTTTTTCCAACCAAACGAACCAAACGACAATATGGTAAAAGAAAACTTAATTGCTTTAGATACTGCTGTTTGGAAAGTTTCTGAAGCGTTAAAAGAATTAAACGAAAAGAAAGCAAATATTAATTTAGATAACTTAACAAAAAAAGACCCAAACAGTACAACACAAGATAATACTCTTTATGGTTAGACTGTATTAATGAACTCTACCCATATTGTTAGTGACCATGAAAATGTTTTTGTTAATTATGAAGATATTTATAACCCAAATATAAAACAATGGGTTAGAGTGTATCATATAGATACTGATTTTGAACCAGAGCAATAGATTGGTCACGACCCTGCATTCTTTTTTATTGAGGATAATTCTGACTACGATGATTTTGTTGATGTTTACATAAAAAACGGCAGAAATGATAATTCTAATATTCAGGGCGGTGTAAATTTTAGGAAACTTTCCTTTTAGAGTAACAGTAGCCAACTTCAAATAAATGGATACAAATTATCTCCTATTGGCGGTGGTCGCATAGAGTTTGCTTTAGATTAGGATTTTTTAGATGATATTGATAATTGGCTTGCATACAAAGAAATTCTTATAAAATCAGTTATAAAAATTAATAGTGGAAATCTTCTTGGTTTAATTCCAGACGATGATTTAGTAGAAGTAGACAACCAAATGAACCCTTCTAGTTTACCATATTATACAAGCGAACTACATGAAATATACGAGGGTTGGGCTACTGATTATGCGGATACTCTTTGGTATGGAGACAGTATTTTAGATAATGGTAATATTGATTATAAAGTATATAACTATGGTTCTCATAGCGGAACAATATAGTTTAATGAGATGCCATTAGAAGAGCAATGTTATTTTTTAGCAAAACGACTTAATACTCTTGAGAATAATCTTCAAATGTATCTTCCAGTACCTGGATATTTTAGTTTATTATAGGGTCTTATTCCATTAAGTTATCTATCTCCGTTTGACCCATCAGATGAAAACGACCCAAATTACGACCCTAATCTTGACCCAACTATACCAGGTAATCCAAATTATGACCCAAACTATACTCCACCAAGTGGTCCAAGTTCTTTATCACAACAATTTATTGATGTATATTAGGAAATAAGTGATATACAAAATGATGTAAGTGATATACAGTCCGCTATTGGAAGTTATTAGGATTATACTAGTGGTCAAGGTTTTACCACCGTTAAGGGTGGAATAGGTTATATTTTAGACATGATAAACTCTTAGAATGGAATAAAAGACCGTATATCAAGGTTAGAAAGCAGTGTTTCTTCGTTACAATAGTCAGTATAGGGTTTAGGTGATAGAGTTTCTGCGTTAGAGGCTCGAGCATAGGGCGGTAACAACTCATGACGACTTTACTTTAGCATATTGAAAACTTAAAACGGTTTACGGACGATACAGAAGAGGAGATTATCACTTCAATACTGCATAACTTATATGTGATAGACGATAATTCCCTCTTCTCTTTTTATTTAGAGGATAATGATTTCGGACGGTGGATGACCGTCATGTGGATTGATGGTGACGGAAAAACGATACATAGATGGTTGTATGAACAAAAAGAAAAATATAAGGTAGATAAAATCTTTTTCGTATCAAAAAGGTGGAAAGCAATGGGTAGAAAATATAAGGATTTAAAAATTAAACCCATTGGGGTTTTATGTGAATTAGAGGTGATTTAAGAAATGGGAAGCAAGAAACAGACGCAAGAATCTTCCATGAATTATAATACATAGTCTCATAGTTCCCAAACTACAAACCCATTTACTTCAGATTAGATGAAGTCTGCATATAATAATTACTTAGGAACAGCACAAGATAATTATAAAAATGTGTTAAATTCTACAAATAAATTAAACGGTATGTTAGACCAATACATGACTAATGGTGGCATTGGTGATACTTCTTATTTTAAACAAGCGTGGGATTAGGCACAAGGAATTGACCAAAGTAATTTAAAAAAGATGAATTCCGCAGACCTAAATCCATATAATGATGAAGTAACTCGAAATTATGTAGACGCTTCCAATAGGGCAGCGTACTTGGCGAACGGTGCGAATGTTAACCAAATGATGGGAAATATGATACGGTCTGGTATGGCAAATGGTTCTGGTCACCAGACGGCGGCCGCTAAAGTTGGTGCATAGTTGGCAGCGAATATTAACGCACAAAACCAAGCAACATACATGGCAAGACAGAACCAGTTGGAAGAGAACGCACTGCGGGCAAACAACCAACTTGGTAATTTTTATAACACATTAGCAAATATTGGTATTGATTATGCACGGTTAAATCAACAAGATTTAAATACATTATTAAGTGCATATAATAATATTTATTCTGCACAAAATAGTGCATTAGGACAGTTAGGACAAGCGGTACAGATGGGTGCTGACCCAACTACTACAAGTGATAGTACTGCAAGTGGTACACAACACGGAACTACCACTCAAAAGAGCGGTGGCGGGTTCGGTAGCGTATTAGGTAATCTTATTGGTGCCGGAATTAATCGGTTCACCGCATTTTAATGGGGGTGAGTGAATTGGCACAAAATGAAGCATTAAGAAGTTTAAACTCAATGATGCACAACAACCTTTTCCCAAGAATGAATGTCCCTCGTGGTAGTGATGATGTTATGAGCGGTATTGCAAACGGATACAACATGATGGGCACAATTATGGAAGGTATCCGTGCAAGAAACGACAGAAATAGATTACAGAAAATATTAACAGGAAAATATTTAAATGAAACAGATGGACAGCAACAGTAGGTTCAACCACAAAGAGAACAAGTATTTTCTGTTGGTTAGACTGAAACTCCAATGCCACAACAAGGAGAACAGTTATTCTCCGTAGGAGATGTCCCAAAGGACAATTCTTTTGGTAGTATTTTGGGTGACAGAACCGCAACTCCTGTAGTAAACCAACCACAGCAACCAGATTATTCTATGAGAAATTTTATGAAAGAAGCGTTAGCGAGTGGAATGTTGCCATCTAATGCAATGGGTGCGTACAGTGCTTATCTTGCACCATTAGAAGCAGATGCAAGAGACAGAAGAATAAGAGAAAATTATGCAAAATTAGCAGGTAGATATAATATGTCTCCAGAAGAATTAACTAATGTAAGAGCATAGTTAAGTCAAGATTTAAGGGAAGATTATGGTCTTAAAGATATGGGTGCGATGACTGATTTACTTTCCAAACAATAGAGCGGTCTTTTAGCACCTGCAGGACTTTGGCAAGACCCTGAAAGACTTAATCAACAACTTGGTATTTATATTAACCAGAATTCATGGGACGCACTTAAACCTACTATTGGTGTAAATTCTACAAATTATGGTATAGGATTAAATAATAATTCCGCAGGTTCTAATGTAAATACAGGTTTTTCGCAAACAGACGGGAACTGGAGTGATACTCCATATGCAGGAGGCACAATAGGAACAAGTGGTTGTGCTCCAACCACAATGGCAAACTTCTTACAACGATTTGGTGTAAATGTAACACCTGCAGATGTAGCAAAATTCTCTTCAGAAAATGGTTTTGCGAAAGGTTCGGGCGGAACATCGTGGGGTATGTTTTCAGCGGTAGGCGAAAAAGTGGGCGTTCCAGTACAATAGACTGGTAGTTGGGAAGATATAATTAACACATTAAAAGCAGGACAACCAGTTATGGCAGGTCACGACCCAGGTAAATTTACACAGAATGCAAACTCTGGAAGTGGGCATTGGTTAATGTATAATGGACTTACACCAGACGGAAAAATAATTGTTGTAGACCCAAATAACGGTAAAAAATCTGGTACATACAGTATAGATGAGGTTCGTAGTGACTGGGAACGGAATAATCCTGTTGCGTTTATTGCAAAAAATAATAAAGCACTTCCAGTACAACAACAACAACAACAACAACAACCAAGCGTGCCACAATAGACACCTTCATTTGGTTCTGCTTTTGCACCACAAGTAGTAAGTGGTAGAGGTGCTATACTGAATCCTATGGTATTATATAAGGCTCTTACGGAATAGGCGGAAAAACAAAGATTACAAGATAACGCTGATAAACAGTTTTATTATAATAAGTTGAATAATGACAGAACCCATGCATTAAATGTAGAGAGATTTAATGAAGAAAAGAGACATAATTAGGCGATGGAAGAATATCGTAACGGGAAACAAAAAGGAACTACAACAAGTCTTTTTGACAATAAAGGGAACTTTATTGCTCCTTACGAAATTGATAAGGTTATAGAAAACTCCTTTGTCGATATGAGTGATGACCTGATAAAACAGGAAAGTGACGGTGTAGAAAACATTAAACCAAAGCGTGAAATTGGTGAGAGGATTGTCGGGGCACTTAATCCAATGTATAGACAACTACTTAAAGATGGTGTGTCTGAAGGACAGGCAAAGTCTATTCTTAAAAAGTACTTATCGGGGAAATATGACAAACTCGACAAAACAGCAAAAGATAAAATCAAACTTACAAGAATAAACGATATTATCGACTCTTTATCTAACGAAGACAGCAATACTCCATCTAACGACCCTGCACCAAATCTTGCTGTTTTAAATAACACAACCCCAGAGACGGACGCAAGACAGGAAGTAGAAAAAAAATTGATTGAGAGCGTAAAGAATGAGGTTTACAACCAAGCATATGAAAAAGCAAGAACGGGTGGAGTTCAAGGGATAGGATATTTTTAGAGAAACGTAGTTCTTCCTGAAGGGTATAACTCAAGAGAAGAAAGTGAAATGGCAAAAGCAAATTAGGAGAAAGCAAGAAAATATGCAGAAGCAGAAAGAGACAAAATAAGGACATATTAGGACGCAGTAGAGTATCGCAAGAAAAACGGCATTAACACTATTAATATGGACGATATATTGAGAAAACACAATTACTTTGGCGAAGCATTTGGAGAAGATGTTGATTAATTGTGGGGGTGAAATTTGAGGTATGAATAAGGATTTATGGAGTTCAGAAGAAAATACTCCCGTAGTAAAAAATAAGAACAGGGGGTTATCCGACAGGTTAGCAGATTTGTTTGACGCCAACATTGCTAACTATGATACGGTAACAGGAACAAGGGGTCTTGTAAGCGATATTAAGGATTCATATAATCCTTTATTAAATGCTATTTCCACAGAAGAAGAGATGTTGGAAAGAGAAAACCAAATTGCGGAAAGAGAAAGAGAATTAGAAGATAGCCAAAGAAGATATGCAGAAGCACACCAACGCCTTGTTAATGACGACAGTATCTTACAACGCTTTGATTAGATGGGTGGTACAGCACAAGGTATGGCGACACAGTTAGGAAGTAGTGTTGCTGGTGCTGTAGTCGGCGGTGCATTAGGCGGACTTCCAGGGGCTGTCGCAGGATGGAAATTTGCTGGTGGCGTTGGCGGTGCAGGTTCTGCAGGATTAGACGCTGCATCCGTAGCAGACGAAGTATTCCTTGATGTTTATAGAAATACTGGTGATTTTAAGAAAGCAGATACTGCTTGGGACAATACCTTTTATAAAGCGTTATGGACAACCGCTCCCGAAACTGCGGCAGATATTTTACTTAACGCAAGGGTTGGTAATACTCTTCTTAATTCTAAACTCGGCAAGAAATTTATTGGACAGCGTGGTAAGGACGCTATCAATGCCGTAGGCAACGCTGTTACTGGCGTTAGTGAAGCAATTCCGTCACCTGTTTCCGCATTGGCAACGAAGACTGCTTCCAAGTTCGGTCCATGGGCAGGTCGTGGCGTTGCTACTCTCGGAGAAATGGGTGTACAAGGTATAACCGAAGCAGGACAGGAAGTAGGATAGGATTATATTGGTAATGTTGAAAAAGAAAGGGTATTAAATAATCCTAACGCAGAATATTCTTTAGGCGGATTTGCGGATTATGCTATGTCACCTGAGGGTATCGAAACAATGAAAACCGCAGGGTTGACTGGTGCTTTATTTGGTGGTATTGGCGGTGCTATATCTTCGAAGAGTTATTTAAAGAGTGGTTATGCTGATTCCGTAGCAACCACTATGGCAAAGGATTTTGCAGACCAATTTAAAGAAGGTAAAGAAAAACTTAATTCAGAAAAACTTGATAACTTAAAAAATAGACTTGAAACAATATATGATATTGATACTAAAAATATGTCCACCGAAGATATTATTAGAAATGCAATTGCACTTGAAAACGAAAAACTTGATGCTACTGGCGATATGGGTGCAAGTATTTTTAATGCGAATAAAGTATTAAAAGAACTTGTTGGTGAAACAACCGCAAGAGATGACCATTCTACAGAAACCACAAGACGGATGTTATCTAATTATGATTACGCAAAATATCTTGATTAGAATAGAGCGTCTATGGAAGAACAAAAAACTACAGCACAAGAAGTTGTAGAGCAAGCCAAAAAGAACGCAGAAGCAAGACAACAAAACACAGAAGGTGTAACATTAAAAAATGCTACACAAGAGACTATACAAGGGTTAAACGATACAACTAAATATAGCGAAAAAGTGGCACAACAAGGAACTACAGAACCAAATCAAAATATTACATCTTCTCCTTTCTTTAAGAAATTAGACGAAAGATTTTCTGTTGTAGAAGATGAAATTGAAGGTTTTGATAATAAAACATATACTGTAGGCGGTAACGATTATATTGTTACTAAAAACAGTAATGGTACGGTTTCTATAACTAATAAGAACAATCGTGAAGATACGCAAGTCTTAAATACAGAAGACGATGCTGTTAACTTTTTATTAGGTAAAGAGACTAGTAGTGGCTCTGATAATTCCCGCAAAATGGAAGCACTTCCAAGAGAAGATGGTGTTGTTGCTGATAAAGATAAAAACTCTGGAAAAATAATTGAGGAGAAAAAAGTCCCCCTCGTTCATAACGAAAGCGAGTTTTTAGACTACTACAAAAAATATATTAAAGGAACAGAATTAGAAAAATATTTAAGTAAAGATGATGCTTATGAAATTGCAAGAGTTCTTGGAAATTTTAACTTTGATAGAACAGGGCATGCTTTTGAATTTCATTTTGGAGAATCATATACTGACCCATATACTAATAAAACTGTTAACACATACGGTGTAAACGACCTTGGTTTTAGGGACAATCTTGGTAGAATAACTAACCCAGACTTAAATCAACTTGAAAAAAATGGTGTTAAGAACGCCATTCTTAAATTATATACTGGGGCTGACGCTATTACTGCGGTTCACGAAATTGCCCATATTGGTTACTGGAATATGACTAAGAGTGAAAGGTAGTTTTTTGGCTCTTGGGCAATCCAAACAATGGATAGATTTGTTCGTGATATATTAGAAAGTTAGGGATACACTGGTGAGTTATAGGATAATCTTATGAAATATCTTCAAAACCCAGATAAGGAATCTGTTGGTATTTTTGAAGAAGTTAAGTTTTTACTTAATTATCCTGATTTAGATATTAACAATTTAGATAATTTATCGCCCGATGTTAGAGATAAATTATAGGCGTGTATCGAAGAAAGATTTGCTTGGGAATTTTCTATGTGGTATGCAGAAGGGTATACAAAGGGTGTTGCACCACGAAATATTATTGAAAGAATTTTAAATAGAATTTGTAAATCATTACAATAGGTTTTAGGTTTGGTTAGCGATACTTCTGCAAGATTAAAGAGTGATGGGTATCAAAACATTCAACATAATGGTAAAGCAACGAGATATAATGCAAACGCTACTTTTGAAAATATGACTATGGAAAATTATAGAAATAAGTAGCAGCAAGAATAGACTTAGCAACAACCACAAGTAGAAGAGCAACCTATGTATGCACAAGAAGGAACTTCTATTAACCCAACGGATATTACACAACAAGGAGAATAGTTTAATCCTCAAAGAGAAAACGGTATACAAAATCCTGCTATGGGAACATTAGTTGGTGAACCGTATAGTACAGAGGGAGTATTACAAGAAAGCGATTTTGGTTTAGGAAATAGAAAATTAAATACATTAACTAACGCCGAATTAATTAGAATCGCACAAAGAGTTTTCTCTGAAGCAAGTCCTAACAGTTCTATTTTCCAAGAAATTTTATAGGAAGTAGAACGGAGAGGAATCACTGACTTTAACCAAAGAGAAGTAGGTCAATATACTGGTGGAGAAAATCAAGGTTCTTATAGAGAAAACAGAACGCCAGATACCCGTTTTGATTTTAACAGCGATTAGAACGCACAGGCTATGGCAGAGAGATTGGTTGACCAATTTAACGGTAACGAAAACGATATTAAAGAAGCGTTAAAACAGGGTTATAATACAGCATAGACACAGGAGCAAAGAAATTTTGTCACCAATGTTGCACGAAGAGTAATTGCGTATCTCGGAGCAAAGCGTGGCGGTACTGTAAAAACAGATAATGGTTTTGTTTCTGGAACTAAAGCGCAACAAACACAACAATTACCTCAACAAAGCGGATTAACCACAGAAGAAAGAGAAAGAATTACTGTTCCGTGGGATAAGTCTGGTTATGGTGAACCTCGTGGCGTAAAACAAGTTTCTGATAAACTTGCAAGAGAAATCTATGAGAGAGCAAGCAATGGAGACGAGAACGCACAAAGAATCTTCTCTACTAAAATTCCTGTTGAATAGCAAAAAGAAGTTATTAGTGAATATGAAAATAATAGAAAACAAGAGGAAGAACAAAAAAGACAAGAAGAGTTAAAGAAATAGGAAGAAAAAAGAAAGGAACTTCGTAAAGAAATTTAGGATGAAGATTTTTGGAAAGCAGTTGGTGATGAAGAGGTTAAACCTGTTGGTTTTATTAAGACAGTAATAAACGAAAACAAAGAAACCCTAACACTTGACAACCTTAACAAATAGGAAGAAAGTATAAAGAAAAGTTTTTTAAAATAGATGCCTTCCCTTATTGAGAAAACTATCAGTCAAATTGAGATAGCAAAAACAATGGTAAAAGGAGAAAAGGCAAAACAATATATTGTTGATTTACTTAATAAAAAAATGATAAAAATGTTGTCTTATGCACCAGATATTCTTTATTATAATAGGGGTTATTTAACACAAGAACAGACATTAATGTTAAGTAAAAACTATAATAACGCATTTGGAAGAAGTTTAGTAAAGGATTATGATGAATGGAAAAAACAAAAAGAACAAAAAGAAGAAGAGTAGAAGCGTTAGGAAGAAGAAAAGAAAAAACAGGAAGAACAAAAACGCAAAGAGGAAGAAGAAAAGAGACGGAGAGAGGAAGAGGAAAAACGCAAACAACAAGAAGAAGAATAGAAAGGGAAAGAGAAAAAAGAAAATAAAACCACAAGAGAATTAACTCTCGAAAAATACGGCAAAGAAAAATACGACGCTCTTGACGAGTTTGATAAAGAAGAAGTTGATAACGATATAAAAGAGGGAATAGAAAAAGCAAAAGAAATCTATACAGAAGACACAAGCCTCGTTGATAAAAATGGAAAACCACTTTCGAAGGAATATTTAGAAATAAGAGGAATTAAAGTAAATCCTGCAAAGACACAATTAGATAATATAATTAAACAAAAAGATAAAAAATATTTAACATAGTTAATTAATAAAATTAGAACATCAAATACAAACCGCAAATACACAACCGATATTGCCATGTTATATGAATTAGAGAAAAAATTTACCGAACTTAATAAAGATGGGTAGGTTGTATCAAAAGAGTCCGCACAAGAAGTAAAAACTAAGGTTGATAATATTTGGGAAGAACTTATTAAACCTAAGTTTGTAGGGCAGGAAGAAACTAAATTAAAGAAAAAAGAAACCAGAGAAAAAAAAGAAGAATTAAGGAGAAAACAAGAAGAATAGAAAAAGAAAGAAGAAGAGGAGAAAAGACGTTAGAAAGAGGAACAAAAGAAGAAAGAGGAAGAAGAAAGAAAAAAGAAACAAGGAAATCTTACAGATGATGAATATAAAGAATATCAAGAATTATTAAATAAAAATATTGAATTAAAAGATAACGAATACACAAATGAAGATTTAATAAGATTAAGCGAACTGTCTGATATTAAAGATGGAAAAATGTTAAACAGTAAAGGAGAGGTTGTCTCACCAGTTCGTTATATGAAATCAATGATTAATGATGAAGATACTATCAGTCAATTAAATAATCTTCACAAAAAGTTGTATTTTTCCGAAGCAAAAAAACTTGGAATGGATTATAATACTGCAAAAAATGCGTTTAATATGAATAATAAAATTTCAAAAGTAATAAAAGAAGCAACAAGAGAAGATGGGTTAGTTTATCTTAATCCGAAAGAAGAAAAAGGGATTGGTACTGCTATAAAGAATTATATTGAAATTGAAAACGCCGTAAATAAAAGACTTTGGGAAATGAGAAAAGATAAAAACAATAAACTATTATATGGCAAAAATATTTTCCGTGGCGTTGATGGGTTATGGAAAGAAGAAATTAGTGATAAAAATTCAGAAATAAATATAAAGAAATTAGCGGAAGGTATTTTAAATAAAAACATAAAAGTTAAATTAGGCGATTTACTTAAACATGATGAACTTTATAGTCGTTATAAAAAATTAAAAGATTTACCAGTTCATTTTAAAAACAAAGATTATGTTGTTAAAAGAACGGGCAATAAAGATGTGATGGCATACTACGATAGATATAATAACGAAATTGTTATCAATATAGATTCGTTTAATCCAAACAATAACCCTAATGTAAATATCACTAATATAAATGAATTACAAGAATTTGTAAACAAAGAAATGAGACCAACATTAGTTCACGAAGTATAGCACGCAGTACAATTTATTGACGAAACATTAGGCAATAATGGCGAAGGAAAAAATTATATTTTATCTCTTGTATTACATAGCGAACTTAATGATTTATGGTCTTATGTAAAGAAAAACACAAAAAATAATAAAGTTTTAAATTTAGCAAGGCAAAAATTAAATACAAGAGAAGGAATAAGAGAAATCCTTAATTAGAAGAACGGCACTTTAGAAGAGAAGGAATTAAATAAAGTTCTTCAAAATTATATGAAACAAGACAACGCTTATTATTACTACGATATAGCAGAAATGGAAGCATACGATACAGGAAATAGACTTATAACAGGAAAAGAAGAAAAAGTTCCTATGTCACAGAGTGAAGCATTTAATAATTTACTCCAAGGTAATGGTTCTGCTATTCGCTATATGTTTGGCACTAAAGAGGCAGAAAAATATCCTTTTGATACAAAACAAAAAGAAGATAATATGGATAATATATTTTATAGAGATTTTATGAATACTGGTAAAAAAATAAGAATAAAAATTAACTATGCAAGAAAAGCACCAGAATATATTAATCCTACAGAAAAAGAATTAAAAGAAGCGTTAGAAATGAGAGAATATTTACAAACAACAAAAGATGATAAAATATTATTAAAAGGAAATAAACCACTTACTATTTTTAGTCAAATAAATCGGTCTTTAATTGCTACATACTGGGCAAGAGGAATGAGGGATAGACAAAACGGGATTGATAGTATTTATACGAGAAATATATTTGTAGACCCAATTTTTGGCGACTGGGAATTTTTAATTGACCCATCTAACGCAAGAGTTAAACTTGAAAACTTAAAAGATTATAATACTAACAGTAATGATAGAATGTATGGCGATGTTTTAGATTTTGATGAGTTATACGAAAATTATCCAGAACAAAAATTTACACCAATATCTTTTTAGAAGTTAAGAGGTGTAAATGGTAATTTTAATTGGTCAGATAAAAAAATAAGAATTAACACAAAAAAGAGTCCTTTTGATAATTCTATAGATACAAATGAAACTTTTTTTAATTCTAATAATATTAAACTTAACGAATATAAACAAACAATAGGTTAGGGTGTATAGGATACTATAGTTCATGAGGGGACACATTCTGTAGATTCTTTTAATAGACCACAAAAAACCATGTATCGTTAGTTTATAAATGCATTAAATGAATATAAATTCCATTTTTTAACATCTTTTTCAAACCAAGAAGATTTAAAAAAGGTTTTTGATTATATAACAGACAGTGAAGAAAAAATGAAATCAATATGGGATGAGACTGATAATAAGATTAGTTTAAGTTATAATAAAATACAAACACAATTTAATTTTACACAAGATAAAGCAAGAAGAATTGGTAATGAAATTTATAATATAATAAACAGTGAGGTTTTTAAAAGATGGTATAACAGCGGTGCTCATTATTGGTATAATGCTGATGAAGTAAGAGCAAGGGATGCGGGAAAGAGAATTATAAATAAAGAATACGCAAAAAGACCCCCTCTTATAACAGAGCCTTATATGGTTGAGTTTTATATGGGTAAAAAACCTATTTATGTACCAAGAGTTTTGATGGATACAAATGATAATACACGACATCAACTTGCTTCCAATAACACCCAAGAAAGAGTAGAACAAGCACAACAAATCCTTAATAAAGCATTCCCTAATGTTAGATTCCAATACGCATGGCATAGTACACCACACGACTTCGATGCTTTTACATTAGACCACTTATTAAAAGGTGAAGGTTGTATGGCACATGGTTGGGGTCTGTACTTTGCAAAGAGTCTGCCAAAGAATTATAAAAACTATTTCAAGAGATTTAAAGATGACGAAATAAATTATGGGTATATTTTGTCTGACGGTAGAGAAATAAGCCGTGTTGCATTTGACTTTAAATTTTACGATTTAAAACCGAATTACGATTTTAAGCCATTTAATTTTTTAAATCCATTCCTTATTGCGTACGCATATAAAAATAAAAATCAAATGATTTCTATTTTAAATAGTGGATTAATAAGAAATGAATAGATGATAAAATATGCAGAAAGTAATGAAATTATAAGAGATTTAAGAAAAAAAGAAAATTACGATTATACTGGCGAACAAATAAAACCGTGGGTATTAAAACAGAGAGTAGATTAGCAAATGAAAATTAACAAAAAAGCAATCAAAGAATTAAAACAAACAAATGAAGAAATTAAGAATATGATTGATGAAATAAAAAATGGAAAAATTAAGGAAGGAGAAAACAAAACAAGGTTTATTCTTGCAAATATACCTGATGACGATGTATTATTAAGAGAAAGAGAGGGGTATTACGAACAACCAGAATAGGTACAACAAAAATTAAGAAACTTAATACAAAAAGATTTCAATGTAAAAAAAGACGAAGTAGAATAGTTTATTAATTCAACATTTTACGGATTTTTTAATGGAAATATTTATCCTGCATTATCTTATAAATACGAACGTGAATATAATTATAATAGCGAAACAGGGCAATATATAAACAAACATACTGGTGTTCCTCTTCCTATAACAACATTAAAGAAAAATTATGATGAAGTAACTTCTAAAATGTTAAATAAATATGGTATAAAGGGAATCTCATATAACGGAAAGCGTGATGGTGAATGTGTCGTAGTATTTGACAATAAAGCAATTGATATCATTAACAAGTTCAAGAAAGAAGAAGGTAAGTGGGAAAGCGTTAAACCGCCGTCTCAAAAACAGGAACTGACCGATACACAGAAACAGAGAGTAGAAAGAAAATTACAAGAGAATAAACAACAAAATACTACACCACAAAGCAATGCTCGGTTTATGGCAGCGAGCAAGAACGAAACACTTACAGAAGAAGAAAAGATTGCAAAGAGACAAGTCAACGAACAAAAGAGAGCAAATACCGCAGGAAATAAAAATCAAGAGAAAGTAAATAAAATGTGGGCAAAAAAGAAAGGAGAAATTGCTCGTAAATATTATAATGTTTACTCTGTAACCTTTGACAAATCATCTCAAGAGAACGCAAGAAATAAAGAGTTAATGAAGTACTTTGAAGATGAAAGTTATCTCTGGAAAAAAGTAAAAAATAAGGACAATTCTATTACCTATAGAAGAGAAACACCAATGGAACACCATACCGCAGAATGGAGTTATTCTGGTATAAATGGTGTCCAGAGAACAGAAAGAAAGAAGAGCAAACTCATAGAATGGATTAGTTGGTTTAAGAAAAAGTTTATTACTAAAATGATAAACGACAGATATGCATTATTCCAGTTAGCAAGTAAACTGGGTATACAAGATGTATATAAAAAATTAGTAGTGCTTGCTGATTAGAGTAAGACAGCGTTCACCGCAATGGAAGAAGGTATCCTGTATAGAAATAAAGACGGTAAAATGGTTCGCACTAAAGCATTAAACCAAATTATCCGTGATATCGGGGAAGATAACCAAACAGATTTCCTTGATTATTGTATCGCATTCCGTGTATTAGATTTGGCAAATAGGGTGAAATATGAAAGAGAAGCACAATACGAAAAAGATGAAAACGGATTTATGAAATTAGATAAGGACGGAAAACCAATTTTAAAGAAAGACCAATACGGTAATACATTATATGATACCAAAGTTGTGTTTGAACACATTAAACAAAAAATGTCTGTCAAAGAGGCACACGATACAATTAACAAAGTAAAGAATAATAAATAGATTGCAGAACTCTTTGAAACTAACCGCAAGGCATTTGTAGAATATAACCACGCATTGTTGCAAGTAACTTTACTGGATGGCGGTATTATCAATAAGAAAGGGTACGAAGCAATGTTAGCAAAGGACCCGAACTTTGTACCGTTAGAAAAAATAATGGACGATGAGGATTGTGGTTTAGTTAGTATAAAAAGAGCAAGCGGATTAGTTAATACCCAAAGTCCTCTTTATAAAATGAGTTCCAAAGGCAGTGTTCGTGAAGTAAAGAATCCATTAATGGTTATGCAACAGCGTACTGCTATTTATTACTCGATTGCTGCTAAAAACAAAGCAGGTACAACATTTATTAATGAAATCGCAAATAAAGTAACAGAAGACGCTAATGGTAATAAAGTTGCATTAGCACAAGGGATTGTTCGTAAAGTAAAAATAGACGAAGCAACTGAAAAATTAATTACACAACCAAACAACAAAGAACAAATTATTTATGTATTTAACAATGGACAAAAGGAGTTTTATCAGATTGCAGATAAAGACATCTTTAATGCATTACATTCTATGGATAGCGAACAGTGGGGTACGATTGGTAAGATACTTGACAAAGTAGGACACACTCCTGCTGCGTTAGTAAGAGCCACAGCAACTTCCACTCCTGACTTTGGTTTACGAAATGTAGTTCGTGATACCTTTGAAGCATGGTTAACATCAGAACACGGTTTCGTTCCTTTACTTGACTCCTTCTGGGGTATGTATCAATACGCTACCAATTCTGAGTGGGCATAGGAATTCCACGATGTAGTAGGAGAATACGGTACATTAAACCGTGAAGGTGAAGGTAATGTTATAAGGGTTGGCGATGTTGAGAACGACAAATTTAACCCATATAAAAACACAAAAGATTTTGTACAAAAACAATGGAAGATTTTCCAAGATGCAGGAAAGAGCAAAGAAGAAAGAGTGGAAGCATTAGGTAAACTGATGGGCAATGCTGAAGTAGTTGGTAAAAAAGCATTTGCTGGTGGTAAAATTATCTTATCACCGTTTGTTGGTATATATAAAACTAATAAGAAACTGAACGATATGTTTGAACAAGGAACTCGTATTGCTGAATATCGCAACGCAAAAATGGGGTACACTGGGTTCTTTGATAGAGTGTCTAAGGGTGGTTTCTTTAATACTAAACTGAAAGACGCAAAAGGAAGTAAGATTGAAGCAGCATACGCTGCGAAAGATATTACATTAAACTTCGAACAACACGGTGAATGGGGTAAATATCTTAACCGTTATATTCCGTTCTTCAATGCAAGTATGCAAGGTATCTATAAAATGTGTAACGCTATTGAGTTAGCAACCACTGGTGTTGATGCACAAAACAGGAAAAATACAGATTTACGAAACGCTATGAGAATAAAAGTTGCGATAATGGTTGCTTGTGCGGCCGCTGCTGCTATGGCAGGACAAGGAGATGACGATTACGATGAAGCACCAGAATGGGAGAAAGAAAACTTCTGGATTTTACCAAATGGTATTCGTATCCCAAGAGACCAAGTATTTGGCAGATTAATCGGTTATACAGTAGAAAGAGGCGTAGACCAAGCGTTAAAGGGTAAGTTTGAACCGACCGAATTATTATTGAATATTGGTAAAAACTTCACGATAGAAAAATGTGTTCCTACTTTAATTGATATGGCAATTGGTTATTATGGCAACTACGATACCTTTAAGAAACAACCGATTACTCCTGAATATATGGCAGAAAAACTGGGATATATGTAGACCGATGTTGCTACTTCTAACTTTGCAAGAATTGTAAGTGAAGGAATGTATGATGTTCTTGGCGTTGATGTTGGTGCAAAGAAGATTGACTGGGCAATGAGAATGTAGATTTCTAATATGGCAAAATATGCAAACAGTCTTTTTGACCTTGGATACAAAACATACGACCCAGAAAAGTTTAATGAAAGAATGGCTCGTGGTTACGACAAAAATGACGCAACTGGTTCGTTAGTTGGAGCATTGAGCGAAACGCCTGTCTTTAATACCTTTACCACAAATAGAAAAGTTTATAAATCTGTTTCCGATTTCCAACAAAGATATCACGACTTAAAGGTTATGAGTTCTGACGAAAGTAAAATGACAAGAGAAGATAAGAGAGAATGGAAACGGTATCAAGATGCATACAAGAAATTTATGAAGTTCCAGAAAGAACTCAAGGCGATTAAACAAAATAATAAACTGAGTGGAACAGAAAAGAGAGAAAAGGCAGATAGGATATTCGCACAACAAGTCAAACTTGCCAAATGGGCAGAGCAATAATAAGGGGTGGCATTACGCCACCTCTTTTTTAATGAGGTGATAGTATGTTAGGAGAAAACAAATGGGCGAATTTTATCTTCAAATATATTCCTTTTATCTTAATCTTTTGTATCGGTGTTGCTGTTGGCTATCACTTCATGCCAGTAAAGACCGTAACAAAAATAGAGACGAAAGTGGAAACCAAATATGTGGAAGTCGAAGGAAAGACTAAAACAGAAGTACAGTATGTTTACAAAGAATCTCCCAAGGACGCCGATGTGGAGATTAAAGACAATAAACCTACGGTTTCCGTGAACGGAAAGAAGTACGAATTTGAGAAACTGCCTGATGAGAAATATAAATTTGAGAACGGAAAACTTCAGGTAGAACAAGGATACAATTTAAAGATTGACGCTTCGGCTTTAGTTCCGAAGTAGCCGAAATGGGGTGCTGATATTGGATACAGTAATCATGGAGTTTATACTGGGGTACGCTATAATTTCAACCGTAACGTGTCTGCTTATGTGGGTGGCACTCCGAAGGCGGTAAGAGATAGAGATAGATATTTTGGTGGCGGTATTACCATTAATTTCTAATGGTGACTGCCACCTTTTTTAATCTAATTGACTTGTCTATTTCACAAATCTTGACAAAAAATTACAATTTGGTATAATTTAAGTGAGAAATTAAAACAAGAAAGGAGTCATTGAAACATGAAGAAGTATGATAATGATTATTTAATTCTATTTTCTCTGCCATCTTGTCCGCAGTGTAAAGGATTAGTACAATCCTTAAAAGAGACTGGGTTAGAGTACGAGAAAAGCGAAGAGTACGAAAAGTACGGCGTGACAGAAGTTCCTACACTTATCCTGATGGGCAACAAGAAAGGACACAAACACGAAGAAGTAAAACGCCATACTGGGTTTATGACTAAAAACGAACTTAATAGGTTTGTAGAGAACAGTTCTTGTACAAGATTTATTAGGAAAGAGAGACCATATTATGAGTGATATTTTTAAAGAAGTTAATTTTAAAGTAAATGACAAAAATATATGTGACGGTATTTACTTTACACGAAACATAAGAGATGAAGTTGTTTCCGTAGTATTCTTTGACCCATAGTACCGTGGCGTCTTAGATTATCTTAAATACGGAGATGAGGGTAGGAATAGAAATAAAGAAAGATTTTCTTTACAACAAATGGATTTAGAAACAATTACTCTTTTTGTTCAGGAAATAAATAGAGTATTAAAGAAAAGTGGTTACTTATTCTTATGGGTTGACAAATTTCATTTAACTAACGATATAGAAAATTTTCGTGAGTGGATGAAAAATACTGATTTTACAGTAGTTGATATGATTACTTGGGATAAGGGTAAGATTGGTATGGGATATAGAGTAAGGCGTAAATCTGAATATTTGTTAGTCTTACAGAAGAAACCAACAAAAGCAAAAGCAAGTTGGAGTGACCACTCTATTCCTGATGTGTGGTTAGAAAAAACAAAGAAAATACATCCGCACAGTAAACCAGTTGAATTACAAAAGAGACTTATCCTTGCAACCACCCATGAAGGCGATGTAGTATTAGACCCTGCTTCGGGTGGTTACACAATTTTAAATATATGTAAAGAAATAAATAGAACTTTTGTAGGTTGTGACATAAAAGGAGATGATGAAGATGATGGTAGCACCACCGATTAAGGATTACGATTTAGATTTTACTTCTTTATCGTAGCGTTACAAGACCGATACCATTGTGGTACACCACACTGGCAACCCGACAGATGATGACCTGAGTGCATAGGAAATCCATATGTCTCATTTGTCATAGGGTTGGTCGGGTATTGGTTACCATTATGTTATTAGGAAGAACGGGTAGATTGAGCAAGGCAGACCTCACTGGACTATCGGTGCCCACGCCTACGGAGAAAACTCTCACACCATTGGCGTTCATGTCTGTGGTAATTTTGAGGAAGCGGAACCGACAAAGTATCAAATCGAGTCACTTGCTTACCTGTTAGGTTGGTTGTGTGAAACATATGGGTTAGACCCTGCCGAAGACATTGTTGGTCACAGAGACATGATGCCGACTGCTTGCCCAGGTGAGAACCTGTACAACAGGTTGGACGAGGTAAAGGGTAAAGCGAGATGGTATATGGAGAATTATAAATAGGGTGATTAAAGAAAGGAGAAAATAATGGGTAGTATTATTGAAAAAATAATTACTTTTATAGCGTTAATTGTTGGGTTAATTGTATCTTTTATTGTAGCGTTACCGTTACTTATTTTAAAGTACGGTACAATTGCTCTCGCAATTTATATTGTGTATAGAATTGGTGTTCATTTCTTTGGATAAGGGGGAAATATTATGAATAGACAAGACAGAGAAAACGCAAAAAGGGTATGGATTTCAAGACAATTAGAGAAGCAGAATGTATGGAAGTATTTGCGGGCGATGAAGAAAGCGTTTAATAAAGAGAAGAGAGAGTCTGCAAATGGACGATGATGTACTGTATGCGATACGGATAGAAAAAGACGGAAAGTTCTTCGGATATGTAACAGAGATGGGGTTGGTGTGGTATACGCCAACCCTTTCTAAAGCACATTTTTATAGAGAAAAAAACTTTGCTGATATCCGTAGTAAGAGAATAAATAAGTATAGGAAAGACGAGAAGATAAAAAGTGAAGTAGTTGAGATTAAATTAGTACCACAAAGAAAGGATGATGAATAATGTTTATCTCATTACATACACATAGTGACCATTCGTTACACGATGGGTTTCAGACAGTAGAAAGAATAATAGAGTTTGTAAAAGATAGAGGACAAACAGCAGTTGCTCTCACCGACCACGGAACAATGAGTGGTTGTGGTGAGGGCTTCCGCTATGCCAAAAAACATGGGATTAAGTTTATTGCAGGTTGCGAACACTATTTGGTTTCTGATGTAACCATTAAAGACAAAGCATCGCAACATATTATCTTGTTAGCGATGAATGCGACTGGTTATCGGAATTTAAATATCATAACCACGATGGCACATTCCGAAGATAACTACTACTTTAAACCAAGAGTAGACCTTGATTTATTAAGGGAATATAACGAGGGTATTATCTGTACTACTGCTTGTTTGGCAGGGTGTCAGAATAAAATTCCTGAGTTACAGAACATCTTTGGAGATAGGTTATATATTGAGATACATACTAACCAAATGGAAAAGCAAAAGAAAGCAAACTTAGAATGGTTGGCTATGGCAGAAAAGTATGGTGTAGAATATTACGCTGCCGTTGATGCTCATTATACCGATGTTTCTGATGGTAAATATCAACGGAGATGGACAGGGTATTTGTATGAAGACGACCCGACTATTACTTATTATCCTGCCACAAAACAATGGTTGGATAAAACTGGTAAAGAGGTACATCCTTACGAGGTAGAAGATGACTACTATATGCACACGGAAGAGCAAGTAAGAGAAGCATTATCTTATCTTCCTGCAGATGTGGTAGAAAAGGCAATTAAAAATACAGAAGTCGTAGCAGACAGATGTACTTTTAATATTAACTATAGTGAGAACCATTATCCGAAGTCTCCATACGAATCGCCAAAAGATGAAATCCGTATGCGTGTTTGGAATGGCATGAAAGAAAAAGGATTACAGAAAGACCAAGAACATATTGAACAAGTAAAACACGAGTTAGATGTACTTGGCAAGGTGGGATATTATGACTATTTCCTCATTGTTTCAGACATGCTCAACTATTGTAAACGGAATAATATCCGTACTGGTGTTGGGCGTGGTAGCGTTGTTGGTTGCGATGTCGCTTATCTCATGGGTATTACGAAGATTAACCCAATTAAGCAATGTCTTATCTTCGAACGATTTGCCCATACCGAAAGAGTGACACCGCCTGATATTGATACCGATGTTCCTCGTAGTAGGAGACAAGATGTTATCAAGTATTTACGAGAGACTTATGGTAATGTGTATCAGGTAGTTACCTTTGGTAAAATGCAGAATAAAGGTTCTATCCGCAGGGCTTGTGATGCGTTCCATTTAAGTCCTACAACAAAAGACACTCTTTCTAAAATGGAAACCGTTGAGAATTTAGAGATGGGAGATATTGATTATATCTGCGGTTTCGATAACCACCAACGGTTAGAATTCTTAACCACCGTAAGACGGTTTAATGGAAAGATACAGAACTTTGGTACTCATGCTTCTGCCGTGGTAGTTATGACGAGCGACCCATTTAACTTCTGTGCTATCGAAAGATATAACGGAAGTAAGGGCATACAGTACAACCTTAACTACGACTTCCACGATTTAGAAGATATGGGATTGTTAAAGTTAGATGTACTTGGATTGGAAACATTAGATATCATAGAGAATGTTTTAAAAACAATCAATAAAGAAATCGACATGGATAACCTTCCTGAAGACGAGAAGACCTACGCATTACTAAATAGTGGTAAAAAGTGTGGGTTGTTCCAGTTGGACGGCAATGCCGTATCAAATATCATGAAACAGATTAAACCGAACCAGTTATCTGACATTACCGCTATTGTAGCATTAGGTCGTCCTGGTCCTATGCAGTCAGGAATGTCAGACAAGTACATCAAAAACAGGGGTGACTTCCTTAAAAACGGAACAATTTGTTCCGAAAACGAAGTGCTTCGTGAAGCATTGGCAGAGACTTATGATACTGTTATATATCAGGAACAGGTAATGAAACTTTGTCAGATTGTTTGGGGCATGACATTAGGCGAAGCCGATATGATACGCCGTGCCATTGGTAGAAAAGATAAAGCGTTGATGGATAAGTTGGTTAATGACTTATCTACAAGAGAAAATAAAGTAGGATTTACTAAAGAGCAAATTCGAACACTGCTTGATAATTTAGAAGAATGGTCAGGTTATCTGTTTAATAAATCTCACGCTGCAGCGTACGCTTATACAGCGTATCAAACAGCATATTTAAAGGCGTATTATCCAAAAGAGTTTTATTGTGCCTTGCTTAACTCAGATGTGATTGACCAAGATAAATCACTGGAAATCCTTGCCGAAGTAAAGAGTAGGTTTAAGGTTGTATGTCCTAACATATTAGAAAGTGAATATGAATGGTCGATAAAAGGAAATAGTATTGTGGCAGGGTTTAGATATGTGCGTGGAGTTGGAAATCAGTACTTCGTGAAGCCACATTCTGATGATGTAAATGGGTTTAAAGAGTTTGTTCAACTGAACCTTGATTTATCAAAAACTGTCAGCACAGGACTGGTTAAGGCAGGTTGCTTCCGTGTTGACCCGTTATGGGCATTAGATTATGTCGATGCTAAAAAAAGTGCGGTAAAAAGAGAAAAAGAATGTAAGGATAAAATCTTACATTACTTAAATCAAAACAAACCAAAGATGGTTGAGACTTGGAAGAAGAAGTTGCAGGAAATACCTGAACTGCCAAGACCTGAAAACTATAATACTCCAATAGATAAGATTAGAGAAATGCAGAAAGAAACACTGGGTTTCTCAGGAGTAGATATCTTTGGTCAGTATGATAAGACTCTTATCCGTGGCAACAATGTAATGGTATTTGTAGACAGGGTTGCTTCGTTTAACGACCGCAATGGAAAGCCAATGTGGAAACTGTCTGGACAAAGAAATGGTGGAGAGATTGAGTGCCTGTTCTGGAATCCGAAACCAAACATTAAAGAGAAACTGGATACAGTACAGGATAGCAGTATGTGGATAGTTCGTACAGGAAAGATGAACCAAGACGGAAAGAGTTGTTTCTGTTACGACTTAATTAAGGCGAAGAAACTGGCGTAACTAATACGCCAGTTTTTTTATGAGGTGAATATGGATAGTAAACTTTATAATCAAGACTGCATGGAAGTGTTACCACAGTTAGAAGATAAAAGTATTGATATGATTTTATGTGACTTGCCTTACGGTACAACGTGGTGTAAGTGGGATGTAATAATTCCATTTGAAGATTTATGGAAGTAGTATAAACGGGTAATAAAAGATAACGGGGTTATCGTTCTCTTTTGTAAGCAACCGTTTACCACAGAACTAATCCACAGTAACTTAAAAATGTTTAAATATAATTTGATTTGGAAGAAAGATAATCACGATAACCCAATGTAGGCAAAGAGAAGATTTTTAAATATAACAGAAGATATTGCTGTATTCTATAACAAGCAATGTACTTACAACCCACAAGGAATTATAAGGGTTGATAAAATAACAAGACAGGGAAGGGGAAGAAGTTTGTCACAAATACAAGATAGAGATGGCGAGTATAAATAGGAATTTACTAATTACCCAAAAAACATTCTGTCGTTTAATAGAGACAAAAATAATCTTCACCCAACACAAAAACCAGTTGCGTTATTGGAATATTTAATAAAGACATATACAAACGAAGGAGATACAGTCCTTGATAACTGTATGGGCGTTGGTTCAACAGGAGTTGCCTGTGTAAATACAAACAGAAACTTCATTGGAATAGAGATAGACAAAAAATATTTTGATATAGCAGAGCAAAGAATTTCGCAACAAAACCTTGCATAATGTTTTTGTGTATGCTATAATGTTCTTCGCAAAGTCCAATGGAAAGAGACTACGAAAATGATGCCAAGGTTGGGGTCGCGAGTTCGAGTCTCGTTTTCCGCTCCACAAACACGATAGCCGTGGGATTTTTGCCCACGGCTTTTTTGTTTCCGTGGACACATTAGAACGGACTTCCGTCTCTATACTATGGAAAGAGGTGAACCCAGTTGAGACTACGAAACATTAATGCGAAAAAATTTAACTACGATGCAGAGGAAATGATACAGGAATTTCTTCTACTACAGAAGCAAAAGGGTGTTGTTAAAAATACTCTTAGAACGCACCAATCGGCTCTCAGAGCGTTACATGAAGGGTGTGAAGGAATACCTACCGTGGAACAAATTAGAAGGGTCTTAAAACCGACAATGAGCAATGCGTATTATAACAAAAGACTGTCGACATATAAACGATATTTTGATATGTTAATATCGTTAGGTCACATGCTATATAATCCGCTCGAAACATGGCATTACAGAAAAGTAGGATTTAATATAAAAAACTACGAAGAGTGTAACATTAAGAAATTCCTATCCGCAATAGACCAAAGCACATTTGCAGGATTCAGAGATTATATAATGTGTTTGTTCATTTTGGATACTGGTATTAGACCATCTGAAATTATCCAATTAAAAAAGGAAGATGTTAATTTTGTTGTCGGGCAAGCACACTTGCGGAGTGAGATTACCAAGACAAGGGTGGCAAGGGTCGTGCCAGTCTCGGATTATGTATTAAAAAAGATAAGGCAGTTGCATACATATGAGATTGATGAATGGCGTAATGAATATTTGTTTTGTAGTAGTGAGGGTGAGAGGTTGAATACAACCTCATTGAGACATAACTTGCATAAAGTAGCGTTGAGGTGTGGAATAGATTTGACTCCGTACGATTTCAGACATATTTTTGCCACCACCTATATTCGTAATGGGGGCGATGCCTTCTCGTTGCAGAGGATTATGGGTCACTCGAAGCCGAATATGACTATGGTTTATGTTAACTTAACCGCAACAGACCTATCTATTTCTCATAACAAAGTAAATGTTATTGGAAATTTCGTAGCAACTCGGGTTAATAAGGTAAATAAAAATTGACAAAAGGACTGTTTTGTGTTAATATATTGACAAGAAAGGAAGTGGTCTTATGGTAACAAGAAGGTTACTAATACGAATTGTAAGCGAAATAAGAAAGATAATGCAGGAAAAAGAGTTGAGTTCACGGCAGTTATCTGAAATGTGCGATAAGAAGGGGTATCATGGTGTTACAAGAAGTAAGATACTTCGAGCATTTTATGTAACGGATAATCGACAGAACTTCTTAAACAATACAGATGATACAATTGAAGCCACATTAGATACTCTTGGTTATACAGGAGACGATATACTTAATAGAATCTTAGATGAAGATAACGATATAATAAATGTATTTCACCGAACTGGATTACCGCAAGAGGTAATTAACTTCATTAGAAAGCCAGAAGCAGAGCCATATCTACGCCTTGCCTACGCACAATACAAAAACAACATAGCAAAAAAAGAAATGGAAGAAATACAAAATATGATAGATAAAAAAGATTAATTATTTAATATTTAAGTACCACAAAAAATGTGGTACTTTTATTTTTTTGTCTTGAAAGAGGGTGGTCACAAAATAATCCAAAGTGCAACATGAAGTAGACTTGTCAACTTGATTGCACTTGACTTGTGTCAAGAAATATGCTATTATATAGGTGACAAAGTGGGTTTGTGTAATAAAATAGAACACAAACTAAGTTTAAGAAAAGAAAGGAGACTTCTTATGAGTAAAGAAGCAGTAGAGAAAGAAGAAGTAGTAGTAGAACAAGAAAAATTGGTCGACAAAGTAGTCGAACCAAAAATGCGTGGCGTACTGGTTATGCTGAAAATCTACAAGTTAAGAAATATGGTAACTGATGTAGAGTCGTCACGCATGGACAGTGCAGGAATGCATTACAATTACCTCTCAGAGAGGGCGTTAACTACCACAATCAGACCGAAGATGCAAGAACTTGGACTGGTTGCC
>Ga0247611_10000777_pt1 | contig 61731 bp, 46 predicted proteins | sample 177DNAGHGhighgp2_FD_192422 | JGI IMG/M metagenome (GOLD analysis project Ga0247611, IMG submission 192422) | Sheep rumen microbial communities from Palmerston North, Manawatu-Wanganui, New Zealand - 1770 DNA GHGhigh gp2 | ecosystem: Host-associated > Mammals > Digestive system > Stomach > Rumen... | reverse complement strand
CCATTTTCGAGATTTAAAGACGTTCTATCTGGGTTATATATGCCAACACATGAAGAAAGACTTCCCTAAGACAATATCCTACAATCGTTTCGTTGAGCGTCAGACCAAGGTTGCCATGAACCTGCTCCTGTTCTTACAGACTTGTGCATTGGGCAAGTGTACAGGCTTTTCCATAATAGACTCAACACCTCTCAAGTCATGTCACATAAAGAGGGAACATAATCACAAGACAATGAAGGGGTGGGCTCAGAAAGGCAAATGTACCATGGGCTGGTTTTATGGATTCAAGCTGCATTTGGTAATCAATGATAAAGCGGAAATCATACAATGGTTGCTTACGCCGAGTAATGTAGACGACAGGGATCCGCTTAAGGACAAGGAATTCACGAAGAAGCTATTCGGAAAACTCTTTGCTGACAGGGGCTACATCAGCCAGAGCCTGTTTGAGGAACTTTTCGTGGATGACATACATCTTGGCACAAAAATCAAGAAGAACATGAAGAACTCACTGATGAGCCTTTATGATAAGATATTGCTCAGGAAAAGAGCGGTCATCGAAACTGTGAACGACGAGCTCAAGAACATCTGTCAGATAGATCATACAAGACACCGCTCTGTAAACAATTTTGCAGCTAATCTGCTGGCTGGATTGATTCCATACAACTTCATGCCTAAGAAGCCGTCATTGAATATTGAAATCATTGATAAAAGCAGACTCATTGCATAAGTCTTAAACCGAGCTCACGTTAATATAATTATTTCCAGTACATTATAGTCTCTTGACTCTCTTCCCAAAAGAATTTATATTCAATTGAACTTGATACTGACATATATATTAATATGGCAATTAGAGCAAAATAGATGATTTTCTGATCTCTTTTCTTGTAGAGAATATCAATAGTAAATGGTATTAATAATAAAAAGTAAATTTGAAAATACAACGTAATTCGCATCATAGAACCGTTGGAATATATGAGGGGAACGAAGAAAGTTGTTAGAGGAAGCATAACAAACCATTTTTTTATACGGTCTGGAAGCATTTTTGCCTTGAAAAACCCATAGAGACAAAACACACATAACAGAAGAGATAATACTATATACGTGGTAGCACCGCCACGGATTTCACCTTCACCATATGAAGTGTATTTATCCATGCCAATGAAGTTTGCCATAAACAAGATTATTTCATTAGTATAATTTAATACAAAGAAAAACAATATTAGCGCCACTATAGATATTGTTTTTAGAGACTTGGTCCCCATAAAACTAAGAGCTACAGGCAGTGCAAAAATCAAAGCAGAGGCATGGATAAGGAAACCAAGAATTATAAATATAGCGGTCATTATATATTTTTTTTCCAAAAGGAAAATAAATGAGCAAATACACAGTCCAATTGCATAAACTTGGCGTGCATTAGCCATAGGTAACCCCAAAAACAATGCATTCAAAAGAGTGTAGGCAAATAGAACCTGCTGTTGGCTATTGCTATTTCTATAAATAAGTATACCAAGGGGCAGAAAAAAGAATATACCTTGTATGCAGAATGTGAAAAGATTAAAATCAGTTATAAATGTGCTGAATACTTTTTGTAGCACATAATAACCATAGTCAATATCGCCTGCAATCGATTCATATCGGGTAGAAAAAGCGCTCAGCAGTTCAGACCAAGGAGTTTCAATTGATTCATAGAAATAATATGCATAGTGTACTGTATCGGAGCCAATAGTCACACTTCTAAGAGCAATTTTCAGCATTATGACCAGGCTACATGCGATTATATACCATTTCCTGTTTCTATTGGTATTGTTATTAAAAACAAAATAAAAAACAATAAACAGTGTGTAAACAGCTATTTGTATTCCCATATTCTGATGTTCATTCTATTGTAAACGTAATAATTCCGGTTTATTCCTACTTTCAGTTTCTTGAGCAAACACATTCGTAGTAGGTCTCCACATATTTCTCAACAATTTCTCTGTTACTAATTCTCTCTCCAGCTGTTTGCAGACAATTTGACCTTAACTTAGCAGCATATTCAGAATCACCAATCAGTTTTAACATATTCTGAGCCATCGTCTGGTGGTCGCCCATTTCTGACAGAAGTACACATTCCCGTTTTTTATTTAGTTCCGGCGTTCCTGGAGTAATAGTTGTCACAACAGGTATTCCACAAGCCATAGCCTCACGTATAGTTCCAGAAACGATGTCTATTTTCAACGGGAGTAGTGCAAATCTAGATTTCCTTATTTGTCGTATCACATCGTCATGTGTAGGCAATTTACCTTCAAAAGTGATATTACAGCCAATTCCTAATTCTTTTATTCTCTGGTCCAAAGCCTTTTTTAAATCAGCTGAATACCCACCAACAATATCTAATGTCAAATCTGATTTTTCTTTAAATGCTAGGGCAAAAGCCTCTATGGCCAAATCAGCTGCTTTGCTAATGTCTGCGGCAAAATAAACAAAGTCAAATTCCTTCTTGCTTTGGCTTTCAACAATTGGCTCGGTAACAGCAAGTGTCGTACTTACAAATACGGCATCGTGCTTGATATCCTTTAGGATAATTTCACGAAATCTAGGCACTGTTGTTCCTATATAGTTCGCTCTCCTTATAATGCGTTTCTCTATCTCACTATTGTATGAATACTCCTTCTCTGAGACCCCGCAACTATCCTTGAAACGTGGGTCGCTGACCAATGTTTGAAGTTGTGCAATCACTGGAGTATCTTTTGGAATGTCAAGTACCGCCATAGAATGAAACTTATTTTCTATTCCAATCACATGTACTATATCTGGTTGTATTTTAGCAATTAGTTTTGAAATCGTCCTACGACTGTTTTTAAATGATTTTTCATTCCTAAGGTTAAGTTTTCTTTTGATTTTTTCAGAAATTATGTCCCATTCATGCCAAAAAACATGGTAGAATATACCGTTTTCTTCATATTCATGAATATGTGCTATACCACTATGAGGAACTATCACATGCAGTTCGACTTTGTCGGTCAGACTCTTCATCTCGGCGAGTGCATTAGTGTCCCATACAGCAAAATCTTTATGATAATTCATTCCCATCATTCGCCTAACAATGTTTCCCCAATACCACCATGGAAAAGACAAATGACTACGCAAATCCCTATCTGAATAAGCGCATAACCATACTACTTTGACTCTTTTTTCTACCATTGTTATATCAAGACAATTCTTTTTCTATTAGATTCCAATTCAAATCAAACATCATCATGGAGTGTTTTCCAGATGAAGTGGTATCAAAAACAACATATTTATTATCGTATGAAAGTTTTGGATGAAGGTCACATGCGGAATTTCCTGGCATACTGTTTTCCGGCATCCTCGCAACAATTATTCCTTTATGATTATTAGTGTTAAAAATGATATACCGTCTGTTGTTTTGAGCGTCAGGATAAGAATCTGTAAGCATGTATTTGCCATCAGAAGTGAATGACGGATGTCCATCAACATTGAAATATGGTTTTATCCATTGTGATGCCAAGTAGAATTTTCCATCATCACCAATTTTATAATACTGATAATATGAATTGTTTGCCAATATCTTTTTTATTAGCCTTTTTGGTATCATTTTTTTTACTGTAAGTGCTATAGATCTTACTATGCTTTTCAATGATACTTTACCTGTTTTGTTGGTTGATTCTGAGGTCTTGTCAAAACTTATATATAAAGACGGTCGCTTATAGGTATAAATGGCAAAACTGTCGTTACTTTGCCAAGCAAAGTGCGACCACATGAAAGAGTTCCACCCATTAATAACTTGCAAATTGCTACCATCTATATCAGCAATACATATTCTTGTTCTGTATTTTAACACATTTGAAACAGGAGAAAAACGATGTAGAAAACAGAAACGCGTACCTGATGGGTTTATCATAATATGTTCCACCCAATGCTTCATTTGATCAAAGTCTTTGTCGGGAGATAAAGCCACAATATCTTTGATATCTACTAGTAATTTACGAGCGTTGGTTTCCAAATCAATTTCATAAATACCATCGTTCTCGACAACACGTCCATCTTTTTCCGGATTAACCACTGACTGGTAGTGATAAGCCCGACACCAATAAGAGCGTTCTAGATCTAATGTTATTGACTTCTTGCCGTCAGGTGTGAGTCCATAAATTGCCCAGTCAATGTCCTTCGTTTCAGCAGTTAGGACATCAACTATTCTTGATGTTAGGTGTCCATCACGTGAGCAATTATATATAACTTTGTTCTCATTACCTTCACCAGGGAGCCATTGTGCCATAGCACCTTGCTGCCAGTTCCAAGAATCAGATTCACCAATACAATACCACTCACCCGATGTCAAATCATAATAGCCGATTTCTATACGGTCCTGAGATGTAATCTTACTTTTCTCAGATTTAGCTCGGTTACAGAGCATCTTAGTGTGGTCGTAGTTTAGCGTGTCATAATTATAGTAGCCAAACCACTCAGCCTCCTTACCTGTAGTCTCGAATACCTGTTTAAGGAACTTACTTATTTTTCTTTGTTTATTTTTCATATATAATCCTCAGTCTTATATTTTGCCATATCAGCCTTTGCTTCGTCATATTTTCCATGCATAACATCTTCCACAATAGTTTTATAGAACAGTTCATTAAGATGCTGAATACTGAAGCACTCAGTTGCTCTTTTCTTCATCAACATTCCGATTCTCTTCGCTTCATTTGGATTATTCATTATCCATATCATTTTTTCATGAATAGCTTCTATGTCTCCCTCTTTGACAATGATTCCATCATTTCCGATTTGATATGGAACGGAACCAGAATCGCTCCCTATAACAGGATTGCCTGTAATCATATTCTGAACCAATGCTATTGAGAAAGTTTCAACCCAACTATATGCAGTTCTTGGGCAATGAACCATGCAATCAATCGCATTATAGTATTTAGGCATTTCTGTAAGTGGTATAAATCCTGGAAGTATTATTTTGTCATCAAGCCCTCTGGATTTTATCAATTTTGTCAAGCGCTCTATATCTTCTTTAGTCCCCGACCCCATCATCATATATTTCCATTTTCCTTCTTTGGGAAGAGCCCTGACAATATCATCTATTCCCTTCATGATGGTAAAACGGGTGGCACTACCGAATAAGAATGTATCATCATCAATATGATACTTGCTTCTTATTTCTTTCCGTGCGACTTCATCTTTATGGAAAAGCTCTGGGTTGACACCCACCTGTGTCTGCATATATAGAGGGCCTTTGTAACCTTCATTTCGGAAACAGTCAAAAGCATCTGGATAATGGCAAAATACAGCATCAACATTCTTGTTGAAATATTTCAATGTCCATTTAGCATAATAATAAGCTCCAAAACGTCTTTTCAAGTATTTGCTCAGAGGTTTACATTTGTCTTTGAAATGCGAAACATTGTAGTTTGGACCTCTCATACTGAAAGACAACAACTTTGCCGACGGCAAATACTTGTTTCTAAGATGAATCAGCTGCATAAGAGACAACTGATTGTGTGCTCCTATATTATAGATAACATCGGGTTTTATCTCCATAATATATTGTTTGAAATCAGGAGAAGTCCATCCAATGCCTTTGATATGTTTCTTTCCAAAAAGCTTAATATGAAAATTACCGTCTTCTATGCTAGTTCCATAATTTTCAACTATATGGCCGAAAGTGTGAGCACGAGCCTTTATTGTCTCATGGTCTGGAGCCAATAGCCAAACGTCCAAGTCTGTATGAGTTTTAGCAAGTAGCTCCCATCTCCTGTAAAAAATAGGGTTTGAGAATGACTCGTTTACCAACAATAACTTCATCATTTTTTCTTTCTAATTTTACTTTTAATCATTGGGATGAAACTCTTACAATATGTATAAGCCTCTATTTTGAAAAAAATTGAAGCCACAAAGTATATAGTTATAAAGACAAGGAACATCGCAAGAGCATCGACATACATGTTGACATTAACCACCTTATTAATAAGATAAGCCGGGATGATTGAAACAAATGTGATCAAAAGTGTGGGAAGTAAATCTTTTATCTGATTCCCCAATTTGTAGCCAACATGCTTATCTACAAGCCATGAATTTATAAAAAATGCTATCCATGCATTCAGAACCATACCAACCAACAACCCAGTCATTCCATAAGTAAATAAGCCTCCAATAATTAACAAAATACCAATAATTCTTTTTATAAGCGTCCATGTAAACATGGTCTTACTTTTTCCTATTGCGGCTATGGCCTGTAGGTTGACAGCCTGAAGACATATAGCAAAACCAGCAAACGCCAAAATTTGGAAATAAGGAACACTTGGTAGCCATCTATCAGAATATAGAATGATAAACAAAGGCTTTGCAAGTATCATCAAAGATAAGATAAGAGGAAATGTTACATAAGCAATAGATGTAGTTATACGTTTTAACATATTAACAAGAATGGGCTTGTCATCCTGAGCCTCAGCATAAAGTTGATATGTTACTGTACTAACTACCTGTGATATTCCTCCTGAAGCTAATCCCTCAGTTGTCTTTGCCTTAGCATAGTATCCCATTGTTGAAGGATTGAAGAATTTACCAATCAACAAACCTTGCAAGTTTTCCGAAATGGTATTAACTATGTTTGTTAAAAACATAAATCCTCCAAAACTGAACAGTTCCTTAAATGATTTCTTTGAGAATAGCAGCAGAGGTTTCCATTTAGTTATATACCAAAATGCCACCATTGGGAAAAAAGCTATAAGAAAGTGTTGGGCAACTAATGCCCAAACTCCACATCCTTTATAAGCCATAATTATGGTAACCAAAAGAGAGAGTACGGATGAAGAAATAACCACAATAGCCATTTCTTTGAAACGAAACTGTTTGCGTAGTTGATTGCTTTGTATCATTTTCAATGCGTTGACAAAAAGCACAATTCCTTGAACTCGAAGCACAGTAGAGAGTATAGGAATCTTGTAGAAATCTGCTATGTATGGAGCCGAGAAGAACAAAACTATATACATGATAGCAGAGAGAAACATATTCCAATGAAAGATCGTGGAATAGTCTTCGTCAGTAGGTCTTTTCTTTTGTAGCAAAGCCGAACCAAAACCTCCATCTATCAAAATCGTTGCAATAGTGATGAAAATTTCTAGCATACCGATACAACCATAGTCGTATGGAGTAAGTAATCGTGCCAAGATAATGCTCGAGACAAACGAGACCCCTAATATTATGTATTTTTGGACTGCACTCCAGAACATACTGGTAGCAGCTACCCCTTTTAATGATTTCTCAGCCATTCCAATGGTTTTATAGCACATTAATCATCTTTAAATACTCCGGCCACTCTCCCATATCTTTCCAAGCTTTTTCACTAACAGGGAAGCAACCAACACGACCGCCACGAGTTTTTATCTTCTCCATCAAGTGTGTGATATGGAAAAACTCTCCCTCTGGAATTTCCTCTATGCAACTTGGGTTAAGAATATACACACCAGTGTTCACCTGATAAGTAAGTTCAGGTTTTTCACTCAGATCTACCATTAAGCCATCTTCCCCTGTCTCTATAACACCGTATGGAATCTTGAAACTCTTGACCATAGTTACGATGGTTATGTCATTATTATTCTCTACATGGTAATCATAAACATCTCGATAATCCTGCTCATTAATACTATCACAATTACTAACAAAGAATGGTGTGGTTATTTTGCCTTTAAGTAGTGATACACTACCTATGGTACCAAGTGGTTTGTCTTCTTGGAAGAACTCTATGTCGTATTTATGTTCAAGTTGAGCGAGATAATACTTAATCATATCTGCCTTATAGTTTACGGACATATAAAACTTCTTGCAGCCAATCTCTTCAAACTGATCAAGAATAGTCTCTAGAATGGTCTTGTCACCTATAGGCACTAAAGGTTTGGGAATAACATTGGTAATTGGTTTCAGGCGAGAGCCCTTTCCTCCAGCCATTATCACTACAGGGATGGTTACCTTCTCCCGTTGAAGGAGTTCTGTCGATTTAAACACATCATTCCAAAAAAACACATCAATCAAATTCCCGTTATCATCAAGAATAGGCATTATTTCCGCACGCATTTTATGCATTTTTTCTTTTATAGTAGTTCTTTCTTCTGATATATAACTATAAATTTTGTCCTTATCCAATACTTTTTCTAAAGATTCTTTCAGATCAATATTTTTTATGATCGCCCTTTGTATATCACCTAATGTTACAATGCCTTCAAAATGATCTTCTTTAAATACAAACAAAGTTTTGACCTTTATCTCATCCATCATTTTTAATGTATCTAATAATGATGAGTCAAGGTCAATTACATACTCTTTTATTTTATTAAGTATGTTCATTATTACGATGTGATTATGTTAGATTGTACGATATAATGATAATAATTATTTTGCATTCCTAAGAAACTTGGCAGGATTTCCCGCCCACATTTGCTTATCACCTACATTCTTTGTTAAAACAGAGCCCATACCAATAGTTGAATATTTACCTATAGTTATGTATTCTCGAATAGTCGCATTAAGTCCAATATGTGTTCCTATAGATGTTTTGATATACGCTCCAACAACAGCTTGTGATGCAACGTGAGTAAACTCAGACAACTCTGTGTTGTGTCCTATCGTAGCTCCAGTCATAATAAGAGTATTTTCCCCTATTATTGCACCTGATGATATCATAACATATGGAAGAATTATTGCACCTGGTTTAACTATTACATTAGGGGCTAAATATGCTGTAGGATGTATAAATGTAGCCATCATTTTCGCTTCTAGTCCCAAAGATGTGTATAGATTTGTGAAATACTCCCCACCATCCATTCTATGTAAGGCAAAAATAAATTTATATCCATCATTATGGAATTTCTGTATATTCTCTATCGATTGTTTAGCAACTACGGGAATACCTTCTATAAGTTCACCCACGTCCTTATCATGGCTCATAAAACCTTCTACAAATATAGATTCATCTCCATTATTATTTGCATCTTTTATGGCTTGTGCGATTACGGTCCCACTACCAAGACCACCAATAATTATTACTTTTTGCATAATAAAATATATTTCTTAATTACAATATTTATTCTTTTTTACAAATCTTATCAAATTTGGACAGTATATTCTTTGCCATTTTTAGCATTGGAGGTCCAATAAATTTTCCATCCTTAACAGCAACACCCTTTCCCTCAGCTTTAGCCTCTTCTGTTAGTTGAACCATCTCCTCTGCCCATTCAACTTCTTCTTTTGTTGGAGAATAATACTTGTTAACCAATGGTAGTTCTTTAGGATTAAGAACTAACATTCCCTCGAATCCAAGATTTTTGGATAAAATAAGATTATTTTCTAAATCATATAAATCATGAACCTTTATGTGAACAGTGTCAATCGGAAGAACTCCAGCTGCTCTTGCTGCATTTACGATGGCATTCCTCGCATAAAAGATGCTTTCACCCTTAGGATCATGCTTACCCCGCAAGTCGGTTACATAATCTTCGCATCCAAATGCAACAGCTACAACACGAGTACATGCAGTACATATTTCTTTTATATTGACGATAGCACCGCTAGTCTCGATGAGAGGAATAAGCTTAAATGTTCCAATAGGTATTTTTTTTTCATATTCAATTGTTTCCAAGAGTTTTCCTACAAAATACACATCTTCTTCCTTGTTTGATTTTGGATACATAAATCCACTAATACCTTCTATTGTTAACTGATGTAGGTCTTTCAACAATTCTCCACTTTCACGGTCATTTACACGTGGAAAAATCAATTTACCTTTTGCCTCTGGACGTTTAACGAACAGTTTTATATTGTCTCGCGCAAGTTGTTTATCACATTGAGGTACAGAATCTTCTATATCAAGAAGTAAAACATCTGCATCTCGACGCAATGCACTGTCGAGTAATTTGGGATTATGCGCAGGAACAAACATCAAACTGCGCATCAAATATGTCTTATTATCCATTATCTCTTTATCCATTATCTCTTTTTTTGATTAAGACATGCCGTCTAAATGAAAGAACGTCTTTGCCATCTTGATTATAAGCAATAGATTCAACATAAATGATGCCTCTATCATTCTTACTTTTAGATTCTCTTTTATCAAGAACCTTAGTTCTTACGTATATTGTGTCGCCAATAAACACAGGATTTAAGTGCTTGATATTTTCGTAATCTAGGTTTGCAATTGCTTTGCCACTTACATCAGGCACAGTAATACCTACAGCTAATGAAAACACAAGAGTCCCTACTACAAGAATCTTTCCGTGTTGATTCTTGCTTGCATAATCCATATTTGTATGAACTGGGTGGTGATTCATTGTCAAAAGTGAAAAGAAATTGTTATCACTTTCGAAGATAGTTTTGGAAAGAGAGTGTTTGATTTCGCTTCCAACTTCGAAGTCTTCGTAATATAGTCCTAAAATTGATTGATTCATTTTAATTTAATTGAAATCTTTAATGGTTTTTATATATGTATTGCAAATAAAGTCGACTTGCTCTTCTGTAAGGGCAGCATACATTGGAAGTGTAATTTCGTTATCGGTGACATATTCTGTCTGAGGGAGTACGGCACCAAGTTCCTTGTAGGTTGAGAACTTGTGGATGGCAGGATAGTGGACAGAAGTCTGAATACCTTCGCTATGCATATAGTTGCGGATTTTATTGCGACGTTCCCTATTGCTATTGAGCAAAACTGTAGGAAAAATATAGTTGCTCACAAATTCTTTCTCATTGACAAATGGAATAGCCAGGCCATCGACACCACTCAACCGTTCTACATATTGTTTTCTAACCCTTATACGACTTTCAAGATCGGCGGGGAGTTTCTTCAGTTGTTCAATGGCTATAGCTGCCCGGATATCATCCATACGAAAGTTGTAGCCAAGACACGTGATGTCGTATTCAGTGGCATGTCCACTGGCACGTTGGTAGCTCATGGTACTCATACCATGAGAACGAATCAATCGAGCCTTTTGCGCCATCTCTTCATTGTTGGTGATAAACATACCACCTTCGCCGGTGCTTATATTCTTATTGGAGAAGAAGCTGAACGCTGCACAATCACCAATAGTTCCGAGTTTGTGGCCCTTATATTCTGACAGAGGTCCATGACAAGCATCTTCCACCACCTTGAGATTGTGCCTGCGTGCTATTTCCATTATTTCATCCATTTTGGCGGGGAATCCAGCCATGTGAACCACGACAATGCCTTTTGTGTTAGGTGTGATTTTTCGCTCAATATCAGCAGGATCAATATTGATATGTTCGGGTCCTACTATGTCAGCAAAGACAGGAGTAGCTCCGACATAACGGATGCAGTTGGCAGAAGCAGCAAATGTGAGCGACGGGCAGATCACTTCATCGCCGGGACCGAATCCACAAACCATGCAACAAACATGCAGGGCATCGGTACAATTCGACATGCTTACCGCATATTTCACGTTCCACATGTCGATGAACATCTGTTCCAGTTCAGTGTTTTTAGGACCTGTAGAGATCCATCCAGACTTGATGGTATCGTAGGCAGCCTGAGCTTCCTTATCATCAAAATTAAGATTAAATAAAGGGATTTTGTATGCCATGATTAATTACATTTTTTGGTCTAAGTTCTTACCTTTCTCCTCGTGCTCGAAATTTGGAATGAAATTCTTGATTGCATCCACTATGTCCTCCTTGGTGAAGTCGTCCATGGTGAAAATATTTTCAAGACTAACAAAAAATCTGTTTACCTCGTCCATGTTGTGACGAATGGTTTGCTCAACAACACCCAAAGAAATGAAGCGTGTCATGTCGGTTTTCTCACCTTCCACATAGAATTCCTCGTAGGCTTTTTCTCCAGTAGTGTCACTTTTGAAATAAACAACGGGATAATCCTTGCTGTCGTCGTTCATGGTGCTTGCATAACGCTTGGCCTCATCATCGGTGGTTATTTCCTTTTTACTGAATCCTGATGCTTTGACGAAATTGTCGCATATAGACGAGAATGTAAGCATTTGCTCTTCGCCTAACTTCGGGAAAAACACTTCTCCCGGGTGTCCAAGAATACATGCAAGCATACATATCTGCCCACTCTCTTCAGGCGACACAAAATAGCGTTTCACATCGTTGGGCGCCACGAGTGGCTGACGCTTCTGCAGACGACGTGTCCATCCATCGGGCAATGAGCCGTTGCTGAAAGCCACGTTTGCAAAGCGGGCTGTTGTCACTTTGAAGTATTTGTTGTATGCCATTACCATGTCTTCCATAATTCGTTTGCTCGCACCCATGATGTTCACAGGATTCGCAGCCTTGTCTGTGCTGACACAGAAGAAATGCTTTGGAGGATATTTAATGAGCATATCCATCAGTTTCTTGGCCTTGATGTCGTTGTTTTCTATCAATGCCTGAACGCTATAACGGTCCTTCTCACTGCGCACATGCTTATGTGCAGAGAAATTCGCTACTATATCGAAACCTTTTTCCTCATTGAAGATACGCTGGAAGATTGGGTTGGCAAAATTCAATGTGTAGCAACGAAACTCATCAGGCACATACAGCCCATACGTGCTTCTGACATCACGAACCAGTTCTGCCAAACCATTTTCATTGAGGTCTACAACGACAACACTCCTTGGTTCAAAGCGCAAGACAGCCTTTATGAAGCTGGAACCGATACTTCCGGCACCTCCAATTACACAAATCTTCTTATCTTTAATTTCCCGGGACAGCATCTGTTTGTTGGCTTCAATATCAGGAGCAAACATACTCTGAGGTCTGAAGGTAACGCTATCTGCTATAAATTTGTCTAAATTAAACATAAATCATTTATTTGATCTGAATATCTACCCGTAAACAATTCTAAAACCAGTTTCACAAGCTTCGACTTATTTTAGAAGACAAGAATACATGGCGCTGATAAATTTAAGTGAAAATCACAATAATATCTATCTTACATTATATTTACACTCTTTATTCCTATAGAAGAGAAAATCCTAAGTTTGGGTCTTATTATTATAATATCGGAACGGAATCCTGATTTTATAAGTTTGGCTTCGTCTTACATGCTACCGCTCCACAAAATGGAAATAAGTTTTCTCCAGAGTTCAATTAATCACAGGTTTCTATACTACGAGTAGTATTGTGCGGTCGTGGTCGACGACGCGTACCTGTTCGCCTGGCTTATGTATGATACCCGTGGCGGAGCGAGCCATCTGCTCTGTGCCGTCAATAGAGATCTTACCCGTGGCTTTCATGTTGTTGATTTCCTCGATGACGGTGCCCGTCTGCTGGAAGAACGGCACGTTCTTCTCCATTGCCTGACGAATACGACGCTCCTCGTTCTTTCGGATGGCATACGGCTGTATGAACAGGGCTATCACGATTACTGCCACGAAAAAAGTGATCATCTGTTTACTGAGGTTGCCTGTGAAGAAGGTGTTGGCAGCCACGAAGGTGATGAGGGCGGCTATACCTACTGAAAGCGATATATACTCACGGGTAAATATCTTTACTATGAATGCAAGGACGGCTACTGCCAGCCACATTAATTCAATTGAGAAATAATCTCTATAGATTGCTAAAAGTTCCATTGTTATTAATTAGGAATTAGGAATGAGAAATGAGGAATTATTATAGTTTTTAGAAGTCGAGATTTAAATGAAAAATTATTTTAGTAAACGAGTAGACAAGTTGTTTGTAAGAGTAGATGGCTATTTTTAACTATAAACTATAATCCGTAAACAATCAACTATAAGCCACAAACGATCAAATATCAACTTTTACGACTGGCATACCACTGTGCGAAACGGCGGAGTCCTTCGCGAAGCGGAGTGGATGGGCGGAAGCCATAGTCGCGTTCAAGAGCTGAGGTGTCGGCATAGGTCACCGGCACGTCGCCCGGCTGCATCGGGACGAGCTGTTTGTGGGCGTCGAAGTCGTAGTCTTCAGGCAGCACTCCTGCTCTGATTAGTTCCTCCTGGAGTATCTGCACGAAGTCGAGGAGGTTCTCAGGCGACGAGTTGCCTATGTTGTAGACGGCGTATGGCGGCTCTGGGAGTCCGTCGTCGCCTCGACGTTTTTCCGGTGCTCCCTGCATGATGCGCACCACTCCCTCTACTATGTCGTCGACATAGGTGAAGTCGCGGCGACAGTTGCCATAATTGAAGATCTTGATTGTCTCACCTCTGACGAGTTTGTCGGTGAATCCGAAGTATGCCATGTCGGGACGTCCTGCCGGTCCGTAGACGGTGAAGAATCGCAGGCCCGTGGACGGTATGTCGTAGAGCTTGCTATATGCATGAGCGAGCAGTTCGTTGCTCTTCTTCGTAGCGGCGTAGAGGCTGACGGGGTTATCCACACGGTCGTCGGTGCTGTAGGGCACTTTCTTGTTCGACCCATACACGCTCGACGAGCTGGCATAGACGAGGTGTTCGACGCCCGTCTGCCCATCATCGTAGCTATGTCGGCACGCCTCGAGTATGTTGTAGAATCCGATGAGGTTCGACTGTATGTAGGCGTCGGGGTTGGTGATGGAATAGCGCACTCCAGCCTGGGCAGCGAGATTGACCACCACCGCCGGACGATGTTCCGCGAAGAGACGGTCGATGAGCTGGCGGTCGGCTATGTCGCCACAAACGAACTCAAAACGGCCGTCGGAATCGAGCTTCTGAAGGAGGGCAAGACGTTCCTCCTTGAGGCGTACATCATAGTAGTCGTTCATATTGTCGACACCAATGATGCGGCTACCCTTGGTGTCGGCAAGCAGGCGCTTAACGAGATTGGCTCCGATAAAGCCGGCTGCACCCGTGACGAGAAGCGTTTTATTGTTGAGATCTATATGTTGCACTTTATATTTAAAATGAGAAATGAAAAATTATTTTAGTGTTTATGATTAATTTTTGTAATTAGGGTCCAACGTATAAAACACGTAATACCTGACAATAGTTGCAGAAAGGTTTAAGATTGTTTTACGGCTGAACGGGCGCACACAAGGTTTCAATGGTCTTTACACCCCCTTCGGCTCATTGCATTTCGCCTTTTCCCCCGTTATCGGGGGACGGAAACCCCAACAGTGGGTGGGTTTTGCACAACGTCTAAGCCATTACCATCAACTTTTATTTAGTTGTTTAATGTCATCAACTTTTATTTATTTTTGTTCTGCTACGTCATTTGCATCGACGCAGGGATGCGTCGTCTCCTTCCGGCTAACATTTAGAACCACAAAAGAGAGAGGTGCTTTGAAAAAGATGACTTTTTGATTATTCGAGCGGGCGAGACGCCCGCGCTCCTGAATTGTTACGATTTGAAGAGAAGGCTTGAGGCTGGAGAGAGGTGGATTGAATGGTGGATGGGTAGATGTAATGTTGGAGAGAGGTGCTTTGAAAAAGATGACTTTTTGATTGTTCGAGCGGGCGAGACGCCCGCGCTCCTGAATTGTTACGATTTGAAGGGAAGGCTTGAGGCTGGAGAGAGGTGGATTGAATGGTGGATGGGTAGATGTAATGTTGGAGAGAGGTGCTTTTTTAAATTCTACTTCATCTATTTCCGTACATATCATCGTAGTAGCGCTGATAGTCGCCCGATGTGACGTTGTGCATCCATGCTTCGTTGTCGAGATACCAGCGTACGGTTTTCTCTATGCCTTCCTCAAACTGGAGCGATGGTTGCCATCCCAGTTCGTTCTTTAGCTTTGATGAATCGATGGCATAGCGCAGGTCGTGTCCCTGACGGTCTGTCACGTAGGTGATGAGGTCGAGGTCCTCCAGTTCCTTGCGTCCGAGCACGCGGTCAACGGTCTTGATAAGCACCTTCACTATGTCGATGTTCTTCCATTCGTTGAATCCGCCGATGTTGTATGTCTCCGCTACTCGTCCCTTATGGAATATGAGGTCGATGGCACGTGCGTGGTCCTCCACGTAGAGCCAATCGCGGACGTTTTCGCCACGTCCGTACACCGGCAGCGGTTTGCGCAGACGTATATTGTTGATGAACAAAGGGATGAGTTTCTCAGGGAACTGATAAGGTCCGTAGTTGTTGGAACAGTTGGTCACGATGGTAGGCATTCCGTAGGTGTCATGGTAGGCACGCACGAAATGGTCGCTCGAAGCCTTCGATGCCGAATAAGGGCTGTGAGGCTGATAGCGAGTGTCCTCTCGGAAGAATTCATCGCCATAAACCTCATGTGCCGACACCTCCGACTTATGACCTTGCGAGTCAGTCATTTCGAGTGCCCCGTACACCTCATCAGTGGAGATATGATAAAATCGCTTGTCATCGTATTTAGATGGCAGACTTTCCCAATAAACCTTTGCAGCCTGGAGTAGCGAGAGAGTGCCCATCACGTTGGTACGTGCGAATGTGAACGGGTCTTTAATGCTTCGGTCCACATGGCTTTCGGCAGCGAGGTGGATAATTCCGTCGATTTCGTTCTCACGCATTATCTTGAGCATCAATTCAAAATCACATATATCAGCTTTGATGAACGAATAGTTTGGCCGATCCTCAATATCTTTGAGGTTCGCCAGATTACCCGCATAAGTCAGCTTGTCGAGATTGAATATCCTATAATCAGGATATTTGTTGACGAAACGCCTTACTACATGGCTGCCTATAAAGCCGGCACCGCCGGTGATGAGTATATTTTTCATAATTGAATCAATTATCTTTCCACAACCTTCCAACCTTCAATCTTGCGGTTTTCTGATGAGAAGTTAACTCCTATTTTAAATAATTTGCGTTTATCTGCATTGAACTGATGAGCATATCCTTTGTTTTCAATTTGCTTGATAGCTTCTTCTGCACTTTTGTCTATCTTAAATTCAAAAATATAGATAAAATCAGCTGCCTGTACAATCAAATCCATTCGTCCGTCGGATGTTGGATACTCAGCCTGTACATAGAATCCCATCATCTTGAAAATAAGGTAAACAACATTTTGGAAATAAAGTTCAGCATCACCTGCTATCTGATAGTTCCCTCCAGCCATAAAAGCATCAAGCAGATTCATGAATCTATTTGGTTCCCCATTTTGGATGGATGTGACGAAGTCAATCAAAAAATTATTGCTTTCAGTTTTGCCTTTAGGAAGGTAATAAGGTAATAAAAATTCCGTAAAACCCTTTTCAACCTCCTTATTAGGATAGCCCAGTTCGAATACGTCAAACACCTTATCGTAGTGTTTGATTGTGAGATATCCGCTTTGATATATTGCAGAAAGAGGCTCTTTATCGTTAATGTCAAGATTATCAAGTTGTGACGGTCTTATCTTTAATCTTGTTAAATCAGAAATCCTATAATTTGATTTTTTAAGCAATTCTACTAAGTAAGTAGGTGTTCCAGTCTCAAACCAATAATCGCGGAATTCCTTATAATTGAGAGCATTCAGCAAACTGAAAGGGTTATATACCCCTTGTGAGCGAGTGCTGAAATGATAGCCGTCGTAGTATTCCTTTAATTGCTGATAACATTCATCTTTTGAGATATCTTGCTCATCGGCAAATGATTGTATTTCTTCATCAAAGTATGTTTTTATTTCGTCTTCAGTAATTCCACATATTGATGCATATCTCGAAATCAAAGACAAGTCGGCCAAATTGTTTAAATCACTGAAAATGCTGACTTTACTAAATTTTGTCACTCCAGTAACGAAGGCAAATTTAATATACTTATCCTGTGTTTTCAGGCAAGAATAAAATGACTTAAGTTGCTCACGATATGTTTTGCTTAAATCTTGGTCATTCATCGCTTGTAGTAGTGGTTTGTCGTATTCATCGATTAAAACTACTACTTGCTGCCCAGTCTGCTCTGCTGCTCGCTGAATGACTCCGTTAAAACGTAGAGTTATAGTATTCTCGGTCGTATTAACTCCATATTTCTTCTCCCAAGCAGAAATTGCATTGTTTAAAACTCCTTCCAGATTGTCTTCTTTGTTATAGACAGCCTGATTAAGGTCCAGATGCAACACTGGATATTCTATCCACTCGTTTTCCAGCTTGGAAATTTTCAAGCCTTCGAACAGTTCTTTCTTTCCTTTGAAATAGGCTTCCAATGTAGAAATAAGCAGGCTTTTCCCAAACCTTCTTGGTCGGCTTAGAAAATAGTAAGTTCCGCCATGAGTCAGGTCATAAATAAAGTCTGTTTTGTCGATATAGACAAAGTCCTTTTCCCTTATTTTTTCAAAAGTTTGTATTCCTATTGGATATTTCATTGTGGCAAAATGTTATTAACCCACCCTTTATGAAAAGAGTTTTTGTGCTTCGTAGTAAGTGTCGAGCGATCCGATGTCGAATCGTCCGGCCGACATTGGCCATGCGTGGATAGTCGTACGGTCGACAAGATAGTGAGCCAGATTGCCTGGTGCATCTTTCCCGCATCCGTTATCCACCGATGCCTTGATGAGTGGAAGGTCGGATTTCCTATATATATAAAAAGGTGGGACAGCCCACGTGGTCTTAGGTTCTTGCGGTTTTTCCTGCATTTCGAGCACTTTCATGTTGTCGTCGACCACGATGACACCGGTTCGACGCAGTTTGTCGACGTCTTTCTGCTCATGACACATGATACATGACGTGTTTTTTTTCTTAGAGAAATCTACAAATTCCTGAAATGAGAAAAACAGAATATTGTCGGCTGCCACTACGAGTATGTCGTCGTCGATATTCAGATGGTTGATGGCATATAGTAGGTCACAGACGGCTCCAAGACGTGTGTCGTTGGTTTCAGTTCCATCGTCGACGATTGTAATTTTCTTGGTATAATGCTGCTTATCCTTCCACTCCTTAAAGCAGTTTGCGAACTTATGGTTCGTAATAATTATATGTTCGTCGATGTCGGGAATGCGGTCGATATCGTCGAGCATTCGTCCAAGTATGGTGTTTCCACCCACTGTGAGCAGTGGCTTGGGCTGGTTCTCAGTGAGCGGATATAGGCGTGTGGCATATCCAGCAGCAATGACTATATTCTTCATCCTTCCTTTTATGCTTTTATTCATTGACGAAACGTGCTCCATCGTCTTGCTTCACCCAGAACACCTCGAATGTGTGTTCGTATTCAGGGAATTGTTCGAGATAGCGCTCGGTAAGAGTCTTTTGTATTTCCTCTTTATATTCAGGGTCGACAAGTGCGATGCATGCCCCCTTGAATCCAGCTCCAGAGAATCGTCCGCCCCACACTCCTTTCAGTTCGCGCATTATTTCGTAGATTGCGATGAGTTCCTGGCTGCCACACTCATAATTATGGATGCTCGATTCGCAGCTATTAAAGCTCAGTTGTCCGAAGAGTTTGAGATTACCAGTTTCCCATGCCGTGACACCTTGACGCACACGGCGATACTCAGAATAGAAATGCTCGGCACGACGAGCAAAACGCTGTGGCATAGCAATGCGCGTCTTTTCGAATGTAGCTTTAGGAATGTCGCGCAGGAATGTTTTGTCGAAAGTCTTGAGTGGCTGGTCGGTGTAGGCCAGCATATTCCATGCTGCGGTTTTACATTCATATACCCTCAGATTGTAGTCGCTATTGACAAGGCTGCGTGTGAGTCCAGAGAAGAAAATGCCAATTTCAAACTCCGGCATTTTAGGATTACGCTTGATGATGCGATAGTCGTTGCTGTCGCAGTCGAGAAAGAGAAGTCCGTCTTTCTTTCCAAGTGCTATGCATGCTTGGTCGAGCAGTCCGTTATTGAGCCCGATGTATTCGCGTTCAGCCTCTGATGCAATTTGTACAATTTCGAAAGGTTTGAGAGCTATGCCATTTGCCTTTGCAAATGCCATGACATAAGCAATCAGCACCGCAGCCGAAGAACTGAGTCCTCCCACTGGCAGCGATCCTTTAATCACGCCGTTGATACCTCGGGATAGTTCGAATCGCTTTCTCAGCGCATACTTGGCTCCTCTTACATAATCACCCCAATGACGCTCACGCACCTGGGAGGGCATTGTGATGTCGAAGTTTACATCGCCCTCAAATGAAAGTGAAGTAAGATGCACTTTGCCATCTTCGTTTGGTGTGAACCATAGGTCGACCCCTTTGTCGATGGCAAAACCAGTGACGAGTCCGTGCTGGTGGTCGACGTGTGCTCCAAGTGGGCAAACGCGATAAGGTGAGAATATATGGTATTTGAAATTGTGCATAGATTTTAAAAAAATCAGAATACGAGGAGATTCTTTAATGAAAAAAAATATTTCACATTCTATAATCGGGGGTCAACGGTGAAAATATGGGGTGCCTGACTCTTTACGTAGATTGGTGAAAACAGGAATTACGGTTGGACGGGCGCACACAAGGTTTCAATGGTCTTTACACCCCCTTCGGCTCATTGCATTTCGCCTTTTCCCCCGTTATCGGGGGACGGAAACCCCTACAGTGGGTGGGTTATGAACTTTGACATTTATTGACTGCCCAATTGTAAACAGTTTCAATTACAGGGCATTGGCATCCGACTTTTTTTGCTGTCTCGAGTATAAATCGCATTCCGAATGGGATGTCTTCCGTGAAATAGCGATGTTTGAAATCAGGTATATAATGAGATGGTGCAATCTCCAACATAGGAGAGAGTATTCCTTTGAAAGCTGTTATCGACCTTATCTTCTTAGTCAGCGACTGAGCGTCGTGGCTCTCATAATAATCGAGTACAGGAGGGATGCTACCTTTTTCAACTGGCAGTTTCGTCAGCAGATTCTGAAATTCGGCATCCATATCAATCAAGAGTTGCGATGCTTCGTCGTTCCATTCCGTGTAGAAAAGAGGAATCTTGTCGTAATCCCTTCCTGGCATCCAGTCTTTCCACATGGAGTATAATCTGGCAGGATGTAGCAATGGGTTGCTATTGGACAGGCTTACTTCATAGAAGCTGTTTAATAGGCGTACGGGTGTTTTGAACAAGTGCTCCAACAGTGCTCTGACTTCTTCCTTATTCTCTATTTGCTCTAAAGCTACCGACAAAGACTGCTTATATCCCTTAAGTTCAGCACTTTCGCCATATTTACAGACTCTCGCTATGAATGGAACTCTTTGGAAACCGAATAATGGTTGCTTATTACTTAGAATGTTGAGCGCCTCGAAAAAGAATCCAGTGCTTGAAACTACGGTACCGACGAGTGTTGAAGGTTTCAGCCATGGTGAAATGGTATTTAAGACACTACGTATAGCAAAACCAGGCAAGCACAACAGTATCAAGTCTGCAAGCGGTATAACCTCTTCTGCATTAGCGGTAATTATCTTTGGTTTGCATACAAACTGTTTGCCGTCATTATCAGTAACAACAATTCTGTCGGACCATTTTTCTGGTTTAGTGGTTAGGATGAAGACCTGATGAGCAGTATCGTCTCCCAAAAAACCGGCACAAACGTGTCCAAGATTTCCACCGCCACAAATACAGATATTCATTATTTAAATGAAAAATGAAAAATTATTTTAGTGTTTGTAATTATTTTTTGTAATTGGGGTCCAACGGTTAAAACACGTAATACCTGACAATAGTTGCAGGAAGGTTTAAGATTGTTTTACGGCTGGACGGGCGCACACAAGGCACGCCCCAAATAAGGTGGGTTACGTACAACGGCTTTTGCTTTGACAAATATTATTATGAATGAAAAACATCTTCATTATCGAGGACGAGTTGTCGGTTGTTGCCTTGAGAGATGTGTATAGTTTGATACAATAAGATTCAGAACATGATTATTATGAGCTAAATTGTCGCAATGCTTCCACGAGCCGTGTGTTGTCTTTATGGTCTCTTATGGATATTCTCATGTATTGTCGTCCGTCCAATCCCGGTTTGTTGCTGCAATCTCGTGTTAATATATTATGATATTTGAGCATATATATCACTACTTCGTTGGCAGTGTATGGCGGAAGTACTTCGCAAAGGAAATAGTTGGCCTGTGTAGGCATGACTCTGAGGAACGGTATTGACTTCAGTTCCTGTTCGAAAGACGTCCTTTCTTTTATGAATTTTTCACATGCCCATTTATAGTCTTTCTCATATTTGTTGTAGATTTGCATGAAATATTCAGCAAAGGAATTGAGGTTCCAAATTGAGACAGATGATTTCAACAACGATATTAGTTTCTTGTCGGCAGAAGCCAGTATGCCCAGTCGTAACCCCGGAACTCCATAGGACTTGCTTATGCTCTTCATCACAATCATGTTTGGATGTGTCTCCAGCATTTTATCGTCGAGAAGCGAATTGGAACTATAATCATTCGTAAAGTCCACGAAACTTTCGTCAACCAATAATTTGGTGTTTTGTTTGTCGCACCAATCTGCAAGTTTCAATACATCATTTTTAGGGATAAAATTACCCGATGGGTTATCTGGATTTATCAACAACAGAGTATCAACATGATGCTCAGCATAAAAAGTCATCAAATCGCTTGCATTATATCTGAATTCAGGGTTGTCGGGAATAAAGGTGACTTGTTTGTCTCTGTCGTATCTATTTGGGTATTCCTCGAATGTAGGGCGTATTACTCCGACAGTTCCATTCAGTTGCTCCATCAGTGCCTTGATGAGTTCCGCTGCCCCGTTGCCAGGGATGATATAGTCTTCTGCAACGCCAAAGCATTTGCTTGCGATGAGGGTGTTTATCTTCATTCCCGACGGATATTCAGTAAGCAGTGTTTTGAAGTTAGACTGCATTTCATCGATGACTCTCGGAGTTGGGAAATAAGGATTGACGAGATAGCAGAAATCGAGCATCTGCGGGAATCTCCAGAATCCCCCAAAACGTCCATAGAACTTTCTGAGCAAATCTTTCTCACCAGCGAAGATGGCCTCAGCAATATCCAAGTCCTGCTTGTCGTCGATTTCATACCATTTTTCGTTGCTGACAGGAAGTGCTTTGAGTTCATGGCTATTGAGGAAAGAAATAATTCTAAGTACGTTCTCATAATACTCATTATTGCCTACAGCCTTGGTGTAGGCTTCAAGAAATGGTATATAAATATTCTTCGAGAACTTCTTGCTGAATTTATAGATGTTTACAGTTTTATAATAAGAGCCGGTATCAGAGTACTTAAATGCGTCTTTAGTAACAAAATTAACTATATTGTTGTCTTGGTCGATTCTGACCATTGTGCCATCCATCCAGCTCTCATACTTAGCTACAAGTGCCAGGTTTGGAAACGGGTTGTTTAATAAAAGTTCAAACATTCCGTCTTCAAATATAAGGTCACTTTCAATAAGCAGAGTGTCGTCTTCTTTCATTTTTTCCTTAGCAAGGGCTAAAGAATAGATGTTGTTTGTCTTATCATAGATATCGTTGTAGATGAATTCAATTTCAATAGAATCCTTATATCTTGGTGTAAGATAATCAATAACATTTTGCCCTTTATATCCAACGACAATGATAACTCTCTTGAGTGAGAGTTTAGACAACTGCCGCAATACACGGTCGATCAATTTCTCTCCATTGACGGGCAACATACATTTTGTGTTATCCCGCGTGTATTCGCCAAGGCGCCGTCCCATTCCCGCTGCCAGGATTATTGCTTGCATAAAAAAGAAGGATTAGATATAAACAACCTACAGTGTTTCAATCAAGAAGTAATTTATATTTCGTAAATTACAGATTTTTTGTAGACGAGAAGGTGATAATACAAGAGGCGAGGATTATTCACAAATATTCATGATGCACTTACGCAGTGACTCTGTCCAATATGGCACGTATATATTAAAGGTGTCCTTTATTTTGGTCTTATCGAGCACACTGTAGCTCGGCCGCACCACTTTTGAAGGAAATTCGTTGCTATGGCAAGGTTGTATGTCACAATCGTTGTTGCCTGCGATTTGTGCTATCATTTTAGTGAAATCGAACCACGAGCACACTCCTTCATTGGAGAAGTGGTAAATACCGGATTTTGAATACTCCTTATCATGAGATGCTTGCTGACTATTTTTATAGTCGTTTATCACTGTGACAATTGCATTAGCAAGGTCGGCGGCATAAGTTGGCGTACCCACTTGGTCGAACACCACTTTCAGCTGAGGTTTTGTGGCTGTTAGGCTGAGCATGGTTTTCACAAAATTCTTGCCAAATTCGCTATAAAGCCATGCTGTGCGTATGACAACATAATTGCATCCACTTGCCAGAATTTGTTCTTCACCCTTCAGTTTCGTATAGCCGTAGACCCCTGTAGGATTAGTTGGTTGGTCTTCACGACAAGGTGTATTATTGAGGTTTCCTCCAAACACGTAATCGGTTGAGACATGTATGAGCAGAGCATTGGATAGTTTGGCAGCATGTGCCAGATTGCCCACGGCATCTGCATTGATTCTCATAGCCATTTCTACGTCGTCTTCCGCCTTATCCACATTGGTGTATGCAGCGCAGTTGACAATCACATCAACTTTGTTTTCTGCCACGGCATCACAAACTGCATTTCTGTCAGTGATGTCGAGATGTGTGCAATTGCCTGCTATATCAGTGTAAATCACTTGGTTTACATAATCTTCAGAGGCATTGAGCAGCCTTTGCACCGACATTCCAAGTTGTCCGTTTGCTCCTGTGACAAGTATCATCTGATGAATGTTATTTATGTTTCTTTTCGTCTTCAATCACCTTTAGGAGATACTGTCCATACTGATTCTTTAGCATTGGTTGTGCCAGTTCTCGCATTTTCTGTTCGCTAATCCATCCATTGTGGTATGCAATGCCTTCCAGACATGCCACCTTGAGGCCCTGTCGTTTTTCGATTACTTCGATATATGTAGATGCCTCAGCCAGCGAGTCGTGTGTTCCTGTGTCGAGCCATGCAAATCCCCTCTCCAGGGTTTGCACCTTGAGTTGATTGTCGGCAAGGAATTGTTGGTTGACAGATGTGATCTCCAGTTCTCCGCGAGCGGAAGGCTTTATGTTCTTAGCTATTTCCACCACTCGGTTAGGATAGAAATAGAGTCCGACCACAGCATAGTTCGACTTGGGGTTCTGAGGTTTTTCTTCTATAGACAGACAGTTGCCATCTTTGTCGAACTCAGCCACTCCATAGCGTTCGGGGTCGCTCACCCAGTAACCAAAGATTGTAGCCTCTGCCTCTTGTTCAGCAGTTCTAACGGCTTCTTCGAGCATTGGGGTGAATCCATTTCCATGAAAAATATTGTCTCCGAGTACCAGGCAGACAGCGTCGCCAGCAATAAACTCTTCACCTATGATGAATGCCTGTGCCAGTCCGTCGGGCGATGGTTGTTCGGCATAGGTGAAACACACTCCATAGTCGGAGCCGTCGCCCAGTAGTCGTTTGAATCCCGGCAGGTCTTGGGGTGTGGATATGATGAGTATATCGCGTATTCCTGCATTCATCAAGACCGAAATGGGATAATACACCATTGGCTTGTCGAATATAGGTATAAGTTGTTTGCTCACTCCCTTGGTTATAGGATAGAGGCGAGTGCCAGAACCGCCAGCTAAGACTATTCCTTTCATAACAGAAATTGGTTTTCAAAAAGTGAATGGTGATTCAAAATCTCTTAATAGAGGATTCTTTGTGTCCTTTTCGGAGAGTGAGATGTCGCTGGCAGGTAGTTGCCAGTCGATGTTGAGCTGAGGGTCGTTCCATAGGATTGCCCCCTCGCTTTCAGGATGATAGAACTCATCGCACTTATACTGGAACACCGCTGTTTCGCTGAGTACACTGAATCCATGAGCAAATCCTTTAGGGATGAAGAACTGTCGGTGGTTGTCTTCAGTCAGTTCACACGATGTCCATTGTCCGAAAGTAGGAGAACCCTTTCGTATGTCTACAGCCACATCGAGAACGCGTCCCCTGACCACTCTGACCAGTTTCGACTGAGTGTAGGGTGGTTTCTGGAAGTGCAGGCCTCGAAGCACTCCATAAGACGATTTGCTTTCGTTATCTTGCACAAACTGAATTTCTGCCACTTCCTTTGAGAACACACGCTGTGAAAAAGACTCGAAGAAATATCCCCGGCTGTCTTCAAATACTCGTGGTTCTATGATTAGAACGCCAGGTATGTTTGTTTTGACTACGTTCATCAATATAGGGTTGATTCTGGTTTCGCAAACATCAATCTTCAGTAGGGGAATATGGCTCAAGGAAGGCAGACGGAATATACGCTGTGGCAATGGCACAAACCCCTTCAAGAGCGACAACCACTCGTTTCTGTCCTTTTATCCTTGCCACCTTGCCAACAACTCCCACAAAGTCGCCTTCAGTTATTCTCACCGTGTCGCCGGCCTTGAGTGAAAGTTTTGATGGGTCCACGAGCATAGTGTGCTGGTTTCTCACCCTTGTTGCCATGATGAAATTGTCCATCTGTGCAGTTGGGATTGTGAGCAGTTTGTCGATTCCCGTCTTTTCCTTTTCGAAGTGGTTGTAATAGAAGCTGATGATGGGCAGTTCGTTGTTTTCCTTTATAAATGACTGAATTGTCGGTTTGTCGGAATAGACAAACAGCATATTGGGGATGAGCGGTTTGAGTTCTCTCATCAAATGCTTGTTTTTGATTTTTTCGACAATCCTCAACGGAAGGAATGCATGAAACCCTTTTGAAGTGAGATAATCATAAGCGGTTTTAGATCGATTGAATGTAGCCCGAATTACAAACCACTGATTATCTGACTTATGCGCATAATCTACCGACTCTCCGAATCCGTCATTTTTTGAATTGGAGCTGTCATCGAATGGAGTTTCGATGCAGGACGTCTTTACACCGCCGCCAGAGGTTTCTGCATTAGACAATGCTATATATCGTTATGTTACAAGCGATTATGTGATATTACACAATCACGTTTTAGTATCGGCAAACGTCATGAATTATTGCTTGAAAAGCCTCACTGAACTTGCTCAATACTAGCGCATGCAAAGTTACGAAATATTTTGCATTTGAGAAAATATAATATAAAATATTATACGCATTAACTGGTTTTATTAAACTTCAAAACAGCCTTATTTGGGCAATAAGATTTGGTCAGTTTGTGGAAAATGAGTATTTTAGCACTTGATTTTAGTTCAAATCGGATTTTAGGACAAAATGATGTGGATTTTTAATTATTCAAGTTCTTTTGACTGATTCGGGCTTAAGAAATCGTATTTTTTAAAGTCAAACAGAATAATTTAATTGTTATGAAAATATTTGACAGGATAAGATTTGGAGCTTTATGTTTGTTGCTGGCGTTGTATTGCCAAATCGGTTTGTCAGCTTGTTCGGACAATGACAGCATACCCGTTGGCGGCAAAGTGGCAGAGATAGTGGATCGTGGTACGTTGCTGGTTGGCACGACAGGCGACTATCGTCCCCTATCCTACTACGATTCGTCTTTAGGCGACTACTGGGGCTTCGGCATAGATATGGCTAAACAGATAGCCAACAGGCTTGGCGTGGAAGTGAAATTCGTCCAGACGTCTTGGCCCACACTTACTTCCGACGTTCTGGCTGAGCCACAGTTATTTGACTTTGCTATTGGCGGGATAACCATAACAGATGCTCGCAAGGAAATCATGCTGATGAGCGATGGTTATCTGGCAAATGGCAAGACAATACTTTGCAGAGCATCTGATTCGGAGCGTTTTCAGTCGTTGTCAGATATTGACCAACCAGATGTTCGCGTGATGGTGAATCCCGGAGGGTTGAACGAGAAATTTGCAAATGAGAACCTGAAGCATGCTCAGATTATTGTTTACGAGAAGAACGAGGAAATTCCGTCGCTGATAGCTGATGGCAAGGCAGATGTGATGATAACAGAGATTACCGAGGCTCCATATTATGTGAATACGGACTCAAGGCTATCGGCACCTCTCTTGAACTCGCCGTTCACACATGGCAAGATAGGTGTGCTGATGCAGCAAGGACAGGAGGATTTGCTGGACGTGGTAAATGAGTTGATTCAGAAGATGAAGGATGATGGCAACTTGAAGCAGCTTCATGACAAATGGGGTTTGGTGTATGGGATATGATTAAATGAAAAATGAAAAATGAATAATTATTTTAGTGTTTTAAAGATGGGTAGATAAGCAACGCCTTGTTCAGTGACGGAAGAATGTGCAACCTTCTTCCAATTGCGTTCCGTTTTCCTGCAAGGGTGATAGGTGGGTTGCTCTGTGGAAGGGTTGTTTTTTATTAGGAATGAGGAATTAAGAATTAGGAATTGGAGCCATGCGGACGGTTGTTTTTTTAAATTAGGAATGAAGAATGAGGAATGAGGAATTAAGATATAAGATTTAAGAAAGATTAATAAGTAATTTATTATTTTTTGTCAATTATTTTTTTTAACTTTGCACAAATTCAGCAAGATATAACAAATAAAAGACCTAATTTAACATAAAAAACTATGACAATGAAAAAACTGATTATCGCTCTGGCATTGCTGATAGCTCCAGTAGCCCTTCTTCAGACCCATGCTCAAGGCTTGTTCTCAAATAAGGAATACGATGGTGGTCGTCAGGACCTTTCCGCCTATATTCCAGGCACAGTTCCCGTGGAGAACGGTATGGTTACATTCAAGAAGATTTTTGAGATACCACTGAAGAAGGAGTCGCTCTACTTGTATCTCTCTCAATGGGCAGCTTTACGCTATTCCCCTACTACCGAGCGTGGCAAATGGCCTGCAGCAGATTTTTTCAGGAACACTGAATATGCTCGCATTCAGAAAGCCGACAAGGAGAATTGTTCATTAAAGATTCTGGGTAACGAGGAACTGATATTCACCAACAAGACTCTGTCAAAGGACTATTCCATCGTTTCATATATATTAAACATAGAGATGGAGGATGGCAAGGTGAGCGCAGAGATATCCAACATTGCCTACACCTACAATCTCTCGGAAAATCCAGAGCGCATCTATGCCGAAGACTGGATAACCGATTCAGAGTCGTTCAACAGGAGTGGTAAGCTAAGAAAGGTGAACGGCAAGTTCCGTGTGAAGACTATTGACCTGAAGGATGCCATTTTCGACGAGATTCAGTCCACACTATCAAACATACGATAAACAGTGAAAACAGAAGACATAGACAAGATTATTGCCGATGCTGTGGCTGAAAGCAAGGGCAAGTCGGGCGACAAGCCGGAATCGAAATGGCACCGTCCTCAGAAGAAGGGAAGCGGCATAGACACAGCCAGGAAGGTGATTAACTACATCTTTATCATTGGCTTCATTCTGACCGTTATAGCCTATTTTGCGTTCCCCGACAACAAGGCATTGTTCTTCAGCCTGGGTTTCGGTTCTCTGGCTCTCAAGATAGTGGAGTTTCTGCTCCGTTTTCTATTTTGAACACTTCTGTTTTTATATTCTGTTTATATATAAAGCACAACGTTCCCATTCTGCATGACAAACAACTCAACTCTGATTTTTAGAATACTATTTAAAAAACAAATATTGGCAGTACTTTTGATAGGACTGCCTTTCATTCTTTTTATTCCCCAGGCTCATGCTCAGCGCGTGTTGCGCGATTTGGAGTCGAACATCGACACTAAAGACATCGCTGGCAACGACACGATTGAGCAGACGAACAAGAAGAAGGTGGTGCCCGTTGACGTAAAGGCCTGGACCATCAACCCCATTTATGGTGACCGTAGTCCAGTAGATGTAGACACACTCCACCGCGGCTATCATGCGCATGATCTTCCCGACGGTCGGTACGGCGAATACAACTCTCTCGGCAACCTTGGTTCCCCCCGTGAGTCAAGGATATTCATGGATCGTAAGCCTCTTCACAATTTCATTCCTCTGACGAATATGGGCCAGGCAATGATCAGTCATGAAGACTTCAAGTTTTTCAACACGAAGTCGCCATACATGAATATCTCGTATGATTGGTGTGGCGGAAAGCAGACGGGTTTCGACAACATCAATGCTCTGTATTCCAACAACGTGAACAAAAACGTGAACTTCGGTAGCATCTTCAACTACATGTATGGCCAGGGTTATTACGCAGAACAGTCGACAGCGTATTTCAACACTTCAGCCTGGGCCTCTTATACAGGTGAGCGATATGATTTTCATCTGCGCTACACTCACAACGACTGGAAGATGATGGAGAACGGTGGTATAACCGACATCGGTCGCATCACCAACCCATCAGCCTATGCCCGTTCATACGATTCAAAGGACATTCCTACGATGCTTACAAGGACCCAGTCGAGGACACATGCCGACGACGTGATGTTCAACCACCGCTACCATATCGGTTTTCTGCGTATGGAAGGCGACTCTACCAATCGTCATGAGGTGTTTGTGCCAGTGACCAGTTTCTTCCATGGCTTAACTTTAGGCAATTACAAACGTAGGTTTACATCGTATATGAACCAAGAGAGTTTCTTTTCCAGATACTATCAAGACAACGACACCACTGCTGACAAGCACACACTCTTCGAAATGAAGAACGTGCTTGGTGTGACTCTCCATGAGGGTTTCAATAAATACGCCGTTGCCGGTTTATCCGCCTACGTGGGTTTCGTAAACAGGAAATACGAGATGCCCGACTCCGTGGCAGGTGCCGATGTGTTCACACCTTCTCGTGCATCATACAAAGAGAACGATGTGATTGTTGGTGGTCGTCTTGTGAGGACCCAGGGCACCTACGTTCACTACAACGCAGACGCAGAGATATACGTGGCAGGCGACAATGCTGGCGACCTCTTTCTGAATGGCACTGGCGAGCTGAACGTGCCATACAGATTCTTTGCCAAAGCCGACACGGCTCAGCTGCAGTTGAATGCATCGTTTTCAAGGGCGAAGCCCAACCTTATGATTGACCATTTCCATTCGAACAACTTATGGTGGGACCAGAGCCTTGATGCAGAGACACGTACACGTATAGGAGCCACTCTGTCGTCGGCAAAGCTGAACACCCAGCTTGAGTTTGGAATGGAAAACATAACAAACTACACTTATTTGAAGCATGTGGGCACAGAAGCTACCACTTCATCTGGCACAACGTTTTTCAGCCACAATGTGGCAACACGTCAGGAAGGGAGTGTTCAGGTTATGATGCTTCGACTACATAACGAACTTCAATACAAGGGTTTTCACTGGGAAAACCGCATAACATTCCAAAAGAGCACAAACGAGGATGTGCTTCCACTGCCTATGTTGTCGATATACAGTGATTTACACTTCAATTTCCTTATTGCCAAAGTGTTGAGGACAGAACTGGGATTGGAGATGCGATACTTCACCAAATATGAAGCACCCGACTATGATCCAATCACATCACAGTTTATAGTTCAGAACAGCGACAACAAGGTATCGGTGGGCAACTATCCAATTTTCAGTGCCTACGTGAACATGGCACTGAAAAAAATTCGTTTTCATCTCACCTACTATCATTTCAACCAGTCTGACGGCAGATACCTGACCATGCCTCGCTATCCTATGAATCCAGCATCATTACGCTTCGGCGTGAGTTGGAACTTCTACGACTAACATTTGTTTAGCTATGACGAGTTTGTTTTAGAAGTTAACGATGGTGGTTCTATTATAGTGATTGGGGTCAATGGTGAAAGGAAGGCATAAGAGATTATCTTAGTTGTACAAACATACTTTATGGGGATGGTGCAAAAACGAAGGTCATGCATGTCCATAATGGCAGTGGTTCAACCGATAGGCATACGGTTGGACGGGCGCACGCAAGGTACGCCCCTACAGCATGCGGGATACCTACAACAACAATAACCATTACAACATCAACGATATTGCACACAACCAGTCCGCCATCTTGACGTTGCACATTTACCCATCCACTTTAGGGGTTTCCGTCCCCTGATAACGGGGGAAAGGGCGAATGCAATGAGCCGAAAGGGATGTAAAGACCATTGAAACCTTGCGTGCGCCCGTCAAGCCGTAAAGTATGTTTGAACGTATTTTATGTGAGGGTATATGTAATACGTCTCAACAAGCAATACTCGCCACTCGCCACTCAACTCTCTACTTTATTTGCCTATTTGATATACTTTCTGCCGTTAACGATGTAGATGCCGTTTTGTGTTGGAAGATATGTTGGTCTTCCATATTCAATGGTAGTGGTAGCGACCATCACTCCCATGGCGTTGTAAACCGGCACATTTTCCTTACGATTTTCGAAGAGCGAATTGATTGCAGTGGCATCAGCACAGAAGTCGAATGTAATGGTTCCGTCCTCATGCTCCACGATGTTGGTTATAGGCTGCCCAAAGTCACTGGTTGACCAGTCGTAAGAGTAAAGTGTCTTTTTTATTTCAGTTACTTTTACACCAGTTTCAGGGTCAATCATAGGTTCTCCAGTCGCAGGGTCGATTACTTCCACCTCTTGTGAGTCGTAGTAGCTGTAGTCCACAGCGTGTGTTCCTTTCAATGCCGTCACCCCTTTTGCTCCAGGGAACAGGTCGCCTATAGTTGAGAGATAGAATTCGTTGTAGTCATCGTAGTCGTTCACCCACATATATGACCTGAGGTTGTTGTCGGCAGGTACTATTGTGATTCGTTGGTTAGTTTTGTTAGTATTAACCGAGTTTGCGCTCCAAGAGCTGCTGTTATAGTTAACTCTCATCACCATCATGCCGTGCATCTTGGTTCTGTCGGTACCCTTTCCCAGATATGAGTCCCATCCAAGTGTTTGTCTGTTTTCTATCACGAGGTATTCATTGGGATTTTCTGGATTTACAATCTTGTAGCCCTTTCCCCCGTTGTCCACAGGATAAAGAGTGATGGTCTGGCTCTCCATGCTGTTGAGAGTGACCAGCGACTGCCATCCCATGAAGTCGCGCTCGTAGGTGCTGTAGTTGCATGGTGTAAGTGCGTCGTTGCAGTAGCATCCACTGTCCATCACATCGAAGTAATCCAGTCCGTAAGCCACATAGTTAGTGTCGTAGAAGTCAGGCAGTCCCATGGCATGGCTGAGTTCATGGCAGAACACTCCTATTCCGTCGGTCTTGCCTTTGAACGTTTCGTTGCAGCATGCATAACATCCATATTTCACGTTGTTGAGAGTACCGCCGCTCGCCCGTTCCTGTGGCCAGATGGTGTTAGTTCCTCCCCCTCCGTTCTCACCTTCGCCTGCAAAGATAAAGAATGCCATGTCCACCACGTTGTTTTTATCGTTGTCGAACAGGCTCCAGTCTGTGAAGATTTGCTGTGCCTTTGTAATAGCATCCTTATAGAATGTGCTTAGGTTTACGTCCTTTTTGCTGGAACTGTTTTTTCCGTAATAAGCGTATCCGTTGTCCAGCGTGACCGGTCCGATGACCACAAATTCCGGTGTGAACTGTCCTTGGCTTTGGTCGCGGAAGTATTCGCGTATAGCTCCAAAGCTTCCAGCTCCAGTATAGTAGCCGCCCTCTTCTCCATTTCCATTGCAGAAGAGGTTGAAGAATGAGTTCACTTTAGCAACATCTTCATCTGAGAGACATTGGTTAACCACTTCATTTCCCTGTGAGTCGGTAGTAGATCCAAGTCCGCTTATGAACTTGAGGTCGGTGAACTGCACGAGTATGACCGGCACTTTAGGGCTGCCTTTAGCCTTGAGAGGCGCACTTGCCTGGTTTCCTATCTTTCGCGGTCCATTCTGATGGTCAACATTCTCATTGTTGGTTTGTTCAGAGTCAGGTGTTCCTCTTCCAAAACGAGGTTTCACGGTGGCCGACATATTCAGTGCAAAGATGGTAATTAAGGCTGAAAGTAAATATCTCTTCATATTTCTTACTTTTTAATTTACAACAGATTACAACAGGTTGTATGGAACCTTGTTCTTTTTGGTCCATACGACTTCAAGATGCAAAGATAATGATAATTTCCGACAAAGCAACCCAATATGTGGTTTTTATTTTTATAAGTAGGTTTTTATGTTGGAAATATGGTACAACATGAATTGAAAAAGCGGACTTTTTGATTGTTTCCAGCGGGCGAGACGCCCGCGCTCCTGAATTGTTACGATTTTAAGGAAAGGCTTGAGGCTGGAAGGCGGTGTTGAGCATAGTTGTTGGTAGTGGGAATGAGGGGGCGGAAACCCCTACAGTAGATGGGTATTGGTGCAATGTCAGGAGCAATGACGACGGGAAGGGAGCATTGAAGGTTATTAAGTAATGAGAAAAAAAAAGTTGCCTCAGTTTGTTCATATTTTGGTGATGTTTTTGTTTCTTTTAGAAGGAGTGATGCGGGCATCATGACTGAGAAAAGGAGCAAAAACAGCCCAAAAGATGAAGGAAACACCACTAATTTGTACATATCAAAATGAGGTATGTTATTTTTTTATCGTTACTAAATACAAAAAGGGGCAACGATTGATTCACATTCGCTGTCCCTTTTTGACTAATTGTTCAATGCTGTATGCGTCGGTAACCCAACAAATTTTTATTTACAAAGAATATTATTTGAGTGTGATGGTAGTAGTTTTGAGGTCGGAGAGTCTTGATGATGTGCCGTAGAATATTTGATAATCTCCCGGGAGGGTAGTCATAGTGTTTGAGGCTGTATCAAAGTACTCGAAAGAGCGCGGCGTGAGTGTGATTTGTGCATTGGCGGTCTTTCCCGGCTTGACGGTGATGCGCTGGAATCCACGTAGTGAGCGTGATGGTCCTTCCTTGTCGGCAATAGGACGAACGTACACCTGTATGACCTCGTCGCCAACAAGTTTTCCAGTGTTGGTTACAGGTATGGTCAGCACATAGTTGTCGCCATTTTTGCTCACTTTAGCCTCACCCACCTGGAACTGAGTGTAGCTGAGTCCGAATCCGAATTGGAATAGAGGGTCGTCGAAATAGCGGTAGGTACGTCCTTTCATGGTATAGTCTTCATAGTCGGGCAGTTGGTCCGTGGATTTATAGAAAGTGACAGGCAGCTTTCCCGATGGATTGACATCTCCGAAGAGCACGTCTGCCACAGCCGTTCCACCTTCTTGACCGGCATACCAAGCCTGCAATATAGCATCGCATGATGAGGTTTCGGGCAGTAAAGCTATTGCCGAACCTGAGCAGTTGACGAATACAACTTTCTTTCCCGCCTTATGCAGTGCGTTGAGGAAGTTGCGCTGTACAGCCGGCAGTTCGATGCTCGTACGGTCTCCACCTTTGAATCCCTCTATATTAACTGGCATTTCTTCACCTTCGAGTCTTGGTGATATGCCACCCACGAATATTACCTGTTCTATCCCGTCGAGTTGTGCGATTAACTCATCGTAGTTGATTGGTTGTTCCTTAGCCACATTAATCTTGATATCTGCTCCCCACGTAGGCACGAATGTGTAGCGAATCTCAATGTCGTAGGTCTTTCCGGCTTCCGCTTGAATAGGGGTGCGTGTGAGTCGTGTCTGCCATGTGTGTTGGTGTTGTTTGCGTTCACCGTTTACATATACCTCGAAGTCGCCCGTGCCTTCCACGGAGACAATAAATTCGCCGCTTTCAGACGGTTGGAACTGAGTGGTGTAGAGCGCTGAGAAGTCGTGTGTGCTGACACCCGGAGCGAAGTTGTGCATACCCGCTGTTGTCACAGCCACGGGGTTGGTATATAATTCTGTTGCTACAGGCTGTCCTTCGCGTTTTGTGTTGTTCCAGAATGTGCCTTTGATTCCCGCTTGTCCTTCGTATGAGCAATTGGACTCTATGAGTGAGAGGAGCACCTTGTTGTCGGTGAGGTCGCACCCCGGCATATAGAGAATGTCCGGATATTTCTCACGTATGCCGTCGAGAATTGAGATGGTGTGGTTAGGTGTTCCGTTGTAGTTGCCCCATAGCATAGGCTTGTTGTCGGCATTCGGTCCGATGACGGCTATGCGTTGTTTGCCTTTCTTGTTGAGTGGTAGTATGTTACCATTATTTTGTAGTAATACGATGGTTTGTCGAGCCATATCGAGGGATAGCTGCTGATGAGCCTTTGAACTCATCTCCGAATACGGGATGCTTGCCCATGGCACGATTGAGGGGTCGTCCATTTCTCCGAGGTCGAATCGTCCTTCGAGGAGACGAATGACATGTTTGTCAACCTCTGCTTCTGTTGTCAGTCCACGTCTGACGGCATCCGGTATGCTTCGATAGGCATATCCCCATCCACACTCCACGTCGGTTCCGGCAATCATGGCTTTAGCCGAAGCATGTACAGGGTCGGAGCTTGAGTGATGGTTGTTGTAGAAGTCGGACACGGCCCCGCAGTCGCTTACAACGAGATACTGGAATCCCCACTCGTCACGCAGGATCTGTTGCAGGAGTCGCGAATTGCCACAGCAAGGGTCGTCGTCGAGCCTCTGGTAGGCACACATCACCTCACGCACCTTGGCATCCTGCACGAGCGTCTTGAATGCCGGCAGATATGTTTCCCATAGGTCGCGCGGCGTTATGTCGGTTAGATTGGCGGTATGCCTTGTGTATTCAGGTCCGCTATGCACAGCGAAATGCTTGGCGCATGCCCACAGCTTGCGGTATTTGGCGTCTTCCGGTCCTTGCAGTCCACGGACAACAGCCGTTCCCATCACGGATGTTAGGAATGGGTCTTCTCCGTAGGTTTCCTGTCCCCTGCCCCACCGAGGATCGCGGAAGATATTGATGTTGGGTGTCCATACGGATAGGCTATGGAATTTCTCGTCTTCTCCACCGTTGTTCATGCGGTGGTGATACTGTGCGCGGAACTCGGTGCTGGTGGCGTCGAACACTTGCTGGAGGAGCTGTGGATTGAATGACGCCGCCATGCCTATGGGCTCTGGATAGACGGTCACATTGCCCATATTGGCAGCTCCGTGGAGGGCTTCGCTCCACCAGAAGAACTTCTTTATTCCCATGCGTGGGATGGCAGGGCTTTCATCTAACATGAGTTGTGCTTTTTCCTCAAGGGTGAGACGTGAGCAGAGGTCAACGGCTCGGTCATGAGCTGAGAGATTTGGATCTTGATAAGGAAGGGTTTGTGCATGGGTCATGAACGGCAGGGTCATGAATGCGAAGGCCAAGATTTTTGTTTTCATAGTGCTCAAGAATTTATCAGAAATTAAGAGATTTATTTTAAAAATCAAGAAAACAGAGAATACAGAGATTGTTTTTCACTAAAATTTATAGAATGAATATAGGGTTAATAGAATTATGTAAATATTTATTTATTGGTTATGAAGACAAAGGTAATAAAAAAATGAAAAATGAAAAAATATTTTAGATATTGAAATCGGGGGAGCGACGGTTTAAATATGTAGTACCTGATAATAATTGTATGAGGGTGTAAAATTGTTTTACGGCTGGACGGGCGCAAACAAGGTTTCAATGGTCTTTACACCCCCTTCGGCTCATTGCATTTCGCCTTTTCCCCGTTATCGGGGGACGGAAACCCCTACAGCAGGTGTGCTAAGTACAACGCCTGTATGTAATTATTAAAAAATTTTTTTTAGTACATTTGCAAAATAGAATGCTTTTGAAAGCGATGGATTATTGTTTTATTTAACACTTAAAATTATGTGATTATGAAGAAAACTTCAGCAATACAAGTCGACTCCATCGATTCTGTCGTATTTCGAGAGTGCGACGAAAACCAATGGCAGGGAGAGTATTAGCTGGGAAATTGAGAGATGAAAGAAGTGATTAGAATAGTTATGATTGTAATCTTAAGATTACAACTGAAATATATGATATTACGAAAATATTACATTTGTGTTAATAAATGAGAAAATAAGAAGATTAGTATTTGTTTAGAAATAAATAATGTGTAACTTTGCACAGATAAGGCGGATGGTGGAAATCTTGAAGCTGAATTGAATGAAATTGTTTGAAAATGTTTTTGGTTTTTAGGAATGATACAGCGGACTTTTTGATTGTTTTAGCGGGTGAGACGCCCACACCCCTGTATTGTTACGAATTGAAGAACTGTTTGAACGTAAGACATATAAGACACAATATATACAACAAACAAATAAAAATCAAAAATTTATTAATTTATGAAACATTTTACACAAAACTTACGATGGCTCTTTATGAGCCTTTTGCTCGTTGTGGGTGTAGGAAGTGCGTGGGGAGATACTATCACATTCGATTTCGAAGATGAGCGAGCCCACCGTTCTTCTGGTAGCAATAGCTATTCTTCGAATTCATATGAAGAAAATGGTATAGACATTGCTTTGACCTATGCAGATGCTGTAACTACAGGTACACCACTTAGTGGCAGCGCAAACATTACGGGACGTATCGCAAAGAATACCACAAATAGTCCTACTATCGTTTTAGGGCCTATCACGAACTCGGGAAACACAATTTCTTCTATAACCTATAAGACAAAAGGTGTAAGCACTATGACAATGGAGGTCAGTTGGTCGTCAGACAATTCCAACTGGACATCATTGCAAACTCTTTCAGCAATGCCTACATCATCAACAGATGAGTCGATATCTAATTTGTCAATCACTGCATCTACATTTTATCTAAAATTTGCGGTGTCTGTTTCTAGTTCAACATCATCTAACCGCGATTTTCAGTTGGATAATATTGTAATTACCTATTCATCTGGCACATCCGGCCCAGTAGATCCTAATTTTGCTTGGTCTGCATCTACAGCGACTGCAACAATTGGTGAATCATTTAGCGCACCGATACTGAGCAATAGCAGTGATGGAGCAGTTACTTATTCATCAAGTGACATCGGTGTTGCAACAATTGACGTAAACGGGAATGTGACAATTGTGGCTGCTGGTACAACCACAATCACAGCATCCGTTGCAGCAACAAGCAACTACAATGCAGCAACAGATTCGTATACTCTGAAGGTGACATCTGCAACTGCTGCAAGAGGTGACTATGAGAAGGTGACCAGCACAGCAGACTTGACTGACGGCGAATATCTGATTGTTTATGAAGAAGGTTCTTTGGCTTTAGGTTCAATATCAAACACATCAACTAAATATGGAATAGGCGAAGAAATTATTATTTCTGACAACACCATTACAATTACAAATGAACCTGTAGCAGTTCTGACTTTAGGAACATCTGGTACAAACTACACATTCAAAAGTAGTATAAATAACGAATATCTCTCTTGGACATCAGGAAATAGCTTAACCTCTACTTCAAGTGTTTCTGACAACTCTTCATGGACATTGTCATTTTCTGATGGAAACTTAATAATGCAATCAGCCGCAGATAACGCCAGAAAGTTACAATACAACACAGGTAATCCTCGTTTTGCATGTTATACCTCTGACCAGAAATCAATTGCATTATACAAGAAAGGAAACGTAGTTCCATCTATTACATTTAGCAACCCAGAGGTTCAGTTAGAATATAGTGAAGGGGGCACATATAAGCAGGAAGCAACAACAAAAAATATTGGTAATGCTACAGTAACTTATTCTTCAAGCAATACTAATGTAGCTAGAGTTGCAAATGATGGTACTATTTCCTTCGTGGGGGTTGGTACTGTAATTATAACAGCGAGTGTCGTAGTTGACAACACTACTTATACTTCTCAATACAAACTTATCATCACTGAGCCAAACATTAACTTATTTGAGAAAGTGACAGATGCAAGTGAGTTAGTAGAAGGTGGCAAATATCTGCTATTAGCGGAATCAACAACTCTTGACACATACGCATATAACGGGCAAAACGGAACGAACAATTATGCAAGTTATGTATCTGTAAAAAGAGATAATGATGGTTATGAAGTTGACAATGGTAAGTACAATGCAAAAGTGCTTACATTAGAGTCTGCTGGAGATGGTAGTTGGTTTATTAAAGATATTGATGCAAATAAATACCTCTATTACACTGGAGATGGCAATAACCTATATTTTGGGAACAAAGCCGATAATGCAAAATGGAATATCAGTGTATCACCATCACTCACTGAAATTGAAAATGTGAATACACCTGGGAAATATATTAGATACAATAATACTAACTCACGTTTTTCATGTTATGGAAGTATTATGACTATGGTTTCTCTTTATAAGAAAGCAAAGTCAACTCAAGCAAGTGAAATATCTTTTGACACCGACTATTTAGAAATCTTTTATGGAGACAACTATATAGCCCCTGTACTTCAAAATCCTCAGAATTTGACACCGATTGTATATTCATCAAGCAATCCTTCGGTAGTATCTGTTGATCCAACATCGGGGAAAATTACGATTAAGACATCTGGAGGCGCACGTATTTTTGCAACATTCTATGGCGACACAAACAATAAGAAAGCAATGACTCATTATGATATTATTGTTAAGAAATTGCCTAATGAAGGTCTTTTATTTAATGAGACATTTGATAAACTGCTAAGTATTGGAGGCAACGATGGCGGTTTTACTGGAGAGCAAGGTCAACCATATACTCGTTCTAATGGCTGGGCTGAAAAGAAACCAAACTTTGTAGAAGGAGATGACATTGATAATTGGGATTCTGCTTGGGAAACAGATGCTGAGTGGTATGCTTTCGACACTGACGAAGAAACAGATGAAACCAAATCATTTGTTCAAGCAGCTTTCATGTGTGCAAAATTTGGAGGTGGCAACGCAAACTTTGGAACCAAAGCAGACGGTCTTCTTACTACAAGCTCAATAGACTTTGGAGATATTGTTAATGCTACCCTAACATTCAGTGCTGCAGGATGGGGAACAAATTGGAATGATGGAACAAATTCTCAACCTAACAAACTTACAGTAACCGCAACTAATTGTGATATCGAATATTTCAGCCACTCAGGCAATAGCACAGTTGACGGAAATACAATCACTCTTGAAAACGGAGTCTGGAACGATTTCACATTCAAGATTACAAATATTACTGGAGCTGTAAAAATTTCATTTAAAGGATATCGCGGATATCTTGATGAGATAGCTGTAAGCGGTCCTTATAAAGTAACAATTGGTTCAACTGGCTGGGCTTCATTATATTATGGAACAGCGCCATTAACAATTCCTTCAAATATTACTGCTTACACAGTTCACACAAAAGAAGTTAATGGCTACACCGACGTTGAACTCAGTTCTGAAATTACAGAAGGAACAAATATAGCAGCAGGTATGGGTGTTGTACTTCATGGTGAACCTGGAGACTACTACTTCAACTATTATTTTGGGACAGATGCCACAACAGATGCTACAAATATTCTAGAAGGGACAGATCTTCCACAGGTTATTAATGATACAGGTTATGAGTACTTCGTATTGTCAAAAGTTGACGGAGTTGTTGGATTCTATCATCAAAACCCTACATACGGAAAGTACATATCCAATGGTGCTCACAAGGCATTCTTCCGACTGCCAGAAGGAACAAGCATTTTAAATGACAACACATCATCGATTGCACAACGCGGTGGATTCTCACTCGATGATATGGTAACAACAGCTATTGAAAGTGTTGAGAATGAAAATAATCTTCGTAACGACAATGTGTTCTACAATCTTTCTGGACAGCGCGTAAGTACTCCAACTAAGGGAATTTATATCGTTAATGGTAAGAAGGTACTCATCAAATAACTTCGAATTATTTTCATATTTGATAAATTAATTCTTATTTATACAATATTTATGGTTGTCCCAGGCGGGCAGTCTGGGACAACTTATAACAGAAAGTATTATAAAAAAGTAAAAAGAAAGGATTATGAAAAAAGAATATAAAGAACCAATAATGAATGTTGGAGCAGGTATTTTGGGCAAAGATATAGCCCAAAGTATTGGTGTAGGCTCTGGAGATCAGTTGGGCAAGGATCGTAAGGATGACTTCGAAGAGGAGCAGGGCGGCAATGACAGCTGGTCGAAAGGTCTGTGGTAAAAAATATGCGTTAATATATTAATCGGGTTGTGCATGATGATGCACAACCCGATTTTTATTATCAAGAATATTAGGGATTTTCGGATTTGTCAAAAATGCTATTAAGCCAAATGAACAATGGCAAACTCGCTTAGATATTACCATAACAAAGAGAAAATCAGCAAAGCTAATTTAAGGAATTTTGCCTTACGGAACATTGCCATGCAGACAGGATTTTATTTTAGACTACGGAGATGAGGAGAAGAGGAGAACAACCTGAAGGTTGTTGCCATGCGGGATGGGGATGGTGGAAAAACAGAAGTCATGCATGTCCATAATGACAGTGGTTCAACCAACGGACATACGGTTGGACGGGCGCACGCAAGGTACGCCCCTACTGCGAATGGGTAGAGGTGCAACATCGGGAACAATGACGCCGGGATGTGTCACCTCCATAAGTTATAGTTTATAACGTTGTACGTAACCCGTCAGCCAGTAGGGGCGTACCTTGCGTGCGCCCGTCAAGCCGTAAGGCATCTTTTCACAAAGAAAACGACAAGAATCAGGCAGAACGATATTTCACCGTAGGATTCGGACATTTATCATGGCGTAAGACATTATCTTAGTTGCACAAACATGCATTATGGGGATGGTGGAAAAACAGAAGTCATGCATGTCCATAATGACAGTGGTTCAACCGACGGACATACGGTTGGACGGGCGCACGCAAGGTACGCCCCTACAGCGGATGGGTAGAGGTGCAACATCGGGAACTGTTACACTGGTAAATCTCAAAGTTGACTTTTATAGAAATTCAAGAATTGATAGAATTAGACGTTCATGTTTGAACGTTTTTAATCTATAAAGAATATACGGAATTGTTTTATATATAACTGAACTACTAATGCCTCAATGGGTATTTATATGAATGATAACCAAAAAAGTGCATATTCTGAGAGAACACGCACTTAAAAGGGTTTAAATTCTAAAGAATCGGTTATTTATATATAGCTACTTATAGATATGGCTCCACATAGGACATATCAATTTTCACAAACTTGCCATACGCCCAATATTTGTCATACGTAACCAGAGGAGCGATGAAAGGCAATCCACATCTGAGGGATTCTTTCGTCAACTGCCATGGCACTGCATCTGCGCTTTCGTTATTGTCGATGGTGAAGGTGAAGAGGCTGCGGTCGAACTGCCATTTGCCATCATACTTTTTGATATCAGTGATAGTTGCTCCCTTACTGTCTTTTGCCTTAAGAGCAATGACTTTGAATGTGCCGTCGGAATTGAAAACGATATAATTATTTCGGTATGCAGGGCTCAAAATAGATGAAGTAGGGTCTGCAGCCCATGGATTTTCATTTTCCCATGCTCCCAGAAAGTCGTTTTTCTTAACATAATCATTGAACAGGTCCTTGTACTGGTCCTCTGCCACACGCACATACTTCAACGAACCAAACATGAAAGAGTTCTTGTCGTCGGCAACGGTATATTTATTTTTTGCTGTAGCACCTCCAAAGGTTTGAAATGAAACAGTCCCGTCTTTTGCTTCCCATTTAATTGAAGTGAAGTTGTTATGGAGTTGTGTGCCATATCCGTCGGGGTCGAGTTCCACGTAAGTAGATGTTCCTTCTTGTTGCCAGAATCCCACGAGGTCGGGGTCGATATTCAGTTTTTTGCGGATAGCCTGCAGCTCGGCGTCGGTGAGACGTGTGAAGGTTTCCGAGTCGTTATCCTCATCGGTGATGCTCAATTTTTCACCATTAGACGAGATAAAAAAGTTGACTACTTCTTTGCACGCTCCTCTATTGCATGTCAGTTGGCCTTTGGAGTTTTTCCAATCGTAGAGTCGGATGTCTACTTTTGGATCAGGATCGTCAGGATAATTGATTTCTATTGCCAGAACGGTTCCGTCTTCTTCGAAGATATAGTAGTCTTTATCGTAATCTCCGGAGTCGTCACAGATCCATCCTCCAATAAGCGAGTTGCTCTTTTTATCTCCTCCATTGTCATCATCGTCTTTCGAACAGTTCACGAACGTGAGGGGCAGGGCTATGAGGGCCGTAAGGGTGAGAAGAATGTTTTTTGTTTTCATGATTGTCATGGATTTATGGTTTGTAAATCGTGTTTGTTTTTGCAAATGTAATCAAAATATTCTATAACAATCTATTTTTATCAAGAATTTTGAGATTTATTTCCTGGATGGACGATTTTTTGTCAAGTATATTAGAATTTAAGGATTTTTACCTAACTATGTAGTAGAAAACAAATGATGGTTTTATAAACAAATATTTGTATATACTAATTTTAAAAAACAGATTCTATGAAAAATATTAATTTGCTTATGTTGCTGGGCATAGTAGCTTTGGCAGTAGGTTTCGCATCTTGTTCAGATGACGATGATGACAACGATTCAAAAACGAGTAAGATTGTAGGATATTGGAAGATGGACGGCAGTCCGATAGATCTCCAAAGCATGATGAAGGCACGCGGCATGAATAAGGTTGAAATAGATTATGATATGGATGATATTCTAAATCCTAACACGCGCTATATATCTGAGTATTATGTCTTCAGTAAAGACGGCTCCTTCCAAATGATCTTAGCTCAATACGACACAGACATGGAGCTTCTGGAAGTAGGAGTGAATAACGGTACTTATTCAACGACTTCAGACGTAGTAACCGTTAACTTGCAAGGCGTAGGGGTATCCGACCCAGCTAAATTCAGCGTAAAAGGCAACAAGCTCACCATCACATATGAAGACGAAGAGGAAGATGAGAATCTTGTCTTCAACAGTGTACAAGAGAGCGAGGTGAAGCCATTGTTAGAGTGGACACCTACTTTCAAAGAGTTGGAATGACTTAAAGGCTGTGTATGGCCTAAGAAGAAAAAGTGAGGAAGCAATCCTCACTTTTTTTGTTACACATACCTTTGATGGATTGCATGGCGGATGGATAGAGGTACAAAGAAGAGAGGTGATTTGAAAAAGCGGATTTTTTGATTGTTTTAGCGGGCGAGACGCCCACACCCCTGAATTGTTACGGTCAAACCAAGGTTGTACGGTGGAGAGAGGTGGGATTATTTTTTAAGCGGACTTTTGTATTGTTTTAGCGGGCGAGATGCCCGCGCTCCTGAATTGTTACGGTCAAACAGAGGTTGTACGGTGGAGAGAGGTGAGATTATTTTTTCAAGCGGACTTTGGGATTGTTTTAGCGGGCGAGACGCCCGCACCCCTGAATTGTTACGGTCAAACAGAGGTTTAACGGTTGGAGAGAGGTGGAATTATTTTTTAAGCGGACTTTTTGATTGTTTTAGCGGGCGAGACGCCCGCGCTCCTGAATTGTTACGGTCAAACCAAGGTTGTACGGTTGGAGAGAGGCGGGAGGTATTTTTTTAAGCGGATTTTTTGATTGTTTTAGCGGGCGAGACGCCCGCGCTCCTGAATTGTTACGGTCAAGCCAAGGTTTAACGGTTGGAGAGAGGTGGGATGTTGTGATGGATTTTGGATGGGGATGAGCAAATAATGGGCAAAATTTTGTTGTTTATGTATTTTTTGCTAAATTCGCAAAAAATAGTGGCATTATGGAAATAACGAGACGCTACCCGCTGGGCATCCAGACATTTGAGAAAATCATTAATGAAAACATGCTGTATGTTGATAAGACCGAACTGATTTATAAGTTGGTTCAGTCATATAGTTATGTGTTTCTGAGCCGTCCGCGGAGGTTTGGCAAGTCGCTGCTGGTTTCTACGTTGGCGTCTTATTTCCGTGGTGAGAAGGAGCTGTTCAAGGGGCTGGCTATGGAGAGGCTGGAAACCGATTGGAAGAAGTATCCTGTGATTCATCTCAGTCTGGCTTCGGTGAAGGAGATAGAAATAGAAAAAATAAGGGATAGTCTGGGTTATAGACTAAGAGAAATAGAATACCAATTTGGTTTGGAGCGTAAGAGCAATGGTTTGGGTGACCGGCTAAAAGATATCATTCAACATTGCTATAACAAGTATGGTGAGAAAGTGGTGGTGATCTTAGATGAATACGATGCTCCTCTGCTTAACGTGCTTCACGACGAGGAAAAGCTGGGTGAGGTTCGTCAGCTGATGCGTACGCTCTATTCACCACTGAAGGACTGCGACCCATATCTGCGGTTCGTGTTTATAACGGGAATCTCCAAGTTCTCACAGCTGAGTATCTTCAGCGAGATAAACAACCTGAAGGTAATCAGCATGATGCCGGAATACGCCACTCTCTGTGGTTTCACGCAACAGGAGATAGAAGATAATTTCCAGGAGGGCATAGAGAGGCTTGCCGCAAAACAAGGCATGACAGTGGAAGAGGCTCTTGAGAAGCTTCGCAAGACCTACGACGGCTATCATTTCGCAGCCAACTCACCAGGGGTGTATAACCCCTACAGCATCATCAACGCACTATCCGACGGCACGTTCGACAACTACTGGTTTTCCACAGGCACGCCGTCGTTCCTGGTCGAGATGCTCAGGAAGTTCCATACCGACATATCTAAGATTGACGGCAGCGAGGCTGAGGCACCTGAATTCGACGCACCAACAGAGGACATGAAATCCATCCTTCCTTTGTTCTACCAAAGCGGTTATATCACAATCAAGGACTATGATTCCAAGTTCGACGTATATACACTTGGATTTCCCAACAAAGAGGTTCGCGACGGTATGATGCGAACTCTATATCCTTATTATATCACTCCTAACACAGACGGTCGTGCAGCCGTTCTGAGGAATATCAGCAAGGGGTTCATGTATAATAATATAGAGTTGTCCATGCAGACGCTACAGGCCTTCCTGGAAAGCATACCATATCAGGACAGCCATTTCGACGAGAACCACTACACGCAGATGCTTTACGTGATTTTCTCACTGCTTGGCCTTCATGTGGAGTCGCAGGTGAGGACAGCGAAGGGGCGCATCGACGTGGTGGTGAAGACCGACGACTATATCTACGTGATGGAGGTGAAGCTGGACCGTCCGGCGAAGGAGGCACTTGAACAGATTGACAGCAAGGGCTATCTCATTCCTTATACTCTTGATGGCAAGCAACTGATGAAGATAGGTATGTCGTTTTCGACGAGCGAGAGGAACGTGACGGAATGGAAGTTGATGGATTGTTGATAGAGGCTGCGAGGTGGGTTCATCCATTTGGTTCGGGTTGTCGAACGGTGGAGAGCCGGGATATTTAGAGGATTTTTTGATTGTTCGAGCGGGCGAGACGCCCGCGCTGTATGGTTACGATCCGACAAGAATTTAGCGTTTTGAGAGATGTGTGAAGGATTTTGGATGGGGATGGGTAAATAACGAGCAAAATTTTGTTGTTAATGTATTTTTTGCTAAATTCGCAAAAAATGACATGCAATGATATTATCTTACAAAATCATAGATTTGCTTAAGGAACGCAGCGGATATGAGTTGAGAATAGCTTCCGACATAGAACGTCTGTCGCTTGACATAGAGTCGGCGACAAACGAGCATATAGGCGTTAACACGTTGAAGCGTCTCTTGGGTTTCATCGACGACGAGCGTAGTCCTCGTTCGACGACTTTGGATGTGATTGCGCGTTATCTGGGCTATGCAAACTGGGACGTGCTTGAAGAGCTTAACGGCGGCAGCAATTCGGGTTTCAACGTCGCCGAAACCGTTATGGACGTGAACAATCTTGATGAAGGGCAGAAAGTGTCAATCAGCTATCAACCTGACCGCAAACTGAAGATAAGATATACCGGTAAGCAGACATTTGTGGTGGAAGAATCAGAGAACAGCAAGCTGAAGGTTGGCGACGAGCTTCATATATCCCATCTTGCGAATAATTTTCCACTCTATGTCAATAATGTTGTTCGCGACGGTCGGTCGCTTAGTTCTTTTACAGCTGGCAAGGCTCAAGGAATCAAATTCACATTATTATAATCCTTGCTAAAGAAAATGAGCAATTCCTCGTTCACTCAAACCTCTATCGACTTCAGTTCAGCAGAGCGGCTTTATACGAGCGGTTCCACATGCAACTGCTATCGCTTGAAGCTATATGGTAAGCAACATTTCGTAAAACGCCTGAAACCAGAGTTTGCCGGCGACCCACGTTACAAGTTGATGCTTCAAAAGGAATTTGAGACCGGTTATTCCCTGGAACATCCCAACTTGGTGAGCTACCGCCAGATAGGTGACGACTTCATAATAATGGATTATGTTGACGGGGAACGATTAAGCGAGTTTATGAAGACTCATAACGATTTCTTCAAGGAGAAATCAAACCGTGAAAAGCTCATAAACCAATTACTTTCTGTCACAGAGTACCTTCATTCCCACCAAGTGCTTCATCTGGACCTAAAGCCCGACAACATCATTGTAACAAGGATAGGTCATGACTTGAAGCTCGTGGATCTTGGCTTTAGCTATACCGACACGTTTCCTGACACTCAAGGTCACACGAGGTCATTTGCCGCTCCGGAGCAGTTGGCCGAGAGTGGAATTGTGGATGAACGTACAGACATATTCGCATTAGGCAGAATCATGTCGCTGATTCCATATAGCAAGGAACTGAAACCGATAGTAGAGCGTTGCACAAAGGCAGAGCCAAAAAGTCGCTATCAGACAGTGGGAGAAATCAGAAAAGCATTAAAGAAGAAAAGGGGGAGGCGATGGTTTGTTGTGTCTGCTTTCCTTTTGGCAGCTGCCCTTCTCGCCTTATTGTTTCTTCCCAAACAATCTGATTCGCCATCCGACAATGACAATCCTTCCGACACACTATTCGTGAGCGAGGATTTAAACAAAAACAGCCTCGACTCTCTTCCAATAGTGGCGGCCGACTCCACAGTAAGAACTGCTAAGCAAGAGCCGGAAACTAAAGTCAAACCTATTGAATCTCCTTCTATTGAATCTCATTCAGTTGTTGATATTTCCGAGCCAATCAAAGCAAAGACCGTGGAAACGGCATCGCCCGAGAAAAAAGTAAAAGAGCCTATTTCCAAAGAAGATTCACATGAAACTCCTATTGTAAGCCAACCAATCAAGTCGGCGAGCAAAGAAGAGAATTATGAAACAAGTTCCCCAAAGCAGGAATCCGACCCACAGTTGATGAACAAAGTCATTCAAGAATATAAAAACGATATCCGTCCTTATGTCATTAAAATGGTGGACTTTCACGTGTCGCACGGAGGAGTCAGTCTTGGTTACGGTAAAAGTACATTTTTATGGGACAATGTATATATAAATCTTAGAAATGAATATAAAGAAAAATATTTCACACCTGTAAAGGCGAAGATACTAAAAAAACACGGGAGTCGGATATCAGAGGTGGATAAGCTGGAATTGCCCGAAAAGTTTGAAAAAGCGTTATTCGAGGAAGAAAAGAGATATTTAAGTCAATTGGGGATTAGTCATTGAGGAAATATTTGTAAAAGTTGATGGTTGATAGTTTATTGGTAAATAGGATTTTTATACTAAAACTGCTATTGATCACTAATCATAGTGCGAGTCGGAAACCATAGTAATAGCTTTTTTGATTGGGGAAGTCATGGTTTCGATAGAAATAACTGCAAGACATTTCATCACCAAAACAGCCTCCACGGAGAACTCTCTGTGAACCAGTTGAAGGTCCCGTTGGATTTTTTAGAGGGCTTCGTCTATAGTAATCATCATCATACCAGTCCTGGCACCACTCAGAAACGTTGCCCGACATGTCGTAGATACCGAGTTCGTTAGGAGTTTTGGTAGCAACTGGGTGGACGGCAGTTCCACTGTTATCTTGATACCATGCCACATCGTCCAGCGTGTTGCTCCCTGCATATATATAGCCTTTACTTTTATTACCTCCACGTGCCGCGAATTCCCACTCCGCTTCTGTAGGCAGTCTGAATGATTGTCCGGTTATTTCGTTGAGTCTGGTTATAAACGTTTGGCAATCATTCCAGCTTACCACTTCCACTGGATTTTGTTTGTTGCCGATGAAGCGCGACGGGTTACTTCCCATCACCGCCTGCCAGAGTTCTTGGGTGACCTCTGTCTGTCCGATGCCATAGTTTCTAATAATGACTTCATGCTTTTCTTTATTGTTGCCCATAAAGAACTTGCCACCCTCGACAGTAATTATTTTGAATGTCACTCCATTCACTGTGAATGTAGGGTTAGCTGGCAAACATTCTATTGGCGTAGGAACATCGTCGTATTTGGCAACCTGTGGAAGAGTGCCGTTGAGACCTTGGGGTGAAAAAACGAGTCGAAAACCTAAATATTGGTTTGAGTCGTGCTCAAAATAAGACCCCCGAGATGTTACAGTACACCAAGAATCTTTAGAGGAATAATTCCCCCCACGGTTTATGCGTCGATAACCTTCCTCAGGTCCTTTAGGATTGTGTTCAGGAGAAACTGAGTAGTAAAAATTGTCATACCAGTCTTGGCACCATTCACTAACGTTTCCCGACATGTCGTATATTCCGAGTTCGTTAGGAGATTTGGTAGCTACATGGTGCAAACCATAGTTCTGGCCATCTTTATCCACTTCATCTGCATCCTTTTTATACCATGCCACATCATCTAAATAGTTGCTTCCCGCATATTTGTATCCTTTGCTTTCGTTACCTCCCCTTGCCGCAAACTCCCACTCCGCTTCTGTAGGCAACCGGAATGGGATACCAGTAAGGCTGTTGAGTTTGGCTATAAATGTCTGGCAGTCATTCCACCCCACATTACCTACTGGCATTTTCATGTCTCCTTTATTATCATAAGAAGGGTTGTCATCCATCAGAGCGAGCCAAAGTTCTTGCGTCACCTCAGTCTGCCCTATATAAAAGCTGTCCAGGGTGACCTGATGAACGGGAGTCTCATCATTGCCGATATTACCTCCTGGCGCATCTTTTGTTCCCATGTTGAATGAACCTCCTTCAACAAGGATCATATCGAATGGCACGCCATTAACAACTATTGTTCGAAACGATTTGGGTGTTCTATCAGAAACAACAGGAGGTTTAGATGATAATAGTTCCTTTGTTACTTCTGGAAGTACTAGTCGTAATCCGACGGAACTATTGTAATCGTAGGGATAATCTAATAACATATTACGGCTTGAATTACGGCATTCTTTTTCCTCCGATATCCAATTTCCTCCCCGTATCACCCGTCCATCTCCTTTCTTTGGTCCTTGCGGGTTCTTCTGTTTCGTAGCTGAATATCTTCCCCAAACGTCCTGACAGTTCTCAGACACATTGCCTGACATATCGTATATACCAAGTTCGTTTGCAACCTTTGTGGCAACAGGCTCAGTAGAATGGTTTGTGTTGTACCCATACCATGCAACATCACTTAAATTGTTGCTCCCAGAATATTTATAACTTTTGCTCTTATTGCCTCCCCTCGCTGCAAATTCCCACTCTGCTTCAGTTGGCAGTCTGAAGCTTTGTCCGGTAATTTCATTAAGTTTATTGATAAACGTCATGATATCGGTTCTACTGACATTTTCGACAGGCCGGTTGTCATCCCCTTTTAATTTCGAAGGATTTTTCCCCATCACAGTCTTCCAGAGTGCCTGTGTCACCTCCGTTTGGCCGATGTAATATCCGTCCAACGTGACCTTATGTGTAGGTCTTTCATTATATACGGCATCGTCACCTTGTTCTTCCGTTGCCCCCATCGTGAAAGTACCTCCATCTACATACACCATTGTCAATGGGGTTTCATAAACTAATAATGTTATGGATTTGATTGAGTCATTGAATATATACTTTACGTTATTATTTGCCATTATAGGCGCATCAAATGCGCTAAGTAAGAGAGTGGAAAAAAAGAGTATCAGTCGTAGCATAGTGTTTTCGTTTTTCAAGCAAATATACATAAAAAAATAAAGATTTATACCTCAGGTTATTAAAAAAATGAAATGTTCATCGAGTTTTGTCAAAAATGCGATTAAGCCTAATGAATAATGCCAAACTTGTTTGAGCATTATCATGGCAAAGCATTTTCATAGACAGTAAATGAGCAATGGCAAGCTAGCTTAGACATTGGCATGACAAAGAGAAAATCAGCGAAGCTAATTTATTTTGAAAGTCGAGAGTCGAGAGACTAAGTGGGATATTAAGGGGACTTTTTGATTATTTTAGCGGGCGAGACGCCCGCGCTCCTGTATGGTTACGACAAACAAAGGTTGGAGGGAGGTGGGTTGTCAGATGTATGAACAATGGGATATGAATAAATAAGTTTAGTGGGCAAAATTTTGCTGTTATGTGTATTTTTATTAATTTCGCAGAAAATCGTATAGTTATGAATAAAAAGATATTATTGGTTGCAATAGCAATTTTGCTATGGATGCCTATGGCAGTTCATGCCCAGAGTGAGATATATCCAGAGCATTTCGACTTGGAGGAGGTGACTCTTCTTGACTCGCCGTTCAAGACGGCAATGGATATCAATAACGAACTGTTGCTTCAGTACGACGTTGACCGTCTGCTGACTCCTTTCATCCGTGAGGCCGGTTTGTCTGACAAGTCTGGCAAATACAACGGCTGGGTAAGCAAGCATCCATCGTTCAGCAACTGGGGCTTGTCGAGTTGGTCGCTCGAGGGTCATGTGGGAGGTCATTACCTGACAGCTCTTGCTTTGGCATACGCTGCCACCCATGATTCTTCGATGAAGTCACGCTTGAAAACCCGTCTGGACTACATGTTAGGTGTGCTGAAAGACTGCCAGGACGCATATTCAGGCAGCACTAACGGCATGAAGGGCTTCATAGGGGGTCAGCCGATCACGTGGATATGGACTGGTCTGTATGCCCGCGACTTGGCACCATTCAAGCAATATGGCGGGTGGGTGCCGTTCTACTGCCAGCACAAGGTGTTGGCAGGCTTGCGCGATGCCTGGCTCTATACCGACAGCGAGCTTGCTAAGACGATGTTCAAGGACATGTGCGACTGGTCGGTGAACGTTGTGAGCAACCTGACAGAAAGCGAGATGCAGGACATACTCGGCTGGGAGCATGGCGGCATGAACGAACCGCTTGCCGATGCCTACCGTCTGTTTGGCGACAGCAAATATCTGGAGGGAGCCAAGAAATTCAGTCATCAGTGGGAACTGAACGGAATGCAGAGCCTGAACAAGAGTTTTCTTGACGGTCAGCATGCCAACACCCAAGTGCCGAAATTCATTGGTTTTGAGCGTATATATCAGGAATACAAACACGATGGCAAGAGCAGCAGTGCTTCGGCTTACCGCACCGCCGCTCATAATTTCTGGAGCGATGTGGCAAATAACCGCACGGTGTGTATAGGCGGCAACAGCGTGGGCGAGCATTTCCTTGCCGCCAACAACTGCTCGCAATATATCAACCACTTGGATGGCCCCGAGAGTTGCAATTCCAACAACATGCTGAAGCTAAGCGAGATGCTATTCGACGAGACCCATTCAGCAGCCTATGCAGATTTTTATGAAAACACGATGTGGAACCACATCTTGTCGACACAGGATCCTCAGACTGGCGGCTACGTATATTTCACCACCCTACGTCCACAGGCCTACAGAATTTACTCAAAGGTGAACCAAGGTATGTGGTGCTGCGTGGGAACCGGCATGGAGAACCATGCCAAATACGGACATTTCATCTACACCCACAGTGCCGACAACAAGACACTATACGTGAATTTGTTTACAGCCTCAGAGCTCAACAGCGACAAATTCGCTCTGAAGCAAGAGACCAGTTTCCCCTACTCCACCCGAAGCAGGATTACTATTCAGAAGGACGGCGACTACACGCTTGCCATCCGCCATCCAAAATGGGCAGACAGTGGTTATGGCATAAGTGTGAACGGCAGCTACGTGAGTGTGAGCGTGAACAAAGGCACTGCCAGCTATGCACGTATCAGCAGAGTGTGGAAGGCTGGCGACGTGGTAGAGATAGACCTTCCTATGAGTCTTCGCTATGAGGTATGTCCAAACTACACTGATTATATAGCCTTCAAATATGGTCCGATTTTGCTTGCGGCCAAGACCACCGCATCGAGTCAAGCAGAGTCGGCATCCACTGGATTAGCATACGAAAGTCTTCAGAACGAATATGGCGGTGAGGGCCGCATGGACCATGCCCCAGGCAGCCGTGCCAGCAGCAAGTCGCTCACGTCGGCACCGCTATTGATAGGCGAGCGCAGCGAAGTGCTCAACAGCATAACTGCAGACGAAAATAGTGAGAGCACCATGCATTTCACCATTCAGACGTCGAAGGGACGCGGCACCGGCAACTGGGACAAACTGACGCTCGTTCCATTCTACACTATCCATCATGCCCGCTATCAGTGTTACTGGTATCAGCAGACGGAGGAGAATTTCATGAACAGCGACATGGGCAAGGCTGATCAGATGGCTGCCGAGCTGGCAGCACGGACACTCGACTTCGTGGCCACAGGTGAGCAGCAGAGTGAGGCAGGCCATGACGCAGTGTATGACAAGTCGAGTTCGGGTCAATACAACAACGAATTCTATCGCGACTGCTCGAGTGGCGGATTCGTTCAGTACACCCTATCGAATACAGGTCAGAAGGTGGACAGCCTCGCCATTATGTGCCGCTTCACGACAGCCGACAAAAACCGCCACTGCAACATATATCTTGACGGCGAGTTGTTCATATCCGACTACGCGGTTCCATCAACTGCATCGAATGCCGACGAGAGCGGCTTCTACAATGTGGAATTCCCAATACCAGCTGAGATGCTGTATGACTCGGAAGGCAATGTGAAGACGAACCTCGTGTTCAGGATAGAGCCAAGCGGCACCGGCTATATTCCAGGGCTTTACTATCTACGGTTGGTTGACAAATACGACATTCACGAATATGTGTTCAAGGCATCGGAATGGAAGACCGGCGATGCAGGACGTGTTTCCCAAAATAACATCAGCTACAACAGCACGAAGAACACCATCACGGTGAATGCGAGTGGCAACAACAACGTATGTCTTATGCTCGACTACAGCAAATGCAACTACAACGTGAAGGGAGCGAACAAATACCTGCTTGTCTGTGGCACAGGGCTGAGTCTGGCTAATGGTGCGAGCTACCTATGGTGGCTGAACGGAGTGAACAAGGCCAGTCAGATTGCTCCGACGCGCACACTGACAACGAGCGACGGCAAACAGGTGATAGCCTGGGACATGAGTCAGAGCACCCTCGACGGCAACTGTCAGGGCGACCTATGGAGCATCTGCAAGGGTCAGACAATTTTCGGATTGACTGCCACGAGTGGAAGGGCAGTGATCAGTTATATAGGTTTCGTTGCGTCGGTTGACGATTTCGTAACAGACATAAAGACTCCCGTGGCTGAATCCGGACAAGAGTTGGCAAAAGGAATATATACGCTTTCAGGCATTCGTCTGCAGGAGGAGTTGCCCAGTGGGATAATGATTGTGGACGGAAGGAAGATGGTAAAATAATTCATAATTCACAATTCATAATTCATAATTATTAATGAATATTGTTTTTTATAAATAAACATTATAAAACTATGAATGACAATTTTCAAAATCAGGAATCAGAGAACACAGTGGTTGGCAATTCACCAAATTCATACATGAATGTTGGTGGACAGGGCTATAACGGACAACCTTATAGTGGTGGTCAGGTTTATGGTGGTCAACCTTATGGAGGACAGGGATATGGAGGACAGCCTAATGGTGTTCGTGAGAAGAAGGGAATCAGCTCAGTACTTATAGGCATTCTGATTGGTGTGGTTGTAGCTATGATTGCCGGTATTGGTTTTATACTATATTCCAATAATCAAAAACAAGCCGAAGAGAATGCTCGTCTTCAGGAACAACATCGTTTGGACAGTTTGGAGAAGGCTTTGGCAGAAGAGAAAGCAACCGCAGATGCAGAGGCTGCGCGTCAAGCGGCAGAAGCGGCTAAGGCAGAGGCAGAAGAAGCCAAGGCTAAAGCAGCCGCAGAGGCAGCCAAGGCCGATGCAGCACGTTTTGCCACAGCCAGCGGCACATATTCAGGTCGGGTGGCAGGCAGTCGCTACACCCTGTACCTCACCCAGAGCGGTGAGAGCATTACAGGCAGTGGCAGCTGGAACGGCAGTAGCAACAGGACAGATATCTATGGTACTATATATGGCAAGAGTGTAGAACTGGAAGAATGGAGCGACGGCTATCAGACGGGATATATGTCGGGCACAATATCCGGCAAGTACTTCAAGGGAACATTCACAAATGACAGGGGTAGTTCGTATTCATTCACTCTGACGAGGTGATTGCAAGTTGATTGTTGAGATTTGAAAGTATAATAGGATTTTTTTGATTGTCAGAGCGGGCGAGACGCCCGCGCTCCTGTTTACGTAGCACTACATGAAGGTTGAAGGGTTGGAAATGTGTAGTGAAGAATTGTAGATATGTTGTTGTATTGTTTAATTGAAAATATCGGGATATTGAATGATTTGATATATATATTGGTATTGGCGGTAGTAGTGACCATACATGAGTTTGGTCACTACACTTTTGCTCGCTTGATACACGTGAAGGTGCTGCGCGTTCAGCTATTTTTCTTCACGTGGTACACTTTTAAGCCAAAGCCATCGATGACGGAAGGTTTGTCGTGGCGCGACACCGAATATTCGATAGGTTTTCTTCCCTTCGGTGGTTATACGTCGTATGCAGTGAGTCCCTACTCCACTGTGGGCGATGGAAGCTATTATTATAACTCGAAACGTGCTTGGCAACGTTTTCTGACATCGATAGCCGGTGTGCTTTTCAATTTGCTAACGGCGTTGGTGATATATGCAATCATAATAAGCATGAGCGACATGAGTTCGAGCACAGGGTTCATGCACGAACTGTCTGCAGCATTTGAATTTGTTGGAATAACAGTGATGAATATGTTCTCAAACATATTAGGTATGTTTGGCATTCAAGGCGGTTCATTCAGCATTTCTTTGGACAACTACATGCTTATCCAGTCATTTGTAAACACAGCATCAGAATATCCTATCCTCATGTATATAGCCGATCTCTCGTGCGTGCTTGCCATAATAAACATACTTCCGATTCCACCTCTCGACGGTGGACAAGCATTGTTTGATTTATATGAGATGTTTACAGGCCGTCAGCCGGGCGAGAAATTCAAACGTGTTGCCGTTTGGGTTGGGTCGATTATCTTTATATTAGTGTTCTGGATATTACCGATGATACGAAGGGCTTTATAAATGAAGAATGAAGAATTATTTTAGTTTACAAGAGTTTTTAGATTTCGAGGACAAGCCTCTCATGCGCAACCTGATTTGCTGTTGAATATATTAGTTGAAGGCAGAAAGAATCAAATAAAATAAAAAAGCCATGCGATGCATGGCTTTTTGTGTTATAAGAGTGACTTGACTACTGCTTCGAGTTGATTGAGGTATAGCATGTTTGGACCGTCGGAGAGAGCATTGTCGGGTTCGGGATGCACTTCGAAGAAGAATCCATTTGCACCGAAGGCTTTGGCAGCGAGCGCCATCGACGGGATGAACTCGCGATTGCCACCGGTCTTTCCTCCTGCTGCCCCCGGTCGTTGTACGGAGTGGGTGCAATCCATGATGACAGTGTCGGTGAATTGTTTCATATCAGGTATATTGCGGAAATCGACCACGAGATTGTTGTAACCATAGATGTTACCTCGCTCTGTTAACCATACGTTGTCGTTGCCCGATTCTCTGACTTTCTGCACCGGATACTGCATATCGAGTCCCGAAAGGAACTGCGCTTTCTTTATGTTTACTATCTTGCCAGTTTTTGCCGCAGCCACGAGTAGGTCGGTCTGCCGGCAGAGGAATGCCGGAATTTGTAATACATCCGCCACCTGTGCCGCAGGTTCGGCTTGCCAAGCCTCATGTATGTCGGTAAGAATACGCAATCCATAGTTGTGCTTGACCTCTTCAAGCATGAGCAAACCTTTTTCTATGCCCGGTCCACGGAATGATGTTATTGACGTGCGGTTGGCCTTGTCGAACGAGGCCTTGAAGATGATATCCGTGTGGTATGCACTGTTGATGCGTACCAGCTCTTCTGCTACAGTGTTGAGAAGTTGTTGTGATTCGATGACACACGGTCCGGCGATTATTATCATAATGAAAAAAGAATAATTATTTTAGTTGACGAGTAAACTAGTTGACAAGTAGACGAGTAAACAAGCAGACGATTTGGTTGTAGAAGAAGACTGAATTTTAATGAAAAATAAAAATTAAATTACTTTTTATTCATTTCTGTGATTAATGCATATACCTTGTAGGTACCATTGATAGAGTCGGTGGATTCCTTCATCAATTTCGATTTTGTGATGCCATCCGAGCGCATGGAGTTTAGTGACGTCTGTAAGTTTCTTAAGTGTTCCGTCGGGTTTGGTGCTGTCCCATCGCAGTTCGCCTCTAAACCCTATTTCCTTCATGATGAGTAGTGCCACCTGCTTGATGGATATTTCCTTTCCTGTGCCCACGTTGATATGACAATTTCGTATTTCGTTTATGTTGTCGGCATTGAGATTTTCTTTATATGTGTCCTTGAAGTCGACATTTAGCAGGACATGTACAGACGCGTCTGCCATTTCTTCGCTCCATAGGAATTCGCGCATAGGTGCTCCCGTTCCCCAGAGTGTTACCGCCTCATTAGTGATTCCATAATGCGCAAGCACGTCAATGATGTCGGATTCTTTAGATAGCCCGTCGACAATAAACTTTTGCCCATCCCGCATGATGCTGACCGGTCGGATTTCGATGTCCTTACGCACTGCTTCCCAATCTCCTTCATTGAGACATTTGGCGAGGTAAATCTTTCGTATCATTGCCGGCAAGACATGTGAATTCTCAAGATGGAAGTTGTCGTTAGGTCCGTAGAGGTTAGTAGGCATCACGGCAATGTAGTTGGTGCCATACTGTAGGTTGAAGCTCTCGCACATCTTCAGTCCTGCTATCTTGGCGATGGCGTATGGTTCGTTGGTATATTCGAGTGGCGATGTGAGTAGCGAGTCTTCTGTCATCGGCTGCGGTGCCTCTCTCGGATATATGCATGTAGATCCGAGGAAGAGTAGTTTATTCACTCCATGTTTCCAACTTTCTCCGATGACGTTTTGCTGAATCTGCAAGTTTTGGTAGATAAAATCAGCACGATACATCAGATTAGCCATGATTCCACCCACATGTGCAGCAGCGAGTACAACAGCCTCAGGCTGCTGTTCATCGAAGAATTGTTTCACTGCCAGAGGATCGAGCAGGTCGAGTTCTTGATGGCTTCTGCCGATTAGGTTGGTATATCCTCTTTGCTTGAGGTTATTCCAAATAGCCGAACCAACAAGTCCGTGGTGGCCGGCAACATATATTTTAGTAGATTTGGGAAGCATTATATTATAAATTAGGAATTAGGAATTAGGAATGAGGAATTAGGAATTAGGAATTAGGAATTAGGAATTAGAAATTAGGAATTAGGAATTAGGAATGAGGAATTAGGAATTAGGAATTAGGAATTAGGAATTAGAAATGAGGAATTAGGAATTAGGAATGAGGAATGAGGAATGAGGAATGAGGAATGAGGAATTAGAAATGAGGAATTAGGAATTAGAAATGAGGAATTAGGAATTAGGAATGAGAAATTAGGAATGAGGAATGAGGAATGAGGAATGAGGAATGAGGAATGAGGAATTAGGAATTTTTATTTGAATACGAGAATACGAGAAGACAAGAGGTTTGTAGTTTTTTTTAAAAAAAGAAGACGAGACATTTGTCAATTAACAAGGAATGATAATATATTATTTTATTCGTTGTCGGTACTTTCTTTGTTGATGGCATTATCTTCGTTTTCAAATTCTTCTTTTTCCATATCTTCCTGTACTTTTTTCCATTGCTGTTTAGCAAGTTCCTGCATGTCGACCACTTCGTCTTTCTCGTCTACGATTTCGAATCCGAGCATTGTTTCTATAACGTCTTCAAGAGTGACAATACCTCTCATTGAACCATATTCGTCGATGATGACACTTATATGTTCCTTACGTTCAAGGAATTTTTCCCATATATTTGACACAGATTCATCCTCAGAGAATGTAAGAATGTTTCGTTTAAGGTCTTTCAGTGTTATATCAAACTTATCTTCAGCCAGTCGTTCAAGTATTTCCTGCTTGAGCACATATCCAGTGACGTAGTCATCGTTTTCGTCGTTGTAGATAGGAATTCTGGAGAACTGTCTGAAGTCTTCCGACTGATAGAACTCTCTGATGTTGAGGTTTTCCTCTGCCATAGTCACCACGCTCGAAGGCGTCATGATTTCGTGTGCTGTGACGTCTTCGAGTCGCAGTAGGTTTTGTATCATCTTGTTTTCCTTTTTCTCTAACACTCCTTCCTCAGCTCCTGTAGTAACCATAGCCGCTACTTCCTCACGGCTGACTGCCGTTTGGTTAGAATTGTCGGAGATGCGATGAGTGAATTTACCAAGGAGCCATACAATAGGATAAGTGATGAAAATCATTCCTTTAATCGCAGATGATGCAGGAATTGCCAGTTTTCTCCAATAATATGATCCGATGGTTTTCGGAATGATTTCACTGAACATGAGAATCAGGAATGTGAATACTCCAGAAATGATACCCACTCCTGTGCTTTGGAATAGATTTGCAGCCTCTGCACCGACGAGAGATGCTCCCACAGTGTTGGCTATGGTATTAACGACCAATATTGCCGAAATGGATTCATCAACATCGAGTTTTAGTTTTTTTAGTCTTTCCGCTCCTTTCACACCCTGCTGCTCAAGGGTGTTGATATACGACATCGGTGTGGAAAGAAGAGTGGCTTCGAGAAGAGAACAAATAGAAGATATAATGAGCGCCAAAGCCATGTAGACTATCAGCATAGTGTAGTCTCCGCCGTTATATCCTAAAGAAAATGCCGCGATTTCCGCGGGTAATGGGTCGCTATTCATTGTTTATGTAAGAATGTTGATTATTTATTGTAAATACTGATTAGATATCCTCCGTTGCATGGTCCGACAAAATTCACAGCCACGTCCACACCAATGCTGTCTGCCTTGGCTATGAAAAGGTTTTCGCCTTGCTGGCTGTATTTCTGTTCGTTGCTTTCTTTTCTGAACTCATCATATAGTTTCTTGTCGTAGATAAGGATATCCATTTGCTTTGCATTATCGTCGAATCTGTCGATAACGGCCACAGCATCATCGGCTTTCTTCTTGAAATCAGATAGGTCGTTGTTTTTCAACTTGAATTCGACATTATGTCCGAGATAATAGGTTACAGGTTGTGACTGATAGTTTTCGGAAGCCTCTTCGAATTGTCCTTCATCAAGTACTTCTTCAACCTGTTCATCAGCATATTCATAGTCTTCGTCGGTGACGTCGTCGGGACTGACCATTTCCTTAAATCCATAGGATTCGAATGGATTGTATTCTCCAACCCCTTCTTCACTACTTTTCTGCTGCTGATAACTAACAAGATCTGGCAATGCATCTGCAGAGAATGCATTTTCGCTCATCAAGCTGTCTTCAATCTCTTCTGGGTTCTGTTCAGATGCTTTGTTACCACTACAAGATGCTGTTATGACGAACGCCGAAACAACTGCTAATATAATAAAACAATACTTTTTCATACTCAACCGGGAATTATATTTAACGGGGATTATCGGGATTTATTCTAACGAGATTTATGGAATTTTATTTAACGGGGATTATCGGGATTTATGAGATTATATTTTTAACACGAAAATACCAAAAAAACGGGATTTATTCTAACGAGATTTATGGAATTTTATTTAACGGGGATTATCGGGATTTATGAGATTATATTTTTAACACGAAAATACCAAAAAAATACGGGATTTATTCAAACGAGATTTATGGAATTTTATTTAACGCGGATTATCGGGATTTATGAGATTATATTTTTAACACGAAAATACCAAAAAATACGGGATTTATTCTAACGAGATTTATGGAATTTTATTTAACGGGGATTATCGGGATTTATGAGATTATATTTTTAACACGAAAATACCAAAAAATACGGGATTTATTCTAACGAGATTTATGGAATTTTATTTAACGGGGATTATCGGGATTTATGAGATTATATTTTTA
>Ga0247611_10000776_pt1 | contig 61764 bp, 75 predicted proteins | sample 177DNAGHGhighgp2_FD_192422 | JGI IMG/M metagenome (GOLD analysis project Ga0247611, IMG submission 192422) | Sheep rumen microbial communities from Palmerston North, Manawatu-Wanganui, New Zealand - 1770 DNA GHGhigh gp2 | ecosystem: Host-associated > Mammals > Digestive system > Stomach > Rumen... | reverse complement strand
TCTTTTTGCAATTCTCTTTTTCAAATATTCCCTAAGCCTTTTCGGATTCGATGTCAATTCTCACCGATAAGTTATCTCAGTCATGTCGTTTAAAATAATCTTTAATAAAATCATTTGTTTGAATTTCGTCAAGCCTTCAGATTTCCTCTCAGTTCTCAAATGCTACAAGCATTGGTACTGATGCTATTTCTAATCTCTTACATAATATTGGATCTTCTCATGCATTATAAGCAACAATATATGGATCTCAATCTTCAGTCCATTCATCTGTAAGACTTACTAAATTTTTAATCCAAAAGTGACACTTATTACATGTGTCTGAATAAAATAATACAATTACTTTTTGATGATCAAATAAGAATCAATCTAATCATCAAGCTTTTATAATTTCAATTCAATCCATTTTATTATCGATAAAATCATTTAAAATTTTTTAGCCACATTCTAAATGGCATATTTTCATCACAATTATTTTTTCTATATTTTCTCATATATTCAATAATATGTGTTTTAATATCATTGATATCTTTTTTCTTATATCTAATAATATAATCTTTTCATTCAAATGTAATTATACTATGATCGATTCAATGATTATCTGTATAATAATATTTTATTTTATACAGATTATTATCTTCAATCGTTATTTTTGTTTCAACTCTTTCTCCTGACATTATTATTTAACATAAAATAAAGCTTGTCAATCTTATCTCATACTTCTTTATAAAAGCTTCAAAAGTCAAAGAAAATATATTCCTTAGTTACGTTCCGATAAACGCATACGTAAGCATTTCAATTCGCTATCTTAAAGTTGTTAAGATTAACTACTTGATGTGGTTCAAGTTTTGAAAATGCTCGTCTTAAGTCAGGTTTCTTCTTTTTGTTGTCACAGAACTTAAATTCTATAGCAGTAGCTTTTCAATTAACACATCAAACCACATCAAATGGTTTTTTTCAAATCGAATCGTCTGGAATTTTATAGAACCAAACATTTGGTTTTCATTTTCGTTGCTTTAACCATTCAGTAGTAATCTTAGCTTCATTCTTTTTCTTTAACATTATGCAGCTAATACCAATAAAACAATTAATATTACATCAATAATAATTGCCATATTTCTACTAAACTTATATCAGCTTATTTTATCTGACAATTCTACCATATCATCAAACATATCCTTAATAATATTATCTTGTTCTAATAATTTTGCATTAAGATTAGTTATCTCAGCCTTCCTCATATCTAAAACAGTTCTTGCTTCTTCTAATTCTTTTGTCAATTCATTAATAGTAAGTCTTCAGTCTGCTATAGCTTCTCTGCTTACTTCAACTTTATCTTTACATTTACAATCATTTGCACAAACCTTAGTAGGTTTTGTAGCTTTTCAAGCAACTCTTTGCTCGTTTTGTTCCCAAGTTCTTTTTTTAGTCATTTGATATTTTATTAAAAAATAAAGATATTAGTATGGTAATAATCATTAAAAAAAAGACAAGCTAAATTTTCCAATTTAGCTTGACTTTTTAACAGTTTGACTCGACTGTTTAAACAGTTTTACTTTAATAAATTTGAACGAATAGTCTCAAGAACGAGGAACCTTTACACAATACATTACCTATGGTAATGGACACGTGCATCTATAATATATTCTTTTGTTGGACGATTTCAATACTCTTTTTTATAAGTCTTCCTTCTTTCATAAAGTTGACTTCTTAATATAGGATCATCGCACCAATCAAACAAGATACATCTTTTCTTTCATTCATATTTCCTTAATCATCTTCCAACTGCTTGAATAGTAGAACTTTCAAATCTATTTGGAAAGAATAAAAATACTCAATCAATCATAGGGATATCTGCTCATCTTCATACTTTTCACACTGTTCAAACAATCAATCATTTACCATAATGCTTTAACCATTTAATTCATTCGTTATCATCTTTAACTTCTGTATCTCAATTAATCATTATTACAGGCAAATCAGTATTATCTTTAAAATATTTATAATACTGTTCACATTCATCTTCCTTCCTCTCAACTAATAATAATCAATAGTTGAGATATCATTTCTGAAAAGCATTATATATTAATTGGCATTGCATAGCAAATCTTATTCAATCATTAACAAGCATTTCTTTCAGTTCGTGCCATTGAGTATATGGATATTCCATACCTGTTCTATACTTGAATGTCCATATATCAGGCAATATCTGATATCAATTGTTTTCTGATTCATTAAACTTTATATGAGGTCAGAATACCATTTGCATACTTCATAATGATAACTCCTTAGTTCTTGGTGTTCAAGTAAATCAATATAAGAAATTAACATCAACTTGATTTAATGCTGCGAACATATTATCAGTAAGATTTCTATCGCATTCGTCAACTATTAACATATCAAATGCTCAAGCAAACTCATTAAACTTTTCAGTTAATGATTTGTGCGTAGTCACTGTTATAGGCTGAATGTCTTTTTTCTTTGCTGATAGTTCTCAAGCATCAACTCATAATGCTCGCTTAATTGTCTTTTTCATATCTTTCAAACAAAGCAAACTATGTGTTGCTATTAATGTTCTACATCACCATTGCTGAATGAGTTTAGCAATAGCTAAACTCTTTCATGCTCAGGTTTTCATTTCAATTAATCAACAACGTTGCTTCTTTAAAGAATCTGTTACATATTCCTGTTCTTGACGAAGAATAATATCTTCATTCCATTTCCAATTATATGCTTTATCATATACTAACAATGGCTGTTTAGATATTTCTTCTACCACAGGAAAGTAATATGTATTATTCACCCTCGTGTATAGATGAACTGTCTGAAGTCGTGGACATTTCCTCTTGAGTATCCTTTCCTTTCTTTGAGCGTCCTCATTTTTCACTGTGTACTTGCTCAGTAACCGTTGACAGTTCTCCTTCCCCTCATATTTCAGTAGCATTTTGCTCTGTATTATTATCTAAAATTGTAGCAAATCAAGTATATTCAATAGATTCTTCAGTTGAAGTTATTGTAGATACAGGTGAATTTTGAATTTGTTCTTCTTTATATTTCACCATTACAACTGTATAATATATTTTATAAGCTCAACTGAATTGAAATGAATCATAAATTATATTTGTTTTAAAATCATTTCTATAATATCATTTATCAGAATATTCTATTATAAACCTTTCAACATCATTCTTATTAGGTGAAGTAAGAATTTTAACATCTTCTATCATTTTTATTTATTATAAAAAGTAAAAGCATAAACTTCTTCAAGTTTTCAGAATGCATCATCATATGCAACTTCCTCTGCGACTTCCTCATTAAATTTTGTAGTAGGAAGTTTATGAGATTCTCAGATAACCTCATATCAATTATCTAAAGTTAATAAACAGATTGTAGTATTCTTTCATAAAGCAAAATACTCAACTGTTTTAATCATTGATTCTAATTGTTCTTTCATGATTATATTATTTAAAAATATAAAACAATTTTTTATATCGAGGCATATTCTTTTTCCTTACCTCTATTATCCATCAACTTGTAGGATGTGAGAATTGTACATAATCTTTACACATCTCTGTAGCTTTATATCTTCAATAAAGTAATACAGATCTAACACAATCTTCTGTGACATCTCATATATAATGTCAAAGTTTTTCTCATTCTTCTATTAAAGTAATTTCACTTCATGTAAAGTCTACATACATTCTCCATCATTTTTCTTCCATTAAATTTGGTTTATGCATTTTTTCCATGATAATATAATTATTAAAATAAAATACTTTCATTCATTCATTCAATTTCACACACCACAGTTCATGCTTTAACTTCAACATCATGATTTACTACAGGTTCAGCCTTAATCATTACTTTATCATATCTATCATTTCATCATATGAATATAGTCTTATTCACTGTGAAATCATATTTAACATAAGTCGTATTTAATGGATTAATTCTGAAATGTCCACCATATGCTGACACTCAAGTATCGATATATGTTGATTCTCATTTCTTTAGAATAATATCTTTAAAGCAAAAGAGTAGGTATTTATTACCTACTCCCTCATCTTGAGGCTTACATCATTGTTCATATCTGATTTTAATCGCCATCAGCTTGTCAAAATAAATCATAAAAATAACATGTCGCCTCGTTAATATTTTTCTCTAACACCTCTCCATTAATTAAATATTGATCTGATTCTTTATCGTAAGTGATTAGGAATCATCAATCTATATCACAATATAATATTCATCATATATTCTGAACCAATCATTTTATTCTATCTACAAATTCATCATACAATTCATCAAACAAACAAGAGTTATCAGCTTCATCACACTCAGTATCATCTAATCTTATCTCTGTTTCAAAAGTATTGAAATATAATTTCTTAAGATTAGTTGAATTATTTGTGTTATATGCATTATAAAATGCTAATAAGAAACTATATATCTCTTGCATTTTTGTTTATATTAATATGTAAATACTATGCTGTCATTTTGTTGCATATACATGTTTACATATGCTGGAACTGTATCTTGGAATTTGTATTCAAGTGGTTTATATTCACTTGCACTTATCGTTCATTCTATAAACTCACTCATATACGGATCAATTATTTCTTGCATTCTCTTATTCAATTCCTCTGTTTTCTTCTGTTGATAATCAGATGCTGTTTTATCCTTCATCTCTTTATCTATCTCTTTTTCAATTCTATTCCTTTCAGTCTCAAATTTCTGATATAATCATTTCTCTTTCATTCGTTCATCTCTTTTCACTTGGATTAACTGTCAAGTCTCCTTAATCCATTTTGTAATTGCAATAAAGTTTTCTTTATTGAAATTGTACTGCAACATCTTCTGAACTCAATCATAAGCCATAGTGATGTCTTTAATTAAATAAGCTTGTTCCATTATATAATATATATTAAATAAAGAATTTAGTAAAAGTTTTACCTTGTATAGTAAGCTCATCTATATAACTTTGAGCTTCTTCATTAGACCTAAATGTTCTTCAAGGTAACTTATATTCTTGAGTTCAATCTGGATTAGTCCAATATTGAATTACTTTAACAGCTTTTGGCACATTTGCTTTTGGAATATTATTCCAAACTTTATCTTCATCTCAATTCGCAATAGCTGTATTCCTTTCTGTTTTCTTTTCTATATCGTCAACTCTTTTGTTTAAAGTATCAATAGACTGAGAAAGATTTCAGATTCAACTCTGAATTCATTTTAGCATTTCTAAAATATCATTACTCTCACTCATGTTGTATTTGTAATCTTGAAATTAAATAAATCAACACATCTCTATTATTTAGAAAGTTATTAGGCTTTCATCATAAATCTTGATAATATTGCTTTAATTCTTTAATATCTTTTCACCCTAACTTTTCAAGATTTTCATCATATCTTTTTATATACTTTGAAACAGTTTCTTCTTTTTTTTCTACAATAGGTTTCGGTGTTAAACTAATTTGAACAGCTGGTTTTGGTGTTATATCCACTGTTGTTTTTTTAATTTTTTGAACTCAATTAAACATAATATTATTCTTATGAAATAAATATTACTCTTTTTTTGTAAGAGTTTTGCAGAATAAATCAATAGATTTTTTTAATTTCTCATATTCTCAGTTGACAAATAACTTATTTATTAAAGTCGGATATCAATATATTATTCTTGCTTCGTTGTAATCTATATTTACATCTCACAAAACCATATAATAATAATTATTTCATCCTAAATTATATGATAATACACATCCACTGTTGATGTCTGCTTTACCATAACGATATAAGCTAATAAAATTATCTTCTCTATTTATTCTTTTACATATCATTGTCATAATAGGATTCGGATCTCATGGAAATCTTTTTCTAACTGCTTCTCTGAAATCGTCGGAAACTGTTAGTTTCCAACGATTACATTGAAGTCACGGATTTCAATATCTCTTATATACCTCACCTATTAGATTAGCCAACACTTTTATTTCATCAACAGGTTGTTCCTTCTGTTTCTTTCTATTTAATGCCTTCCAAGTATTAATCATTATTCATATCTTAAAAATTTAAATCTGACATCATATGGAATAACTTTGAACCTCTAACTGAATCAAATACAGCTCATCGGAATTCACATATCATTTTACAATCATCAGAGAATGTATCTCATTTTGCATAAATTACTTTGAAATCACAATATAATCCATTCGCATCTATGTAAAATAAATCTCATCATAAAGCTGCATTAAAATTAAATATTGCTGTATTTAATTTTCATTTATTCTTCTCGTATATATCCTCGTCAAGAAACACCATTTCAACTCTCGCACTAAATCATTCATTAGTTAATGTTATATTAGCTTTATTATTTAATACACTCCTAATAATAAATGTCTTAATAATTCCTGCATCATTAATAATAGATGATTGTGCAACTCAAGTCTTTTTAATCCATGAATCAACAATATTATATAATTCATCATCAGATATATCTATATTAAACACTTCCTTAGTTACAAACAAATAAGCATATGTATCTGCATTTCTTGAGTCCAATCATTTTCTTGATAGCCATATAGTTACTTCTCTATACTTCCTATTTATTTCTTCTTTACTCGCATGCCATCGTGTTTTATATATATCTATCGATGCTGACTTTCATAATATATCTTGAATCTTTCACCTTGAATCTGCTATCCAATTGCTTCTATTAATAACCACAGTAACAAATCTATTATTTAGTGACTCATCTTTAAATGTTCTTTCTCATACTACTAATAATGGTGAGAATAAATTGAACTCAATGTTTTGATCATAATGTCACCTTGATGCCTTATCGTGATTAACAATATTTCTTAGCAATTCCTCTGTTTGTTCTCAAACCTTATTCGTTAATTCCTCTAAGAATAATATACTATAATCACTTGCTGCCTGTTTCAATGGTTGTGGTGTTAATCCTGGTAATGAGAATGTTCTTGCATTCTCTGCATATCATAACATTGATTTAATTATCTGCATGATACTTGTCTTACCAGAACCTGTTAATCAAGTAACTAACATTGCTGGATAACAATTCATTCACTCCCATATATTCATTCCTGCTAATGCTAATGCCTGCAAGAATGTTGGATATACAATACTATCATCATATATTCATTTATATATTTTTAAGAATTCTTCTACTGATACTTGTTCTTTATCTTCTCATACAATATCATATTCATACTTTGTTGATATCATTCAATCTCAAAGATTTCATTCAATTGCTTTTCATCATAAAACAACAACATCATCATAGAATCAATTCTTTTCATATATATTTATCCACGGTATATTATCATCTAACTCTATTGCACGAAAGAATTGTGCTAATAAGTTATCTGCTGCATAACAATACATAAATGAATATGCTTTATTATGATCTCTTTTACTTGGCTTTGGAACTATTGTTCTTTCTTTTCAATCAACTTCAAATATCACTGCTAACTGTTGTTCCTCTGCCTCTCATATTTTAAATTGATAAATATATCATTTACCTTTTGGGACTACTTTATTCTGAAATAATACCTTTGAAGTTTCTTTATCTGCGTCTTCATCATTTGATAATGCTTTAACTACTGATTCTGTAAAATAGAATTTAGTTCATCTCAATTCCACTGATGTAATATTTAATCAATCATTTAATTTGTTTAATGCTAATCCATATTCCTTTAATAAAAAGTTCTCTACTTTACTTACATCTTTACAGAAATAATAATATAAGAATCAGAATCAATTTCACTCTGGTGCTTCTAATGGATCTCCGAAACAAAAACAATGTATATAATTTCACTGCTTATTATATTTATATGAATTCCATTTAGTTGTTTTTAATATATTTAATTCTTCATCTACATCATATATTATTACATTATCTTTCTTTATTTCGAATACCTGCTTTCTTCAATCAGGCATTTCCCTTGGATAGTTTTTTAATCTTTCTATCATATCTTCCATAGGGATTCAATCAATATCAGCTCTACTTCACATAGACAACTTCAATGATTCTTTCTTCTTAACTTGTTCAATCTTAGTATCAACATATGTTATTAATCTTTCACAATCCTCATATGTCAAATCATCTTTCTCCATATTAGGATTAACATAATATGGCACTACCATATGATGTGGTTCATATTTATTATTATATGAATAAGGCAAACGTATAGTTCAATTAATCTTAAATGAAGCTACACATCATTGATCAGCATTATATAATTTACTTGCCATCTCTGATATCTTCAAGAGATTTTTTCAATAAACCATATTACACTGTTCTCTGCTTTCCTTACTTATAAAGTAATATACATGTGCTCATCATCATGAATCCATAACATATCTTGGTCTTTTACTATCAACCAAAGTTAATCATGTTGTCCATTTCAATAAATCTTCTTTTGTTTCAAATCTATCTTTATAATCTTTATAATCAAAATCTAATATCAATGCTGATATGATTCATCAATCTGGCATCTCATCCTCTTTACGTATAGTCCTATCTCATACTTTATTTATTCTTCATCGGCTTCCATTCGGACAAAAATGTAATCAACATTTTCAATCTTTATTCCTTGCTATGAGTTCATAGAAATCTTTATTAACTCACATATCAGGAATTCTCTGTCACTTTTCTGGTAGATGGATTATTAGAGGATTGTCAAACTCACTTAAGAAACTATTGATATTATCAATCTGTTCTTCAAGTGTCATCTCAACTTTCTGCTCATCCATCTTCATCAACTATTTTTAAAGTAAAAGGATGCTGTCTGCATTCTAAAGCTGACTTTCGAAATAACTCTCGTGACTCAGCTGCCATCACGGCTCAGGTCTTTTCTCAATACACTGACTTATATTTCGTCATCAGTGTACTAAATAATATTGGCATTTCATGTAATGAGCTTAAGAATAGTTTATATATCTTTCAATCACTATCCTTTCAAAAACACATAGGTAAATTCTTATTCTGAATTACCTTCATTTTTACTTTGACTTTTTTCATTTTCTGTTTTTCTTATTTGCTAAATGTTGATTTTGTCTTTCTATAATCTTATTAAGATTATCTTCATGAACTTCAAGAGCATGTTTCAAAGAAGATATATATTCCTGTTCTCTTTCCAGTTCTTCTTTGGACAACTCTGCTGATTTTCTCTCAACATTTTTCTCATAAGTTTCACTATCTCGTCAATCTGTATATTCAATTATCGAACCATCTTCAGCTTCTAAATCTACTCTATACACAGTTTTATCATCTCCATATGGAATAGTAAATGTTATACTCTTTACAGGGATTTTATCCACTGCTCAGAAATCAATTACTTTTAGGATATGATGAAATTGTGGATTCAACTTTTGTATACTATTAGGTAATTCTTTATAAGTCTTTGTGAATTTATTTAGTTCTCTAACTAATTCTTTCTTCATCCTATATTCATTTATTTTATCTTTAGTCGAAGCTAATACTTTAAGTATTTTCATTTATAATAATATAAGATATAAAAATATTTGTGATACTCATAATATAATATTTACTCGCCATATCTTACAAAACTGATATATAATATTGGCTGATCATACTAATCATAATATTAATAATAACATTATTAATAATGTTACATCTCAATATAGACCATATAATCATAAAGTTAATATTAATATAATCTGAGATATTCATAACACTAAGTTCATTCACATAAGCCACGGTCAGTTATTCATCAGAGAGATAGTCCCTAATAGGGACAACCCTCAGATAATAACATATAGTATAATTAATAAAAACATTACTTCTTAACTGCCTTTAGAAAGGTAAAGAGTCGTTGTAATCAGTTAAATCATTCTCAGAAGCTTTAACTGCTCACTCTGTTTTTTTCTCATCGCTAAATGGTCACTCCATTAATGGATTAGGTACAGCCTTCATTTCTGCTTTTTCTTTAGCATCAATCTTGCTAACCAAATCCTCAAAGATTTGATTCATTTTAGCTTCCTTCTCTTTATCTTTTAAATCAGACATTCCATTATATAATTCTGCGATATTATAATCTTCATGCCATTTAAGCATTGCTCAATCTTGCCACATTGATACTGAAGCATAACCATTCTTATCTGTATACACATTAAATGATACAGGTTTAGTTAAGTCAGCACCATATAAACAAGATAAGAAAGTTCTTGAATTTCTATCCAATCACATTCTTAATTGATTATAAGTACCATCATCAGGATCGAATAAAGTAAAGCTTACTACTTTACCATAATCTCAATCCTTTACTCTTACAGATGAGATTAATCAGCTAATCCTTTTAGCACTTGCTACCCAAACTTTGTCCTCAGTGATTACAAATGTTGGTGCTTGTCCTGATGGCTTAACATTAAAATCAGTCATCTGTGATCCTACAAATTTTTTGAATCAGTCCTCTGTCTGATACATTCTAATGAACCTTTTAATGTTCACTCCTCAATTGTCTAATAACATGTTTAATAATAGTTTAAGTTATAAATAGTTTACGTTACCTTACGTAATAAGTTCCTAATAGTTTGACAACAGCTTTGCTATGCAAACCTGTATATCTATGGTGGTAATGTCTTTATCATAATATAACTATATGTTAATTATCTAAAGGCAATGGTTCATAAAAAGCAAATTTATGTTCTTTATCCATACTCAATATTTGATCCATCAATCCCTGTAAGAAATATGCTTGAGTTTCATCATCATGTTCCATTCAACAAAACTTCATTCTTGTCTGAGTTACATGACATAACTCATGAACTAATGTAGTTATGCTAAAGTTTCTCAACCATATTAAATGTCAGAATCAAGTTTCTGATAATGTGTTTCATCAAACATTATATTCAAACTTTCACTCTGCTCAATATTTCTTCCATTCTTCTTCGAAGAATTTTGTAGTAGCTTCTTCTCAAATATCTCATACATAAATAAATATCGGCACTCTGAACATCCATAGATAAACTGTGAATTGTTCAATTCATTCTTTATGTTTTATATGGTAACCTGTTGTCACCATTTCTTCATAAACATCATCCTTGACAACCTTCGTGGTATCAACTTTTTTCTTTCTACCTCTTGGCATACTACAATATCTATATTAATATAAAACTATTTCCTGTTTTTAATTGCATCTATTAATATATCCCACATTGGTAATAATGGTAATATCATTCATAGGCAACCAACAGTTTCTTTTGATACATGTAAATCAGAAAAGTCTTCTTCCTCTTTTGAAATATACTTTCTGTAATAATCACATCAAGTTCAGTATCAAAGCATGATTAGGTTTAGTGTTAACCATATTAATAAAAATGTTCACATCGTTATTATTATTTAATAATTAAATTATGATTTTGGACAATTCCACATCCATCTATTTGTGTTCATCATTTGATTGCTTCTTTTATTTTTGTTTTGTCTGGTTCTTTTTTAATTCTACAATATTCATCAGGCAACTCTGCTCAATCAGCAACTACTACTTGTTCAGAAGTTCTGAATCATATTTTATTAAATTGAGTTTCAAGTTTCTCAACTCAAGTTGATTCCATACAAAACTTAATCCAAGATTTCCTTCTCTCTGATTCTCATTCCCATGTCTTCTTTAATGTCTGAAGTCTTTTAATCTCAGCATCTATTCCTGCTATATGCATATCAAGTTCATTAATCCTTCAAACATTTCTTTCAACTGAGTCTGCCATATTATCACGTTGTGATAATATTCTCTCTTTTAATTCTGGCAATACCAATTCCTCAATGTCTTGAATTGTAATCTGCCATTTCTCTGCAAATGCGGTAGCATCTTCATATGCTTCTTGATAAAGCTGTGCTGCCTCATTCAGATCTTTAATTCAATCTAAATTAAACACCATTGTAATATATTTATTAATAAATAAAGTATAATCATTCAAACGAATACTCATCAAGTAAATATACGTCTGTTAAATTTTAATTCCTCTGCTTTTATTTCATCATACTTTTGTTTATAATGTTCCTTTAATTTTTCATTTTCCTTTACTTCTTCTATTAAACAATCTATCGTTTCATCTCTACGTCTTAACATATCCTGAACGATAGGATTTGTTACAGGATCTATACAATTTGGTATCATTACTTATTAATATAATATAAATCTATACTAACCAAAAGTCTTATAAAACAAAATAGCCATTGCTAATAATACTCAGAATAACAATCAAGCTACTATCCATCAAGCCTCTTTCATATGTATAAAGCAATAATATAAATCTGATTATGTTTCCGACATTAATGTCGGTAACATCTAAATTATAAAAGTTTAATTACTTATTATAAGTAAGAGTTTTTATTCAAAACATACAGGCTTCTTCTAGCTTTGAGATAGTTATACTTGCTAATCTCTTAACATCTCATTCTTCTGTTTGATTTCTAATTTCATCAAATTTATTTATTAAATCAGCAATTTGCTCTCTTAAAGAGGTTTCTTGTGTTTTGTCTGAATACATTTGCTTTTTAGCATTAAATGTAATTCTCTGTCATAAAGTATCCATAATTTATATAATTAAGATTTAAAAAGTTTGATTAGTCTATTCTGCACCAAAAAATAATTGTCCTATAATATAGCATATTGCAGGTAATGAAAGCACCAATACTTCTAATAATGCCTTTATTCGTTCTTTCATTCTACCTTGATATTATCAAAATAAATTTCTCTTGGTTTAGCTCATACTTGTGGTCAAATAATTCATCTATTTTCTAGCACATCCATTATCATACTTGCCATAGCAAAAGTCGTATTCATCTTTCTTACAAGCAGTGTCGTCGAAACTTTTTTATATTCTAATATTATTTCTATTGCTCGTTTAATATATTTTTCCTCTATCATCCTACCTTGATATTTTGAAGTAAAAAGTCTTCAAGTTCATTCTCATCTTTCAAGGAACTTTCTATCAAATAGTACTCATAATCTCATTCATCCCAATATTCAGCTTTCGTGTTATACTTTGTATATCATCTCCAATATTCTTTTTTATATTTATTATATCATTTCTCACATACGAATTGCCACAAACCTGAATCAATACTCACAAGCTCTCTTAATGTTCTACTTTCTTCATTCATAAATCAACCATCTAAATGTATCCATTTATAATTCATTCATTTACATTTATCATAGTAAGTTATATGTAGAGTTTTATTTCTATTAAAAGGTTTCCATCAAGCTTTCAATAAGTTATTCAATAGCTGTTCTAATTTATTTTCCATATATTACTTTAAAATATCAAGAATAAAACTTAATGGATTATCACGAATTGCTAATTCCATTAATAATATATTTGTATAATCCTCTTGTGGTGTATCATATGATAATTCAAAATCTGAATACTTACTTATAACCGTATCTAATTCTCAGAATTTCTTCCATTCAATATGGTCTTTTTCAACAAGCCATTGAACTAATCAGAAGCTTCTTGATAATGTATGCACATCATCAAATCTATTCTCATAAGTGAAATAAGTATCCTCTCAGAATTTTTCTCTCCACCATTCGTGGAATAAATCTACAAATTTAATCCATCTTGGATCATTGTCTTCTATATCCAAGTCTTTTAAATTGATAGGTTTTTCTTCTCGTTTTCTCATAGATTTTAAATTAAGTTAAATAAATCTGATTTCACATTTTTCAATGTATTTTAATATCTATTTTACACATTTTTCAGAATACTTATAAGAAACTTAATAGGCTCATCTTGTATTGCTAATGTCATAATTACTTCATCTTCAAATGGATATCTTATGTAAGTTCATAAATAATATCTTGTTGGAATACTATCATTTCTTTTTGGATCTAATTTTCTATAGTCTATCTTATCATTCTCAACAAGTCGTTTGATAAATTCATATTTTTTAGATATTACATAAGTGTCTGCTGTAGTTGAATATATATGACTTCCTTCATCATCTCGTGTATCTCTCCTAAATAAATTAGTATCTCATCAAGTTCATTTTTCCCATTCATAAAATTCAGATTTCTTTACTTCCTTTTCATACTTATTTAGCAACTCTAATAACTTTTCCATAGCTATATTAACTATTAAATAAATTACATATCTTTCTCCAGCATTGTCTTGTCTTATCTAATAGCCAAGTACAATTGTTTGATGAATAAGGATATCAATCTGGAGTTTCTTTTAATATACACTGTATTATTAAAGGCAACTCTGCACTGAATCATGTCTGTTTCCATAGCTGATTCAAATCCCATATATAATTATTTATATTATATATAGGTATCTTTGCTACTCTTAAATAATGATTTGGTTTAATTCAATTGACTACCATTCTTTTCCAGATATATGGAATCTCATGTGAATATAAATTGAATCAACATAATATTACTTTCTTAGTCCCTGCTACTTCATCAACCTCATCAAGTAATTCATTTAATTGTTTCAATAAATTTTCTTCCGAACCTGTTAATGATTTTATTTCTCAATCATTTATAGCATATGCTATTCATGTAACCTTTGAAAACTCTGGATAGAACTGTGCTTTAGTTTCATACTCAAATAACATTTGTGCTCTATCTCAGAATTTCTTTTCCCAATATTGTTTCTTATCATACTTATCTCGATATCCATCTATCGTTAAAGTTTCTTGTACTGTAAATATCCTGAGCCAAATCTCAATTGGTCAGGTATCTTTTAAATCTTCTTGTTGGATATAAGTCATCTTCATCGTGACATGATATAAAAATTTATTACAAATTTCATATTGTATTTTTTTTTAATTTCAAGTTTTATTTTTTTTTAGTTTTGACAATTTCATTATTAATTTTCTAATACGACTGAATCATTCAATCATATCATAGTCAAAATCATCTGAGAAATATTCCTCATTCTCTTTAACTAATTGAATATTATAATTGCAACTCTGTATAATTGCATCAATAATTTCTTGCTCTGTCATTATTAATAAATTAATAAATTAAAAATCTCATAAGGCATCATATTGTGTATCCATAAATTTTCCTATTTCATTATCATATATAGGATTAGTATAGAAAAATAATTCTAATCCATTCTTAAAATCAATACGTGTAAACTCATCTTCAACTACTATATCAGCTTCTCGTTTATCTAATAGTTTATAATATTTCCTATTATATTCATCTTCTAATTCTTGCATTTCTTCTACTGTCATTTGCAAAAATGATTAGGATTTAAAATGATATACATCTTTTTAATATTTCAAATATAAGATATTCTAATTCATCTGTATTAGGATATCTTCATAACTTATCTTTAGCTTCCGATATTTTTTCTGCAATAAATTTTGCTGCCTGATCAAATACATATTCTGATTGCTTCATTTATAAATATTATTAAAAAATAAATTTATCTTGGCTCTATGATTATAAATCATGAGTCTTTAGGTATCTTCCTTTTATAATAAAAACGTTTAACTCAAAATAATTTTTTAACCATAGGTGGTATAGATATCTTAGTTCTCTTTCAATCTTTATGAAGCTGAACATTTAAAGCATTTCTTGCTCTACGTCAAACTCATCTCTGTCGTTTAACTAATGATACAGGATCATCTTGTAATTGCCATCAACGTTTAGGTCAACATAATTTTAAATATGATTGTACTTTTCAATCTATATTAATTGAATAGTAATCTTCAAATCATGGTATCCATTTAAATCATTCTGCAAGATTTGCCATAACTTGTCTATATAATATATAAAAATTAGAAACGGTCATTCTTATGTTTTTCTCGATCATGATAATCATCAGGTTCAATACTACGATATTCTAATTCTCGTATACGCTTTTTACCATTCCATATTCTTCGTGCATATTTACGATGATTAGGTTTGATTTTATCAAGATTAAAATCATGTGTACCATTCTTTATTTCTTCATCTATCTTATGAAGTTGTTCAATTTTTTTATCAACTTCCTTTTGAACTTCCTCAAAAGTTTTATTGTACATTATAAACTGGTCTTAATAAATTAAATATATTTTTAATATTATCTGCTTGTTCTGTCAAATCAATAATAGTATCTACGAATTCATCTATTGAACAAAAATCATCTTTAACACAAGAGTCAAACATTATACTATAGCAATTATCTCATACAGTTATTTCAGTAAATGCTGCTGTATATTTATCTTCATCTCATATTGTATCAATCCAAAATGGTAAGAAATATAAACTACCATCTTCATTCTTTCATAATGACCAATCACAAATTTCTCGAAATGCTCTTAATACATCAGGATAATAATTTGAAGTTATACTTCATTTAATATCATTTGTCCAATTTCAATCTGGATCTGTATCATGTGCTTCTATAAAGTTTAATAATTTTTGTCTTAATCAATCTATCATTTTTTATATAATATATAACTAAATTTGTTAACAGCTTTGCTTCGTAAACCTGTGTAACTAAAAAACCTGATAGGCTGTCCCTTCTCAACCTATCAGGAAAAATGATAACAAGACAGTCGCTCAAAGCTTTAGGCTTTTTGCAACCATATCGGATGTCTCTCATACCGACATCCTGTAAAATAGTCTCATTTTAATATCTGATACTACAATGAACATTTCAATGAACTTTACATATTGTGTATGAGCCAATATGTACACAAACAACAAACACGATGACTCTAAGCTTTAGGCTTATTGTCACCATAACTTCACCTGATATTTATCAGGTGATGATTAAGTCTAAGCTGCGACCTCATCTAAAAATTTATTCATCGCATCCACTGCTTCATCATAAGTTTCATAAGCCGAACTAATGCTTCACTCCATTCACTCATGTGATATATTAACATAGAATCTCCATAAAGCTATTAGTTTATCTTCATATTTAATATGAACTGTTCGCTTTCAGCATTTATGTTTTGATTCATATATCTCATTCTCTAAGTTATTTTGTCTTTGTCTTGTAGTGTGTGATATTTCTTTATTCATTTTTTCATTTAGAACTAAATAAATCTCATACTTTATCTTTTCACAAAGATAATAATTCAACACCTTGTGATGTAATATTTTTTAATGCATATATTAATATTTCTTTCTGTGCTCATAATTCTGATAATGTTCTTAATGTCCATATTATACATCTATCAGTTAAGAACTTAATCATTTCATCTGCTCATTTATCTAATGCCTTAGCATCATTTCAATACTTTTCATTTATTTTCATAGCTGGTGCGATATGTCAATCCTTTGTAAAGGCTATTTTAAATCAACATATTTCATCATCCTCTAATTCCATATTTCATGATTTGATATTTTTATTTTCTTCTTTTGGCTTACTTCATAGTAAGCTATTCCATTGATTTATTAAATCTTCTCTTTCTAAATCTTTCATTAATACATAATATTAAAATGTAAATTAACATAAATCCATAATAGAAATACAATGATTTCTATAATTAAAATTATTAATAATCTTTTATACATTTTGTTTTAGAATAAATCACAAGATAAACTTTCCATATGAGTTGGATATGTTTTTTTATTATATTCAATAGCTTCATCTCGAAGCCAATTGATAACTTCATCAGATATTAATTTTTCTTTTTGATTATATCTTTTTACTAAACTAATATAATAATCTTTATCATATCATAGAAACGAATAAGATTTTGCATCTTCTCGTGTGAACTTTGTTATAATCTTTTCCTTATCCCCTGAGAAAAGACTAACCTTTTCAAGTTCTTCTATTGATATATTATTTTTGTTCAACGACATTTGTTTCTTCTTCTTCAGGTAAAGAATAAGTTACTTCATCATATTCATCCCAAGTTAATACTTGATATGTTCATGATGGTAAATCATAAATTTCATCAGGATTGGCAATATTAACGAATACTAAATCTTCTTTTACTTCTACATCTCAATCGTGATTAAGTTTAAAATATCATCTTACAATCTTTTGTCTTTCTGAGAATCAATCATCAGTTTTCTTTTCTTCTTTCTTCTGATATGTATCTCGTGAATTTGATTTATTCTTTTTCTGAGATTGTTGATATCAATATCAATATCAATAATCATCATCTAAGTCATCTCGATCTTCACGACCATATCTTCATCACCAATAACTGTATCAATATAAACTTCCTTTTCAATATGAACCTCAATAATAAGTTGACTTCTTTGGTTCTTTATATATCTCATATTCTCATTGGAAGTTTTCAATAATATTTTCTACAGCTTTAACTGCATTCTTCAATTCTTCAACTACAATATATTCTTGCTTTGTATGAGCTTTATAATATCAAACAGACAAATTAACACAATTAATATATTTACTAAATGCATCAGCATCTGATAATAATCATGTCTCTGGTTTATATCAAAAGTCTTTAGTACATCTATGTATTTCTTTTTGGAATTCTTCTGAACAATATCAATTATCATATCATATAATATCTCAAGCATTTCTTCTATCCATTACTAAACAATACTTACATTGTTTTAATAAATCACTATGGTTTTGACAAAATGAACTTGCTCATCTATGTCAAGTTTCTTCTTGCCTTGAGAATATTAAACTAACTTTATCTCAATACTTCTCATATAATTGCATCGCCATTGCTATTCAACATTTATCATCTCAACCTATGATAGAATTATTATATGATATTGTTCATTTCTTTTTATTTATTTTAATCTTTGGCATTCCAACCACATCATCTCTACTTTGAACTGTATCCATATGTGCTGACAACAATGGAGTTCACGGATTAATTAAATAAAGATTTCCATATTCATCTTGTTTTAATTTTGGATTCCAAGATTTTAAATAACTAATTACCTCTTGTTCTGGATATCACCAATTAGTAACAACAGGCTTTCCAAATTCCAAGTTTGGTCAGAATCTCTGTTGAAGCCTCAACAGATTTAAACATTTCTGTACTACTCACATTTGTTTGCTGTTTGATAAAATAAAAAGTCACTCCCATATATAACAGGTGATGACAACACCTCACTATGTGAGGTGTGTGTCTAATCTTTAATAAGATAAGCTTTATCTAAATAATCTGTAGCTCGTGGAATATTATTAATCTCAACACCTAATACATCAATTCATCAATCTGAATAATATCAACATACTCAATCTTCTCATTCGATATCATACAGTCTTCTTAATGGTTGATATAAATTTTCCACCACCTCAGTATTCTTTATTCATAAAGCTCTTATATATTGTAATGTACTTTCATCATGTGCTGAATAATTAGTAACAATTACATTATATCATTTTGATTTTAAATCTAATATAATAGCCTTATATATATTTCATTTCAAAATATCTGAAGATAAACTTCAGTCTTGATACAATCTATCTATTAGAATATATGTCTTTCAATCCTTATCATACATTATTCTACTTGTTATTCTTCATATTGGTCTTTCCTCGTTTTTCATATCCTCTGCTTTAACATACATATCATCCTTATTATTAAATAATAATATAGGACAATTACATCAATTTGTTATCGCATCGTATGCTCAACTTGCATAAGTTTTACAATTATGATCTTGCTGACAAGAACCTAATCTTTCATTTGCTCGGAATGATTTACATTTATGATTTATATCTGAAGATAATCTATAATATATTTTCTTTGATAAAGAAACTTTATCTATATCCATTCAATTATCTTCAAAGAATTTATTAATACTTTCTTTTTTCTCTTTAATGTTTCACATCATATCTACATATTCTCGTGTGATTAATCAATCATCTGATATATCTTTAAAGAAATGATTTCTATATTTACTTTGCTTATATCAATTTTTAATACTTGTTCAATTATATCTTTCTATATCTTTTATTTTCTCTGCAAATTTATTTAATCAACTATATCTTTTATAAGATACTTCTCATGTTATTTCTACAGGTTGCCAATAATAATAATTATCTATCCAGAAATCTCATACTGGTTCATCTTCTTCATATGAATAAAAATCATTTAAATCATATTTAATTCAATCTTCTAATTCTCTTTCTTCTTGAAATGGAAGCTTCTTTAATTCTTCAAAGAATTCTGTTTTATATTTTACTTGTCATTTTAATCACCAAGTTTTACTTGCTTTATGATCTGTAAAATTAATATGATTATCTTGTTTTATTTTTCATAATTCATTATGTAATCATCATGTACATATACCTCATTCTTTTTCATGTACCTTTCAACATATTGAACAATATTCTATTTCCTTTCATCTTCTCTTATTACATATATTACAATAATATTCTGAGAATGGTGTATTAACATCTTCTAAATAAAAATATTTACTACAGTTATTACAATGATGTACATTTGAATTTTCTGTATTATATAATTTTCATTTATAAAAAATTCACATTTTATTTTCTAACATTTCTTTAACACATTTTTTACATATTTGTTTTTCTTCTCAATCTGATCTTATATATGTTGTTGATTTCTGTTTTCCTTTATAACTCTTATGACATTCATCACATATATATTCATATTGCATTTTAAATAAAGGCTCTTGTTCTAACATTTTATTATTAATAAATATAAAATATTTATATTAATCTTCTTCTATATTTATAGGAGTTCAATCTATATCTTCTACTATAGATAAATCTTTTATTGAACATTTTGGTCAAAATACATTATTTATGATTTCTCATCTTGTTCTAATGTATGAAGATAAATCTCAATCTGATAAAATCACTAATGATTTTATTGTATTATTACCAGATTTAGATGCTCAATTTAATGTACAAAATAATCTATAATCCTTTTTTCATCATAAATAATCTATAAACATATATTTACTATATCATATTTTTACTATATCTCAAAATTCAAAAGCTCAATCTGCTTTTAAATTAAAAAAGTCTATTTGCTCTCAATAATATTCTGCTATAATATTTTCAAATTCACTTCTTGTCATTTTTATTTTCTTATCTTTCAATATTAATTTATCTTCATCTATTACAATTCTTGTAGGATAATTTAAATTCTTTCACCATTCAGATATATAAGCCATTCAATCATCATTAACAAAATCAACTACAGCTTCTATAAAATGATCTCTCATAGATTTTGATATAACTATATCTCAATGTTTTAATTCCATCTGTTTGTTGTTGTAATATAAAAATACAGTTCTCGATATACATATCTCCGATTTTCTTTTGATTCCACCTGTTCATAAATGATGCCACTCGCCACTTCGTGGCGATGGCGACAACACCTCACAAAGTGAGGTGTTGTCCAGGAAAAATTAAGTCTGTCTTTGATATGTATACCAATACGAACCTATTAAATCTCTACAGTTTTTGGACACTCTGTATTGACTATTGATAAGTAAGTTGCTGTTATGATTAGGTTGTTAATTCAATCTAATCATAACAGCAACCTAACGGTTACTGTCTGACCAATAGTACGAAGTATTAATAAATAATATTAGTCATCATCTCCTAACAAGTCAGTTGCTGGATCGTAGTCCTCTTGTTTCTTTCCACAATTCAAATGTTCGTGTAACTCATTAATGTAAGTCATAGGCTTACCTTTAAGATACTCTACGATATCAGCTGCCTGAATAGATAGATTTTTAAATGCATCTGCATCCATCTTGTCTGCAGCATCATTTAATCAAGCTACCTTTGCTAATAATTTATTAGCAATATCGTCAAGCTTTTGTCTAAGTTCATAAGTTGCTTTAACGAACTCATTAATCTTTGCAATATGAGTTGCTGCAATATCATAGTTTTTGTCTGTGAATAATTTATCCAAGACTCTTTTCTCTAAGATACCAGCTTTCTCATAAGCTGTCTCAGGTTTATCGAAATCTCTTAACCTGTTTTTTGCTAATGCATAACTTACTTTGTTTCAAGCTTCATTTCTAAGTGGCTCTCCATCTGCTCAGATTTTATAAACCTTTACATCTGTTGATGTAACCAACTCTCAATCAGTTAAAACACATTCACCTTTCGTGAATTTTGTAAGTCAATCTGCATTCCATACAACCATTTTTTTCATGTTGTTATAACAAATATGAAATAAAAATATATCAACTGTTACATATCTCCATATGTAACTATGTTGCAATGTTAATTAGGTCATTCCCAAACTAGATATACACCATCTTCTCTCTGTTCTCGTCTATAATTCATATTCTCAAGATCAGTTCTTGTTCATGTTATTGTCGCTGGTACTACATAACTATCTGCTGGTGTAAAACTACTAAAGCCGTCAAACCTGACGGCATTAGAAGGGAAGATCCATTAAATCATCTTCTGATTTAGTTGGTTCTGTCTCCTCAGTTTTTGTATTCGCAGCCTCTGCTGGTTCAATATTCTTATATTTCTCTTTTATTTCTTCAATATTAAATCATTGATTTTTTCATTCATATATTTCTTTATAATGTATATCATAAAATTTATCATATGTTGGATTCAATGGTTTAATATCATTAAAGAACTCAAGACATAATTTCCTTCTTACATCATAACTAAAATAGTTATCTGATGATGCAATTGTACTTCAAGTAATATTAACTATTCTTAATGTACATCTTGCTGAATATAACCTTTCACAATAATCTTGAGATGAGATTATCTCTAATCTCCTTCATTCAGTTAAATAAGTATCAAGAAATCCTTTTATGCAATCATATGTTTTTGATATTATTCTTGGTGTATCTTGTGCTGGTACTTCATATCAATCATATGCGAAATTCTCTTTCATTTCATCTCGACATGATTTCTTTGTACTCTTTAATGTTCAAGTAAAATAAGATCAAGGATAATAATATCAATTCTTGTGCTTAAAAACTTTTACTCACATTTGTTGTTTGTTTATTATATAAAAGTAAAAATGATTAGGTATGATAGTGAACTTCCGTTCACCATCTACCATCACCACTTCGTGGTGAGTGGCTAGGTATGATGGTGAACTTCTGTTCACCATCTACCATCACCTGACAAAGTCAGGTGAGTGGCTAAATATGTGCATCAATTACTGTTAATAACATATCATCTGGTAATGAGTTAAACCATTTAAGATATTTCTTATTCCATTTTTCTTTTGCTCATTCTTCATCCCATCAAGTGAACTCATAGAATGTTCAGTTCTCATCAATATACATTTCTGGTATTAATGAATCTTTTATATCAATACATTTTTTAGTACACTGATAACAATGGTTTTCTTCTGGATCTCTTTTTACATCTCGTTTATAATTTCAAACCTCATTAACTCTAGCTTCTTTATCAAAGAATCTATCAACTCTTTTCTTAAGTTTAAATGGTCGTTGCCATCTTGACAACTCTCATACTACTCGATAATCAAATATTATTTCATGTTCAACTATATCTCATTCACAATCTCTATATACTTCTTCTTCCTCGTCTCGTTCATAAGTTCAACTCATTGTATAATTATCTGCATGAGCACTTCGATATTCTCATGCCACAGTCACTGCATAATGCATAAGCAATTAAGTTAATTAATTAAAAGGTCGCCATCAACTCTGCTGACAAATCATTAATATTACTGATACTAATACGAATACTATAAATAGTCACACTGCTATTACTCATCATATATCTGAATCTGCTTTCTCATCTTCTTCATTTACAATATCTAATCTTGTAATATTGTTTCTATTAATCCAAACATTATCTTCATCTTTTAATACTAATCGGTCTGGATTATTAGTTTTACTATAAATGAATACTCTTTTAAATTCTTCTTCATCTTTAACTTTAAATCCATTAATAGGTTCTTCAAGTCAATTAACATATACATAAACTGTTAGCATTATTTTAATTGTTCTAATATAAATGATTCAACAGCACATTTTGCTCATTGAAGTGTTCTGAATTCTTGAGTCATATATACTTCTTCTACGAAAAAAATATTATTATCAACGACTACTCTATATGGAAATTCAGTATCTCATCATACTAATTCTGATATTATGAACCACCAATCATTATAATTTAATTGCCAAGTTCATTCTTTCTGTACCCAATTAAAATTAATCTCTGACATTTTATTAGGTTAATTATCTAAAATTAATAATCATTCTTCAATATAACTTATTATATAATTATTAAATGTATCCATTATCTTTTTACAATTATCCATATCTGCATGTGATAATGCCTGTCCTAATGTACTTAGGAATGATCATCAATATTTAATCCAGCTTTCTTGGATATCAATCCTATTAACTTTAATAATAGTTGTATTTCAATCTTCATCATATTTCAGAAGTTCTACTTCTTCTGTTATTTTATCATATCATAAATAATCTAATTGCATAAGTGATTAGGTTAGTTATCTAAAGATCCTGTATTACAATAATATGGTATTGTAAGATTATATTCAATAGCTCTTTCACATCTTGCTGCATCATGCTTAGTTATTATTCATCACATTCGGAATACAAAATATTCCATTCATATAATGATTCAAATAATAGTTATAATTCCTAATATAACTCATCATATTATTTCTAAAAATTCTTTCATTATAATATTAAATATTAATTAGATAAAACATATCCTCTTGTTTTCCCTGTTCTTATTTTATTTTTCTGAATATTAATCCTTCATTGATCTCATATTCAACTTCGCACATCAAGACGGATTACTTTTCATTGTACTGTTATAGCTCAACCTCTGTCATGACAAGTTACAGTTCATAATCATTCAACATAAAACTTAGTTCATAACTTATATTCTTTCGGACAAGCTACCACAAGTCCTGCTTCCTCTGATTTTAATTGATGTCAATCAGCTGTGGTTAGACAATCTCACTGACAATTAATTGCAAAGTCTTCTTCATATGTTCTTCATCCATAATACTCTGTCTGGTTTGGCATCACTGAATAATATCTACTCAATGATATCTCAATCCATTCAGGTTCTTTCTCTGGTTCTGATAATAGTGTTCTTAATAAAGCTTGTCAACAACTACCTTTGTTTCTATCAACTAATGAATGTGCTGTCAATTCTGCATTAGGATATTGGATTAACAATTTGTCAATCAATTCTCTTAATGCTTTTTCTTGAGCCTTTGGCATGTCTGCTTTATTCTCTGTATCAACTCGTGTCCCTACAACTTCTATATGAATTGATTGTCGGTTTAAAGTTATGGCTTCATCTAATGTTAATCCTCAATTCTTATCTGAGAATCAACCTGCTGGTTCATTAACATCTGTAACATTTAATACTGTTCATTTACTATCTACAATATAATGTGTTGGTACTATTGGTCAGTATCTTTTTTGCATTGACTCAAATACTTCTTCTGCTGTTGCATCTCTTGAGCTTGCTGTATGGTGTACTACTATGTATCTGATATCGTTCCTGTCAAGTCAACTTGTTCAGTCGGACTTACTCTGATACTGATTTCATCAGTAGTCGATGCCTTCGTAAAACCCACTAGTTCATTATATTCTTTCATTAAATCATTTAATATTTTACGATTATCTTCATTCTCATTATGCCATAGTTCCATATTACTATAGCAACTATTTCGTTGTTCTTTATTTAATTCAATTTGCAATTGAACTTTCTCAATTTCATTTTTAATTTTCGTAACTTCAATGTGATGTTTTATAATTGGTGCTATACATATACCAAGTATAAATCAAACACAAGTTATAATTATTGTTAATGCATTCTTTTTTATAAAGCCATACAGCTTCTTTGAAGCTGTTGGCACACCATTTCCTTCGGAAGTAGATGTGTTTTTTAATCGTTCCATAATATAAATTAAAATATAAATATGGCGAACCTACAAGGAATCGAACCTTGATTAACAGATTGAAAGTCTGATGTCCTAGCCATTAGACGATAGGTTCATAAGTGGTTAGGTATGATGGTGAACTTTCGTTCACCATCTACCACCATCACCATTTTATGGTGAGTGGCTAGGTAAAAGCCGATTTGAAAAACCTAACCGTTAGCCTTACTCTTGACTAATCTCTATTTGGTAAGTTAATTTAGAGTATTTTTTAACCACCCAAGCTATATCTTTATTGCTAGCTTAAAGATATAATCGACTCATCTATTTTAATTAATTTATTTAACTTAACTTGAATTCTTTCTTAATAGATTTACTAACCTCTGTTAATGCTTTCTTTAAATCTTTACCTCAAATTAATTCAACAGCTAATGTTGATCTTAATTTATTTCTCACTGTCCATTCATCAGGATAATCTATTTTTGTATTAGCTCTTACTTTTGATTGAAATGTATTATCTAAGCTTTCAACTGAACCAACATAATTACTATGTGCATACTTGTTTTTTGATTCTGCTGGTGTTCATTTGAAAAAATCATCAGACAATTCTACTGATTTAATGTTATCAATCTCAAAAATTTTTAACAAGTTTTTAACTCTTGAAAGTTTCATAAACTTCTCTGATTCTTTTTTAGCAATTTTGTCTTTCTCTGTTGCTACATAATTTCTATCGTAGATTTCATTCATCATTGAATCTACCAATAAGTCTAAATCTTTTTGTGAAATTTTCATTTGTATAATATTAAAAAATAAATGCAAAGATGATTAGGTACAGTTAGTTATCTATTCTTGATAATATAAATGGTTCAACCTCTCTGTCTAAAGCATCTTTAATATGTTTAAACCATTCATACATCATCTCTTTCTCTGCTGTTATTACAGGTCACTGAAGATTTACTCTTGATATTTCTCACTGTGGTCAATGCATAGTCATCTTAAATACAAATGCGAAATCATCAAGTGTTTCAAATTTTCCTGTATAGTTTTCTGTTGATATATATTTCTTCCAATATGTTGGGATGATTTCTACATTCTCTTTATATCTATATCTTTTCAAACAACGATTGTTGTTTATTTCAATTTGATGATTGTGCATCTCTGTTAGGATTAATCATAATGTTATGATTGCGAACCCTATTATCATTACAATGATTACTGTTTGCATTCTGATTATCAATTATAGAATTAAAAGTTGATACAAGAGTGATTAGGTCAAGTGAACTAAACTCTCTATTGTGTATTTTCTTAAACGGATAATCTGGTACTTTTATATCAGTCTCTGAATCTTGTCTATCCTCATATAAATTTATTAACATAGTGGTAATACTTTAATAAAATCTTTACATAAACATTTATGCTCTGCCATATATTCTATAGCATATCTAAGATGGTCTTCAAAATTACATTCAATCCATCTTCATTTTCTATCATAGATACGATAATATTCGTTTGGCATAACTCTAATATGTCAACCAAATCTTTTAAGATATGTATCATATCTCTTATTTAACACCTGAGTTTGTATATACTCAGGTGTTAAAAATGTTTTATATTTCATATTAATTATCAATTAATGATAAATCATTTTCCTTAATTCTTCTGCTTCTCTTTCTGCTTTTAGTTTTAATAATTTTAATTCATTATCTTGCTTATTTATTTTCTCTTTCTGTTCACTGAACTCTGATTCTTTAATTATTTCTTTCTCCTTTTCAATAGCTTCCTTAAATGTATTTCTTTCTCATTCGCTTTCATATTCAAATACATCTAACTCATCTTGTATTAATGCTTTTATTGTTTCTATATCTGGACAATTATTAATCCTTGTTGAATAGATTTTTCCATTTCTGGTTACTACTTTATTCTGTGTCGTATCAATTACTTCTTGCCAATCAATATCTATCCAATGTTTCTCTAACATTCTATTATATTCAGACAGTGTGAAATCCTGTGTCCTTGGCATTCGTGTTAACTTCTCTGGTACTCATTTCCATTTCTCTATATAACTGTCTGATACCTGTCAATTATATCCACCGTCTCTTTCAATGTTACTTAATCATAACCATTGCTCTCAACGAACCATCCATCTATCAAGAACATTATCATAAAATAAATAACACCTATCATATTTAACAACATCTTTGTATCCTACATAATTGATTTCTACTTCATTGATTTTCTCTAATCATTTTAAATCACTCTCTCGCTGATTTCATTCCTCATCTCGTTCGCAATCTGTTCAGTCTCCTTCAAACTTTTCTAATAAATCATTGAACCTTTCTTCAAATTGATTTAATATATATGAAGCATTTGCTCTTGGATTTAATAAGTATTCTTGAAGTTCTTCTGCTTCATCATACATTCATAATCTTTCAAGAGTTGTTACTAAATCTTGTAACTTATCTAACTTTTTTTCTTGTAATTGTTGTGTCTTGTTCATTTGTTTTTAATTAAATTATAAAAAATTTTAATCAAAGATGATTAGGTCTTATAGTTATCTATATATTTTCACACACATATTTTTTATCTCTCATCATCGACAAGATATTTTTTTAATTTTAATTATATTTATCTCACACATATTTTTTTTCTATCTCATCGATAGCTTGTAATAAGCCATCGTTGCAAACGAAAGTCAAGAGAAATCACAAGCTCGGATGGGTAATGCCGAAGCTTGCTTCGGCTTGGAAAGCTTGTGATTTCTCTTGACTAGGACAGACAAGCTTGCTTGGCTGTCTGGTTCGTTTGCCGATGGCTACAATTGCTATAAGATGAGATTAAAAAATATTGTGAGATATTAGTTATAAACTTTTAATTCTCTCTGTTTACTTTACTCTTATATTTTTTGTTATGTGATATAAGTTTTATACTCTTTACATTTTATTTTTTTGTGATGCCATTTTGCTGTTTTTGAAAATTAAAATACAGTTGAGAATTAGAAAATCAATTTTAGATTTTTAATATGTTTTCTTAATTAGTACCTAATGTTTATGTTTATTTATTATATGTTATATATATATATATAAATTATTTTATATAATTAAAATAAAAATTGAAAAATTTAAAGAAAAAATTGAAGGATTAGGAAATAAAAAAAATTATTAATTATATAAAATAAAATATATATAAATATATTACAGTTAAAAAACGGCACGAAACCCTAGGTTAAATCTAAAGGAAGTGTGTAAAAAATGAAAAATGAAATCATAAATGAGAAGCCAATTTTAAAATTGAAAAACCTGGAAATTGCATCACATAAATTTAATAAGTCAAATATTTTTGATATGTTTAACAACGATATCATAGATGGGGACTCATATTTATATCCACTGTCCGTCCTTCTATCGCCTGGGGCTGGGCGGGTGGGCATATCTCCTTCCTACTTTTATAGATATAATCTTCTAAGATCATAGTTCTTAAGTATCCTATTCAAAGCGAGCGAGCGAAGCGAGCTCGCTCGGCGAATTTTTGCCACTCAGTTGTGAAACAACTGATGGCTTCCACTGTAATTTTTATTCCTTCACTGTTACGAAACCCTAGGTAGTTCCGTCCTCAAAATTTTTCTAACGAAAAAAGTCTATCGCAAGGTGATAGACTTTCCATTGAAACATTTTACAAATCCTTTTTGAAATATTGACACGATACTGATACAAGTTTTTTGTCTATTGTATTTGTTTTCTTTACAGTATCATACGGTGATAGAATGCTTTGAATTCATTCATCAGATACTCAGTTGTTTTCTAAGTCCTTGACTAGTGTTTCTCCTGCATTAGTCAAAACCATTTCCTGAATTAGATAACCATTCTCTAATTTTTTTACGAATTTTTTTGTGCTCATTGTAGTAGTAGTAATAAGATAAAAGATACAACCTAATTATATTAGGTTCGGTCAGAATTCCTTGCTTCATTCTGACATTGATAATATAATCATAAACTCTAAAATTGTAATAGTCTATATCACAGTGGGACAAGAGAACCGAACTCGGTTCGGCTCAGCTCAGGAAGCTTTGCTTCCGATAAAGAGCTGAGCCGAACCGAGTTCGGTTCGGCGGTGCCACTGTGATATATCATATACTCACCTAACGACAAAGTCGTTAGGTGATATAAAAAAATACAAGGATTAAAATCCTTGTATCTTTCTAAATCTATTTCTTAAATCTTTATAAATATCATTTATTAAGCTGTTTTCAATTTCTTTTAATTGTTTCGTAGTAGCTGTATCAAGCTTTCACCATATCTCAAGCTTTTGATTAAGTGGCTTGTTTGATTTTTCTACTAAATCACAAATTGAATTTATTAATTTTTCTTTTTTCATATTTGAGAAATTAAGTTATAAATTATAATTGCTTGCTTGCTTAAGGGTAGCAAGCAAGCAAGTTTAATTAAATTTCTTTCTTGAAATATTGAGCCATATTTGCTACATACTTTTTATCAGTTGTAGTTTGTTTTTTAACCGTATCATAAGGGGTTAAAATACTACAAATTCCGTCTTGACTTAATCAAGCTGTTTCTAAATCATTAACAAGATTTACTCAAGCTTGAGTTAAAATCATTTCTTGTACAAGGTATCCATTTTCTAAAGGTTTAACTACCTTGAATACCTTTGAAACTTTTTCAGTGTTGTTAGTGTTAGCCATTGTTGTTATTGGTTAAAGAATAAAAAACGACATAAGCTACTTATCAAATACTTGCTAACAAGTCCCTTAATCTCGCTTGCTTTCTTTGACAGCTATGTTATACTCACAATTATAAATTTTACAATATACTACATATCATATCTGGGGTTCTTACCTACACATCTTCCTTTAGATACAGCCAGCTTTGCTGGCATTAAAGTATATAAAGGAAGATAGGTAGGTAGAACCCCCATGATATGATATGTAGTATATGTATGTCCCCTTAACTCACGTTAGCTTAGAAAACCCATGTGGAAAAATTTTTAACAGACATATCATCCAGATCGCTTATATAAAAAAAATAATTAAAATAATTAAAATAGTAAAATAGTAATGTAGTAAAATAATTAAAATAATTAAAATAGTAAAATAGTAAAATAATTAAAATAATTAAAATAGTAAAATAGTTAAAATAGTTTATGTTAGATAAGTTATTTAAAATATTTAAAATAGTTAAAAGTTTGACTTGATTTTATAAAAAATTTTTATATATATAAAATATAAATTTTAATTCTTTTATATATAGATATGAAAAAAGTTAGAGACGTAAAAGATGAAAATGGTATAAGACTATATCAATGTACATCTTGTTGAGAGTATTTATCAAAGGAAAATTTTTCAACCAACAGAAGTTGATTTGATTGTCTTTCTTCTAAATGTAAAAAATGTATGAGTCAAAAAGTTAAAGAGAGCAGACACAAGAATAGAGAAAAGTATAATGCATATCAAAGAGAATATCTTAGAAAAAGATATATGGCTTTTGAATCTTGATGATTACAACAGCTTCCTAGTCAAGAAGAAACTATTAAATATGAATGACTTCAGCCAGCTGTTGTTCAAGATTACACTCCTGTGCCAGCATCACCACACGATGTTATAATAACATGAGAACCTGAAATAGTTCCATTAACTTCATCAAATGATAATGTAGTCCCATTGACATTTAGTAATAGCGTTCAACCTAACTGAAAAGATTTAGATTATGAATCTTTGTTCCCAGAAGCTTATAAAGAAATAATGTCAGATGAAGATATAAAAGAGAAATTCAATTCACGATCTGATGATTACAAAATTAAAGACCTTGAAAGAAGACAAGAAAAATATAATAAGAAAAAAGAAGAACAAGAACGAAAAGAGCTTAATGAAAATTTCCGAGAACTTGCAGAAAGAGCTTATAGAGATACTCAAACTCAGGAACTTGATGAAAAAGAGCTAAATCGTATAGAGCATAAAATGTGAGACCTGCAATTTAAAGAGGATAAAAAAAAGTTTATGAAGACTATGCTTAAATTTAAATATACAACATTTAAGGTTTCTCGAGAGTCTATACTTGATAATATTAAATGAATGAGAGATTGAACTATAAAAGATAAAGATGTTATAATTTAATCTATAAACACAAACAAATGTACTGATACTTATATCGTGATCGAAAAAAGTGAGCAATAAAATCAACGATAGACTGAAAAGAGAAAACAATCTATCACTTAATATATAATTGAAATAATCTTTCAGATGTTGTCGATGTTCAAGAAACTGTCCATACAGAATGAATCAAAGATATGGAAACTTTTCAAATAAAAATTATCGTATATTGAAAAGAAAGAATCATAGCTCTGCCACGCATCTGCTCTGCAGATGCTGGCGACGATGAGAATATAGAACGAAATTCGCCAAAACCATTCTACGATAATCTTCTTGAACTGACAAGAGATTGATTAATCACAGACGAAACAAGATGAGTGCGACAAGAAGTCATCAAGTTCGTAAATTTTGTACAGATAAAAAATTCCATATATTTTTCTCCATTAAAAATAGAAAATGTCAAAGCAGATTGAAATCGTTTTGAATGGAAATATAAAGATCCGAAAGATATATGAACAATTGTCTTAGCAAAAGAACAGATGTTGTGATATACAAATCCGAATAAAGTAAAAGTTAAATGATATGATAAAGAAATGGATTTGTCTGCGAACTACGAGCTTCCAGATCCGAGAAACCCAAAAGATAACTTGACTTTCATTAATAACTTCTCACGATGAATTCGTGATGCACTTTTCTCAAATGTCCTTCAGGACTGGAATGCTAATCCACAACACTATAATCATAAAAGGACAACTCTCTTACAAGCTTGGCAGATTGATTTGATTAAAAGAATGTGACGATGGACTGTATTTATTTGTCCGAGACAGATGTGAAAATCAATGTTCCTTGCTTTAGTAGTAATCCTTGAGCTACTTTCATATAACTATTATCAAAGTTCGAAAGCGAGACAGATTATCTATCTATCATATTCTGTTAATGCTTTTGAATTTGTATCATGATATATACAAAAGCTTATGGCGAATATACCTTGGCTGAATGATTCTATAATTTGTCGTGATAATACAATTAGATTTGTCGATAATAATAAGAAGACAATATCAGAATGTAGATTCTTCACATCTCTATGACGTGCACCAGCTACTTGATATTCTGGTGATACTATTATAATAGATGAGGCGATGCTAATTTCAGAAAAAATTTGGAAAGGTATTGAACCAATCGCAAGATGAAACGGTTCAAAAGTTCTTATCGCTACAGCCTACTATCCTGAAATATATCAGGACAAGATGACATACGATCGACCTATCAAACTTTGTCTTGAGCGAGAAAAAGAATCAAGAGAAATTTTGGATATCGATGAACATATTTTATCAACTTATGATAAACGATTCAAATGAGAACCATTCCAGATTACTCATGCAGGACTGAGATACACAGTTGATGATTCGGAAGTTACAATCGATAAAGAATGATGGAAGGCGAGCCTTGAAGATAATCAGGAAGAATATATGAAACAGTTATATTCAGTAGCACCAGAGAAACATCAGCTTTTCACTTACCGTGATAAGATGATTGTGCCACACACAAGCTGATACGATTCAATAGTGATAGCCTACGATCCTGCGAAGACGAAAGATATATCAGCTGTGCTGGTTACTTGACTTAGTAAGTTCAGATGAGCGATTGAGTATTGCGATGAATATCAATTAAACAAAACTGATAAATCATCATACTTCCCTCAAGCAGAACAGCTGAAGAATATTATTAAGAAATGGCAAGGTCGTGCACATAATGGAAGATTATATTTGGTTATGGATAACTCACACGATTGAGTTATCGATGCGATTGAGTCGACTTGAATCAGATTCTTCAAGAGCTACCGTTGGACTTGAGGTACAGAACCAAAACAATGAAGTAGAGATAACCAGATTAACATTCCTAAATATCTCATGGTTGAAGCGAGTTTATTTTTCTTCGATAATGGTATTATTAAAATTTTTGAAAGTTGTAAACAACTACAACAACAGCTTGACCATTATTTTCAATACGAGAATAGATATACGAAACAGAATAAGTATCAATGAGAATGAGAACATGACGACTTTGTGTCAGCAATGCTAATGGCGAACTATACTTATTATGATTCGTTCGGATTGAGATATGCGATTGAGGATTTGAAAAAATCGAAAGGAATGGGACAGCTTCCTAACTGACTCGATGAAGAAGATGTAGCAATCTCGAAGAAGAAAAATAAATATTGAAACTATGAAGATTATCTGTATAATTCCGACAATGAAAAACAAAATTTATATAGCGAGCGATACTAATGGCAAACCTCAACCAAAACATATCAACAGAGTTCGAGTCAGAAGATAAACAAAGTTTTGGTGACAAAATTAAATGATTTTTTTCAGGGATAGCTAATTGGCTATGAACAACAAATGCTGAAAAGAAAATCATTTCTGCACAGCAGGATCAACAGAGAATTGACCAGCTTACTGAACAATATTTCAATTGAGATTTGGATGAGCAGACAAAAGCTAGTACGCTCTCAGAGATACAAACATTAGCGAAGAATAGAGATGAAAAGCTTAATTACTGAAACAATAATCGGTTTCAGAAAATTTTCGTTTTGCCAACAACAGAACAAGATGTCTATACGGCTTTGAGAAAGAGTTGAAGTATCAGCGATGATGATTATCAGAAATTATCATGAAAGAAATTTAATACTTCAGTAACTCAAACTCCAGAAAGTACGAGTATCCAAGATAAAGTGAATATGCTGAAAAAGGTTACTGACCAGAATCAGCAGGATGAACAGGCAGATCTTGTAGAAAGATACAAAGCAGATGTTGCTGATGGGAAGGCGAAATTCGATAACACATGAGAATCATTTATTGAACGATATGCTAAACAGAACGAACCAAAATGAGTTCAATGATATATGCAGAAATTTAGAACTGATGTGCTTTGAGAGATTACTCCAAAGACATTTTCATTAACTGCAAACGATGGATCTCAGAGAACATTCTTCAAAGACGAGGCTGCTGAAGTTCTTAATAATATTATATACTTAGATGATTTGTATAAACCAATCGAGAATAACTATAATGTTATTAAGAAAATCGAATGATGGCTCGATAGCGATAACGAATCAGAACGTCAATATGCAGAAAGCGATTATGTTCAGTGATTGTACAATAATGCAATTAAGAATTTGAATAATCTTAAAGAAGAAACTGCATATATATATGATAATTTTGAGAGATTCGATTGAGATATGGCAGCTATTGAAAATCAGTATGCCATTGATAAATGAAGAAAGATGTTCTCAGATGCATCGAACTGAAATCCTAATGTGTTTATTCGTACTCCAGACGAAGACTTTTCATCAGAAGACCGATGAACAGCAGCAGTTCAACGACTTAATGTTGATGCTGATGAACATATTAAAGAAGAATATCCAACAACTTACGATTTGGTTTTGTGAAATCTCTATTCTCCTATTAAATCAACTTGGCATCGATGAAGCTTCTTATTAAACACAGCAAGAGATTCGTTACAAGATATATCAAATGACGCTGCTCAGTTCACTAATACTGTATATGGATTTCTTCAGGACGAGATGTCTTGGGCTGATTTTGATTATATACGACAACTTGATCCTAATAAAGTTAAAGAGAGTCGGAATAGATCAAAAGAATATGCGTCAAATATTGAGATGGGAATGTCATCAATGATGTCTTTGAAAGACAAATTGCTTGATGAAAATAAAGGATGGAATAAAATATATAATACTGCATTAGCTGCAGCTGATGCGTGACCAAGTGTTTCAAAAGAAGCACTGACTTTTGCGTTAACAGAATGATTAGTTAATGCTATGTGAATTACAACAACTGCTGATATGGTAGCACAGACAGCAGCAGGATCTGATAAGTTTGCTAAAGTTGTCGCTTGGAATAATTGATTATTAAAATTTAGCGAGGCTGATATTATTAAAGCAAAACTTATGGAATTCGCATGAAGATGAATCGTACAGAATTCAATATTGTCAGCATCAGCTTCATCAAACTTCTCAGAAGAATATTCAGATTTGGACTTTTGATTAGATGTTGCTTTCTGATTCATCGATGTATTCGCTCTTTGATATTGAGCAACAATATGAAAATGAAAAATTTTCAATGAAGCAAGAAAAAATATTATGAGAACTGCTCTTAGAGATACTCTTAATATTACAGATGACCAACGGAAAATACTTATGTCAACAATTAATTGAAGAAAACTTGTTGATGAAACATCTGCATGATTATGGAGAGATGCAGTTAATGCTATTAAGAAAAGAGCAGAACAGCTATGAGTTAGTCAAGATGAGATAGTTAATGAAATGATTAACGCATCAAGGAATAAGACTAACACAACTCAGATGATTGTTCGCTGAGATGCACCTTACAGAAATTGGAGTAATATAAGAGTTGAGCAAGAGCAACTTGATAAACTACAAAAGACATATAGAGATATTATGAATAATGCATTGTGAAATGTTGTATTCTCAAATCCATGAAAATATTCTCAATCAATAGTTGATAAGATATGAATTGTCAGAAGTAAGTCAGTTAATCAGATGGACGATGATGTATTCTACTATTGGAAGAATCCTTTAACATATGAAGAATTCGCAGAGATAGTTGAGAAGTCTCAAATCCCTGCGTTATCAAAACTATGGAAGAAGTTTGAGAATATATTTAAGAAATGAAAAGTTACTGATATTGAATGAGAATGAGTTAATTATAAAAAACAAGTTGATGAAGTTGTAGATATAGATACATCAACAACAGCATGACAAGTTGAATCAGATATCAAAACATCAGATTTGAACAAGGAATATGAGAGATTACTAAAAGGCCGTCTTGCTAAGAATGTTAATATCGATCAATATAGAAGACGAGAATATGAAAAATATTGAAGACCAAATAAATTTGAATACTCAGATGTTTGATATACAGCTTTATGAGTATCACAAACAGAAGAAGAACTACAACAAGAGGTATCAAAAAGAATTAAAGAGTTCGCTAGCGATTATGATAAATTCTATTCGTCAGAGAATCAAATTAAATATTATAATCCAGAAGATACATCAATACTTACAACAGGTAATATAAAATTATCTGAACAGATGTTGTGAAAGAAAAATCTTATTGGCTTATCTTTTGATGAAGCTGAAAAGCTAAATAAGAACTTAGCATATACTACTGAAGATTTCTTTAATACTGTTACGAATATTTGATGGTTAGAACTGTATCAGAAGAATGCTATATTATGGTCAATACCAGAATGATGAAAGTTTCCAAATCCTAATTGAACTCATATAATATTAGATCTTAAGAAATGAGATAATAATGTATTCGGTTCATCTTTTGAAAAAGATTATATAGTATGAAGCTTCTGAACAGTATGAGTTGCAGGAATACGTCTTGCTAATTGAACTGAACAGAAGTGAGCATACATAGTATATAAAGACCATATTAATATTAGATGAGAATGATTTGAATATAATTTAGAATTAAAGAATTGAACTATCTCATCAAATGTTGATATGAATATTTGATTCGTTCCATCATTCTGAAATAGATATTCTTATGAATTAAAGTTTTATAAAGATTGAAGAATTTATGATAAAAAGATAAGAGAATTCTCAGAAACAAATCCTAACGAATTCTCAACTGTTACTAATATTCAAAGAGTTGAAGATATGCTAAATAGAGATTGGCATAATAAAACTTTATGATCAATAAAAGATAGGAATCGATATCAATCAGAAGACCACGATTATTATTTCACGGATAGGATTAGATTAATGCAAGCTGAACATGAGAGTTGATACCTCAATGTTGCAGATGTGTTTGATGTACCATTCTCATTCTATATAGAAATAAAAAAGAATCTTGCTATCTGAAGATTAGAAAGTGTTAAAGAATGAGCAGTACAATTGTTATTAGCAGCATGAAGTAATGTTACTGAGAATGCTGACTATTTCATTATTAATTCAGAATCGTCTATAAAGAAAAACTTATTATACTTTATGTTTCATCAGGCTTGAATTATATTATTGCCAAGCAATGAAGTAAAATACTGATGATTCAAACCATATATATATGAAAGAGAGCCAGATACTCTTTGAAGATATAATATATATACATCTGACAATAGAGAAGTTCCAATTGCAGAACTCTGAATTAATGTTGAATGAAGTGGTAAATCATATATTAAATATTTAGATACTTGAAATGTTGAGCCATTAACTGATTATAGATTAAGTAAATATTATGAGATAGATGTTGACTCAGATAGATTTACTAATTATAAAGAAGAAAAATATCAGAAGAAAAGAAATATGCTATTTAATGATTTAGTAGCAAAAGAAAAACAATGAATATATAATACATCAGAAATAGATAGATGATTTGATGTTACTAATGAAAAAGATGTTGCTAATAAATTCAAAATAATAACTTCACAATGATGATGAAGAAATTATAATAAAGATATCAAAGTAAAACCTCAGAACAGAACTGAGATTAAAAACATATTCAACTTTAAAAACTTATCATTAAGACTCTGAGATAAAAGCCGTAAGCAAGTATCAGATATGTTTTATGATTGGTTTGATACAATTAAATTGAGAGTATTTAAAGATAAGTTATGAGCTAATACAATTGATGAATGAGAAGCAAAATTAAAAGAACTTAGAAATAAATGAATTGATTATGAATGACAAAGAGTATTCGCAACTTATGATTGAGATCTTGCTGTTATAATAGATACAACAGATATGTGATTCTCAGTTAATTATCTCAAAAGTTGAACTGACAAAGTCGCTATAAATACTTTAGCATTCAGAGTTGAAAGCTGAAAAGATAAGACACGTATAGTGTCTATATGAAATATGCCAAACATGAATGTTAAAGAAGTATGATGAGAAACTTATTTGCATGTAGTAGATAGAAGCTGAGTTAATTATTTTATGAAACTTGACTCAACAGTTGAGCAACAGCCAAGATGGAGAGTTAATCCATTATCATTAAGCGATAAAGATTATAATACTTTCATGGAAGTGCCAACTGTTTATGAAAGAAGTATAGCTTGAGATCAGAAATACGATTTCATATTAGATAACTTAGAAGCATTCCCATCAGAAGTAACTGATATGATAATTGATTGAGCATCAGTTTCAGATGTATATTCTTATATGAAAGAATTAACTTCATCAAATGAAGTTATGAAATGAGTAATCGATTCATGGCAATTAGATTTAGATACTATAAGCATAGAAGATTTATTCAATGTATATAATGAATCATTAAAATTACAAAGAGTTATTAATACATTATATGAAGATTGAATATTAGAATCAGTTGACTTGCCTACAAAGTTCTTTGACTATTATAAATATATTACATGATCAGATAGTATAACACAAAATGCTTTTGATAAGTTAGTAGACTTATGACTATGAGTATTTGTTGATGATATAACAGAGCAGAACTTAACTAATTGGTTCAGAAATATTTATAAAGAAGTAAATATTGATTATCCTGTATCATGAGCATATTATAGTCTAGCACAGTTTGAAATATTAAAATATCGTGTTAACGAATTTATAGAAAAATTTGATGATTATAAAGTATGATTAGATTTAAGAACTGTTGAATGACGTTCAGAATATTTAAAACGTATTAAGAACTGATATTCATTTGCTACTCAAGTAGTAGCAAAAGAAGATATAAGAAATCAATATACTGTTCTAAGAGATTCATGAGTGTTGGCTGATAACTTACCAGCAAATAATATGCTGGTAAGTTTACAGACAACAACTCTTACTTTAAGATTACTTAGAGATGCTAAAAGTAAAATTAAAAGTAATATAAAAAAATGAATCTTTAAAGAGAACAAATGAGAATATTCTTGATATAGAGATTTCGAAACATTTATTAAGACTTGAGAATACTCAGTTGAATTCGTTGAATCTCTTGAGAAAGAATATGATTGATGGCTTGACCAATTTATTGATGCTATAACTTGATATCATACTTCTAAACAGGCATTAAAGCAAATAGATGTATTACAAAATATATTAAAAAAGAGAGCAAGAAAATTAATTAAAAAATTATCTGTTTGAAGATTAGAAACTCCAAGAGTAAATCAAGTAGAACAAGATGTCAGGGCAGAGATCGAAGAAGATGTTCAAGAAGTAATCGAAGATACTCCAGCAATAGATAATGAAGAAGTTCATCAGTTGGATAATAAAGCAAAAGCTTTGGTTGATAAAACTAATGAATGAATAGATAATAGTAAAGAAGTACAAGAATATATAGAAGAAAAAGAAACTATCCAAAATGAATCAAAAGATGAAGTTGAAGTTGCAGTAGAAGAATTCAAGAAAGAAGAAATAAAAACTGAAGAAACTCAACTTGTTCAAACTGAAACAAAATTAAAAAGAAGAACTAAGAAAGAAATAAAAGCAGAGAATGAGGAGACAGAAATTCAAGAAGAAAATAATATTGAAGAACAATTGAAATGAGATTATTCAAAAGTAAGAAGCTTGAAGACTGAAGACTTAATGGATTGATTCACTTCAATATGATTGAATGCTGAAGTTTGAAACTTATTGGATTGAAATACATTCTTGTCTTTAATCGAGAAATTATCAGAAAGAGAATGATGGAAATTACCAAAATGAAATTTATTCTTACGCCAAATAACAAAACCTATATTAAATGCAGAGCGAAGAAGATTATTAAAGAATAAAGATAATATAGCGTTGTTCTTAAAATCAGAAGAATGAATGGAATATATGTTATATTCTCTCTATTATCATCTATCAGTACCATCAGACTTTATTGATAAATTCAATGAATTATTCTGAACACAGTTATGACATCAAGATAGTTTCAAAGATTGATTTAATGCTATATATAATACATATAAAGAATATTACTGATTAAATATAGAAGTTCAGAAATGATGAATGATAAATATAGATAGATGACAATCATCTGTAACAAGATCATTTTTCACTCAGCATTTAGCTTTGTGAAAAGATATAAAAGAAGATTTAATATTAAAGCAAGCTGATTTCTGAAAGACAAAAACTACATGATTAAATCCAGCTTTATATGATACAAATAGAATAACTAATAAAGATTGAAATAAGAAATTTATAAAAGATTATAATAAATATCTTGATTCAAGTTTATGAAGGTGAGCATATAGAAGTACAAAATATAAAAGCTGACCTATGAGTGTCTATGAATATTGGACATTAGATAAATTAAATAAAGTTAGATTGTCAGAATGAAAAAAGAAAATAGATAAATATATGAAAGATACATGAAGATATATTAATCCATCATATGGTATAACTCTTAAAGAAGATGAATGAACAATAAAATTTAATTGATTCTATGATCTATTATTTAGTCAAGATAATATAAATGAATTTAAAAATGAAGTATGATGATATTTCGATAATCAATTATTCTCTCCATACTTCTGGAATAAAAAGAATGAAATAGAACAATCTTTATCAGATATAAAAAATAATACTTTAGTAGTTAGTCCTGAATATTTTATATTGAATACTGATAAAGTAAAATGAAAAATATGAAAAGAAGTAAAAATAAAAGTTAAAGAAGAATGAACAAAAGTATTATGAATAATTGATAAAATTATAGTACAATGATGAAATATAAATGAATTAAAATCATTACTAAATAAATATCCTGATTTAGAATATACAATAAATAAATATTTAGATGAGATAGAAATAACTCCAAAATATTTAGATGAGGATGAATTAAAAGATGCTAAAAAAATATCTTGAAAAAATGTTGAAGATTCATTACAAGCTACATGTAAATAATTTATATTATATCAATTAAGCTATGGCAAAGAAATGTGACATCGAAATTAATAAAAGCGACGGATCTATCTGACAAGCTTTTACTGTTGCTAAAGATCTTGATTGATTTATTCTATATAAAAATACACATCCTATTAAATTAACTGAGCAACAGAGAGCAGAGCTGTTGCTCGTTAATAGAGCTAAAGATTTAAAATGAATCTGAATTTATACAGACTCTTGAGTATTAATTTCTTTTGAAGAAACATATTTCATATTAAAAGATTATATCATACAGTATTCATTACAAGACAATTTCATGTGATTGTTTAAAATGTTATATTGAGATACTCCAGAATGAGAAATAAAGTTTAAAAATTTACAGGCAGACATAAGAGATAGAGTTGATAAGTTCTTCCATATTATAGAGAACTCAAAGACTAAAGAAACTGTACAGGAATATTTCTTTAGACTTATAAGATTAGTAAGAGATGATGAATATAATGATATAAAATTATTCTTAGCATTATTTCCAACTGCTCGTGATGTAGTAAAATATAAATGAAACTTTGAGGCTTTCTTTAAAGTTGATTTAACTAATCCAGAAGATTTCTTAAGGATAAGAAGATTCTTATCTAAGAAAGCTGGTATATATGAAGTAATACCTGAGTTCAGAATTGGAAAAAGAAATGCATGACAAAGTGTAACATCTCATACTTATTATGCAGATATGCCTGAAGAAATAAAAAAATATTATTTTGAACAAAAATTTTATTTACCAGATTGAATAACTGTAACAGATATCAGTAAGAAATGAGAAGAAAAAGTTTTATGACCATGAGATTATATATATGTAACTAATGAAGATTTCTTAAAATTTTCAGAAGAAGACCAGCAAAAATTATATATAGCTATATTTGAAGATTATAAATTAGCAGAACCAAATAATGCAGAGAAGCTAGAACAGAGTATCATGAAGTCTGTTGAGAATTTTTCAAAGATACATTCAATGTGGACATTAATATCTTGAGCTGAGTTCTTCCATAAATGAATAACTAATCCTATACTATATTCTTGAATGATGTCCTTATACTGATTTTGAACATGATACGTATCATTATTGGCATTAAACAGTTTCTTACATTTACCAAGATATCTCGCTTCTAAAATTAAATGATTAAAATTTAATTGAGACTTTTGAAATTTTTGCGAAACATTATGAATATTCTCTAGTGATGTTAGGTTCTGGAAAATAATAAAAGAATGATTTAAAGAATGAGAATATAAGAATTGATTCCTTCATTTGATGCTCGCAGCAAAACGTCAAATGACAAAATTAGCAGAGGCTCAATTTTTCAATGTAGCAGATACTGTTATGACTTCTTATTATAGAAGAAATCTTGTAGAAGAATATATCTCAGTTAAATATCCTTTCATAAAATCTTTTGATGAATATGCTTGACAATTAACGTTTATGTCAAAGAAAGACCGTGAAGAAGAAATACAAAGATTGGTTAAATATGTAGACGATAAAATGTATACAAGATTTAATAATTCTGCAGATTCTAATAGATATATAGAACCTTGATTAATCGTACCAGAAGAAATAAATATAAAATGATTCTGAACAAAAATAAGATTATGAAAAAATACAAGAGATGTTACTCAAGAAATAGTAAATCTTTGATCATCAATGTGGCACTTTTATAGAAGATATATGGAATCATATACTAAAAGTGTTATATGAAGTATAAAAGAATGATGGAAAAATTGAGATTCACAAAAACAAGTTAGAGAACTTATGGAACAATTTTATAACTGAGATAAAGAATGGGCAGAAGTATCTGATATAATAGATGAGACATTTTGAAATAATCAAGATTTAGAATTCTTAATTAATACAATATTATATTCATCTCTATTGGCTAATATGATATTTAAATATGATATACATTGAAATTGATATGACGAAGAATATGTAGATAATTCTGTATTAATGAGTGAATATTCTGACTTATTTAAGCTTATGTTCTTTCCATTGGAAGCATGGCAAAGAACTACATTATGAATGTTTGTTATATCAACTCTTGATGCAGTAACTCTTGATGCATCTTTAGAAGATAATATTAATTTAATATGAACATATAATTATAAAACAACAGTAAAACAATTAGCTAAATCACAATGGCTATTAAGATGAATAACTAAGCTTGTATCAGATGTATATAATAATTGAAAATATGATTGGGCTGAATTATCTTGAAGTGAAAGAATTAAAAGATGATGGAACGATTTAACCTCAGCTATACATTGATTCTGATATTATCTTAAAGATGATATAGAAAGATGATGATTTGAACAATATACTCCAAAAACACAAACACCTTGGCTTAAAGAAATATTCTGAATAAGAGAATATTCAACAAAAATGTTTGATGAAATAAATAAGAAGTGATGAATATTAGAAGTATGAGATTGGTGAGATTTCTTCTCAAACTATTTTGTATATAACACTCCATTCTTATCTGAATATAAAATATGATGATTCTCATCTACAGAAAGATTTCAAAGAGCATCAAAAGAATTATATAATTCGCAACTATATCATTCTATTGCAGAATGAGAGCTTCCATCAAATGTAACAGATGATGAATATTATATATTCTATAATATGATGACAAAATATAATCCAAGAAGTCTTGATCAGATTTGACTTGATTTCTTGGTTGATTGGTCGTGGCAGAATGATGACTGAACAGAATGACATGATTACAATAAAGAAGCCGTAGAAAATATATGGCATGATTTAATGATTGAACATGTTGATAAAGATTTATTAAAATCAGCTGTAAGATTATTTACTACTGCAGATAAAAGTTATCAATGACAAGCTTTATCGGCATTGATGTATCTTGAAGCTGATACTCCATGAGCATGACAAAAACTGTTATGATATTTAGCAAATTATGAATTAATGCAAAATGTTTACTTCAGCTGAAAGTATTGATACTTTAGAAAACAAGAAGATTGAACATATTCATTAGAAGATGAAATAAGAAGACAACAAGCAATGAGACAAGAAAGTATAAATATAGCAAAGAAATATTTTAACTATGAATATATGCTTAATAAAGAGATATGGGCACAAGGTGCTTTAAAATTATTTAAAGACAGTGGTCTTTCAATATCAGAATATATTAAAGATACAAATGCAAACTGAAGTGCTAAGCTATGAATATATACAGAACCTATCAATGTCCTTGAAGAAAAGTTAAGGAATTGAGATATCGATAGTATGTATACAAGTAATGAAGCAATGGAAACATTCTTATTACAACTATATTCAAATATAGCAATGGCAGAATGAAATCCTGATTGATTTAAAATAAATAACTTTGCTACTAAATTGGTATCGACAACTTGAAGAAAATGAAAAGATTGAAAACTTACAAGAGATTGAGCTAAATCATTATTGTACTCACTCAATGCTGCTAATGAGATGATAGATAATATGTGAGGTTCGGATGTAGAAAAAGTTGTTATGAAAGCATGATTAATACTACCTCATGATCAAATAATAAAGACAGCAATGGAATGAATGAGTAAAGAAGAAATAGATAACGATCCTGTTATTCAATACTCATTAAGATTCTTGCGATGAACAGCGAGAGATATAGACAAACTTGCAGATAGAGCTATATCAGAAACTGTTCAGAAAGAACAGGTGTGAGTAGATCCAAGCGAAGTATCTTTATCTCGAGCAACAAATAGTAATTGAAAAAAGAAAAGTTGATATTCTAATTGGAAACAATACTATAATAGACATCAATACTTATACGATCAAGTAAAGTATATGACAAGTAAATATAGTAAATACTATAACTATTTATATACTCCAAGAAAGACAAATGCAGGAAGTTACTACTCAAAAAGAGAACGAGATCTTAAAGCGTTCTGACCAGCTCTCGCAACAATCAGATGAAGTTGAGGTAGTAGAAGGAGAGATTATAAACAACAAAAGCCAGGATGAAGCCTCACTCAAGAAAGATGAAAAGCAAGACCATTTACAAACCGATGAGACCTCGACAAAATCCCAGACAGAAGAACGAAACCAAGAAATAGAAGAACCAGAGCATACGCTGTCGGTGCAAAACTCTGGAATAAGCTCATCCCTTGAAGGAGACGTTATATTAAAGCAAGACAGAGAGACATACCTCTTATCAGTTAAAGATGATGAATGACGTAAGGAATTACAAAATGCAATCATTGATAAATGAATGACTCCAACATATCTTGCTGAGAAATTAAAAGATTGAATTGAATATGCAGAAAAAGTTTGAAATGATTGAACCATTCTTCCAGATTACGATGCAAGGTTGAGGTATATCAAAGAAGTCGAAAAACTTCTTTGATATACCAAGAAAGAACCTGTGACTATATTATTTAAGCCAATTACTAATCCTCAAAATCCTATTTAACTTTTATCTAATACACCTATGGCTAAAAAGAACAAATCAAACTGAACTCCTGTTAAATTAGATATGTGATTACAGGAGAGATGGACACCACAGCAAGTATTTGATTTTAAACAAAACTATGCTGAGTGAGATTGAAAAGTCGAATCTGATTTAAGGTCAGATGTTAGGAAGACTATTGAGTTTTATTCTGATACTTTCTTTGAAGATAATATTCAGAATATTATGGATTATTCAATGTCAGGTATCCAAAGAAGGATACAAAAAATAAAACATTGAGTAAAAGAATTTTCTAATATGAAACAACCTATTATCAAAACTTTTACAGATAGAGTTGTTAAATGAATATATAGAACAAACTTTTCATTAAAAATGTTAAGTGTCAAAAATAATAGAACAGTTGTTAAGACACTGCAAAATATTGCTGAGTGGTTCTATGCATCTTCTAAAATGAAGAAGACGTTGCAAGAAGTTAGTAAATCTGCTACTCTTAATGGTAATGGTTATTTCAAACTTATATTCAATACACCAAAAGAGACTGCTGATTTCTTGAGACAATTATCTCATTGAGAGAAACAGCCTATTGAAATTACATCAGAACCAGTAAAGGTTGAATGGATATCTGAATTTGATTTGTTATATGATCCATCAGAACCATTAAACTGAGACCAAACTTTTGTAATATATCGTTCAATAAAATCAATTAATTCTATTTTAGAGAATGTTGTACAAAAGCTTGATGAGTATGTTGATTGGGATACTCTTGCTTATATATGTAATAATCCTGCTCAGTTTGATGATAATAATTATAATCTTATTAGAAATATAATATTCTATGAGAAATTATATTTAGAACAATGTTCATCTAAAAAATCATTTGATGTTAACTGATTTATTCAGATGGCAAAAGATAATAAGAAAGTTGAATATATTGAAATATGGGAAAGGGATAAAATATATATAGTAATAAACTGATGGCTCGTTTGATGTAAAGAAAATCCATTAAGGAAATATAAATATCGACATCCATTCTTCTGAGTATATATGGATAAGATTCCATGAACATGAAGATGAATATGAATGTGAACATCATTAAGAAATATTCAAAGATGATACGATTCATTATTTAATATGATATTTGATAATGCTAAAAAATGTGCTGATCCTATGATTGAAGTTGGTGCATGAGCATTTGATCCAGACTTCCAATGGGAATGAGGTAAAGTTACAGAACAGCATGTTGAATTTGTATCTCCACCACCATTAAATTCAGAAGTAATTAACGCATTACAAAACTTATTGGAGATGGCTTCGTTCATGGTAACTCCAGCTTCTTACTGAGATTACGAAACACAATCTCGTTCAGCAACAGATTCTCAATTTAGAATTCAATCACTTAATGATGCAATAATAATGTTAGCTGATTGAATTAATGATGCATTAAATGAATGTTTCGAATCATTGCTTGAACAAATGAAAGATAAGATGCCTGATGAATTCTTATTGCCTATTTCAAAAAATGACGAACAGCAATGGGCTAAAATATCTAAAGAAGATATTAAACTTAATTCAGTATATGAATGGTCTTCAGACTCTATCAGAGAAGCAGATATGGAATCTCAAAGAGCTCAAGTTAATGAATTCTTAAATGCTATTATAAGTGTAGCAACAGATGAAACTTGAAGAACTGTTATCGATAGAGAAGCTCTTGTTAAATATTTTATAGAGATATGGTGATTACCTGAGAATATATTAAAATCAAAACAAGAATATTATAACGATATGAAAGAAGCTCAAGTAAAACAAGCTGAAGCTCAAGTCGAAGCACAGCAGGCACAGCAAGATGCACAAGCTGAAGTTGAAGCAGAAGCTCAACAACAGCAAAGTATAATGGATCAACTTTGACCAGATGCTGACCAAAGTGATGTAGACTTTGTTAGACAAATGATGGACGAGGATGTTACACAGTAACATCCTGTCTATTTCAGCTTGACTTTTACTTGATATTTTCTATCTTAAAAATATAATACTTTTACTTGGTTATAAATAGCTTATGTTAAATCAAGAAATGCAAAACGCAATTAATGGTTCTATTAATGAAGAACAATCTCAAGTTCAAGCTGAGCAACAGGCTCAAACTGAACAGCAAGCTCAATCTGAGCAACAGGCTCAATCTTGACAACAAGCTGACACAACTTGACAACAAGTAGAACAGCAACAAGAACAAGCCTTTGATCCAAATTGAAATCAACAACAGACTCAGCAAGCTCAAGCTGAAACTGTTGAAGAAAATAATACGGTTACTCCTGAGCAGGATGTAACGACAGCCACTCCCGAACAGCATGAGGAACAGCAAAAAGCTTTCTCTCGAGATGAGGAATTAAATGAGTTAGAAGCTATGCTTAAGTGAAATCAGACACAAGCTCAAGATGAGCAAAAGCCTGATGAACAAACTCAACCTGAACCAGAACCTGAAAAGGAAGAACCTATTAGTGAAGAAGAAAATCTTAACTATAAGGTTAAATGGAAGGAAGAAGCAGCAAAAACTTCACAGCTCGAAGCAGAAAATTATCGTTTACAGCAACAGTTGAAGTATGCTAACCTTGAGTTGGAAGATTCAACAAGCCGTTACGGTACTTTAAAAGACAGACAGATGGAATTAAATAATGACATCGAGTCGCTAAAAAATAAAGTTACTCCAGATGATTTGATGGATTTAAGTGACAAATATAGAGTATGGACTAATGTACCAAATGATGCAACGTCTGTACAACTTGTCCAAACAATCTGTTCATTATTATCTAATGTAACATGAAAGAATGCTGACTGAATATTCGAAGATTATTTAGCCACTAGAACTAATAAGGATATACCTTTTACATCTTCACACAGTGATAATACATCTATGTCTACTTCTGGTAGGGGGTGAGATAATAGGATATCACTATAATCCCTTTTATTTAAAATAAATTTTATACAAAATGCAAAATAGAAACTGTAACTATGGTTGTGGTGCTGACACAACTCCATGTCCACAGTCGTCTTGGGTTTCTAAATATCCTGCTTATGGATTAAACGGTGCTCAGATGGACAGATTCTCATTTAAAAAAGATGAATCAGAAGACGCTCAAAAACCATTTTTCTTCTTCGACTACCTAGATAATATTATCTTATCAGGAAGTCCATTAAATGTTGTTAGACCTCTCTTACAACAGTCTCCAATCGCTCAATTAATGTTAGACATTAATGTTCAGAACGCTATGAGAGATGCTGATGGTGCTACTCTAAGAGATTTCCCAGCTATCTTCAAAGCTTTCCCTGAGCAATATAACGTTATTCAGAATGGTAGATATTTTGAATGGTTAGAAATGCCTTATACTTCTACTTTGATGGAGTTCTATATCATCAGAGATGAAGCTAGTCCAACTAATACATTCTTAATCGCAGACAAATACGGAAATCCTATCGACATGAATTCTCATAAATATAAATGAACTCTTGTTAAAGGACTTGAAGTATCTGTATATTACAATGATCCTGCTGATACAGAATGTTCTGGTTGATGTTGTGCTAACTTCGATGAACTTTCAGTTCAAGCTGTTGGTACTACTGAATGGAATGGAAAGACTTATACTACTTTAACTGTTGAAGGATGAAGTGGTTCTAATGAAGTTCCTCTAAGAAAATATAAAGGTAGAAACAACTTCGGTTGAAATACTGATATCGAATGTCTTGATAACGCTCAAGAATATGTTGATGGAAAATATCCAGGAGACAAAGTCGTTGTTAGAACATTCGCAGGTGACTTCTGTAATACAGTTGCACCAGAAGCTGGACTTGATGGATATGTTGCTATGCACTCACCTATCCAAAAAGTTGCTGCTAAAATCTGTTGGGATTGGGATGATCTTCACATGAAATTTACTAACAACACAGATGCTTCATTATACTTCAGATTAAAAGTTCAGGCAACATTGAATATGTTGGTTAACTTCTATCTATGAGCATTCTATGTTGGTAAAGGTAGAGATTGGTGAAATGAATTGAACATTGAAGGTTCTACAATGTCATTGTATGGAACAATCTACGATGCTCAAGCTCATAACCCTATGCTTGGATTGATTAAATCAGCTATCAATGCAACAACTACTGAAGAACAAATCGAGATTTGGTTATCTGCTCTTAACAAAGCTAGATATGCTAAATATGGTAAAGGACAGCTTGTATGTCTATTCGACAAGGCAGGTTACGAATGGTTCTTAAGAATCAAACCAGCTTTGAATAACTTACTTGGTGTTACTGAAGTAGTTAATTCTGGACAGAATAATACTATTTCTATCGGTGAACCTATGAAAGTAGTTATCGGTGGAAAACAAATTGAAATCGTTACTGATACATATTATGATTCAGTTACTCAAAACGCTGGAGAATGTGTTATCTTCGATAAATCTCTTATCTGAGTTAGACAACCAGATGAATTCACATTCGATATCGAAAGTGGAAAACTTACATCAGTTGCTACTATGTGATTGAGAGTATCAGACAAGACTGATCCAACTATCGACGAACCTGAATCTTGTAAATGTATACAGCTTTCAATGAAGTTTGCTAACATCTTCATTGCTGTATCTCAACAGGATTCTCCATACTGTATCGTTGAAGGTTTGAGAAATAGAAGCAAGCATGTATACTAATATACGATTAGAAAAAATGAGCGAAGCAATTAGCTTCGCTTGTTTTTTTTAATCTTATAAGTATAATTCCTGTAGTAAAAGTATATCCCTAAAATAAAAAACAAATAAAAATCTTTTAACTTCTCCTTTAATAACTATGGAATACTATTACAAAAATGTCGTTTTAACTGATATGGAAAATTTCTGGATTGAAAATGCACCAGAAGAATATCCTGTTAGACAATACGCTGAAGCAAAAGGCTTCAATCAAGATTTATTCGCAGACTTTTATCATAAAGTTTGTAATAATGAGCCATTGTATACTTGACATCCTGCTATGTGAAAATGAGATAAAAGTTGAACATTCTTCTTTTTAACAGATGAAGAACAAACTACATTCGCAGATTTTATAACATATTATAATAATGTATCAGAATGAAAATTCTGGGCTTTCTCAGATGATACTGCTGGTTCAATAGTTAATTCTTATGATAAAATCGATGAATATTGGAGAACTCCAAGAACAGTTCCTGAAGATAAATATCAAGAACAAAGGACTTATACTGCACCATTTATGTATGATCAATGAAATCCTGTAGATATTCCTACAAGATATGAACCAGAATGGTATTATCCTGTTGATGATAGTCTAACTGATAAATGGAATTTAACTCCTACTGCAGAAGAAACTCCATTCGAAGATATCCCAACTTGAGATTATGCTAATCAAACATTACAATGAGAGTTGTGACATCGCTCTACTTTAAATTAATATAATATATATTATGTATACAGTAAAAGATTTCTTACACTTTGTTTATCCTTTAGTGTGACAGAACTGAGTGACAAGAATAATTGGTAACTGAGATTTATATTATTTAGTTAATCAAGCTGTTAATGAAATATATAACTTCCAGCCTGAAAAAGCTGACCATATGTTTCACCGAAGCTGGACGCATCGTAAAGATTTGTTCCAAATGAGTGCAGATAAGAAATGAATGTGAGTATGTTTTACTCGCCGACCAGTAAGAATGGTTGATGAGTTCTGGACATCTAAATGGAATGATGTATATAATTTAGAAGAAGATAAATGTTACTGTGATATGAATCTCCCAGACACATGAATAATTAAATCTTGTGCGTGTGAATGCGACTGCCGAGCACCATGTGAACCATTAGATTTAAAAAAGATAAGACCTCAGGCTAATCTTTGTCCATGAACATATCAAATAGCTTGATGATTTACTAAATGAATGTGATGACTTGACTGACAAATAATCAGAGTCAATACTTGATTAAATATTGATATTTGATTATGGGTTACTTATTATTGTTGACCAGTAAAAGTCGCTAAAGAAACAGATCAAGTTCCACTTCCAGATTCATTTATGCATATTGCTGCAAAAATAATTGCTGCAAACTGTATGCCTGTTAGCTGAGAAACAAGAGAACAAGATGATTTGCAATACTATTCAACTGTCCGTAGAGAACTTGAATCGCTTGTTAAACAAGATCCTGAATTCCCTAAATTTGTTGAGACTAAAGCAAATCCTAATACACGCCAATGACGTGTTTCACCTAATGATTTATCATATAATTTCTAAGTAATGGCACAAAATCAATACTTCGATGTCAAGCCAAAGTCTTGAGAAGGGGCTGTATTATTCAATGATTTGATTAATGTAGTCCCTGTGCCTGCACCTTGGACTTGAATGTGAACAAGATTTAATGATAAAGTAGATAACTCAGACAATAACTTCTTCTTTTATAGAAAAAGAAAATGAATTAAGTATATAGATACTTATCATATGGAGAATTGAGAACCTGTAAAAGATACTGATGAATGGCTTGAATGAGAATTTACAGATATGGCAATTCTTAATTGAAGAAGATATTTTCTAAGAAAAGATAGAAGCTGAACAAAACTTAGGGTTTATACTCAAATGTGAGTATCCCCTAAATGACAATTGTGTGATGATTTAATAAGTCAATGACAAATAATAGCATTACATATATCAGAAGATTTAACTCATCCAGAAAATTATTGAGTTAGTCAAATGCGAGATGAGTATACTTTTAAAACAACAAAAGATACATATTGACGTTTCCTAAAAACTCAATGAGTAATACAACCTACTCACATAATGAAAGAAACTTTTCCATTCTATATTATTAGATGGATGAAAGATACAGAAAATGAGAGTATAAAAACTGCTGTTAATTATTATGTAATAGATTTATGAAATCTTGAAAATACTGTTGATATACAAGATATAACTTATCTCTATTTAAGAGAGAAATGATTAACAATAGAATTAAAAAATAAAGTATGTGATAGTGTTGTTTCATCTCTTTGATTAGAAGAATGACCAACTCATAATTATTATTTTGTAGATAGTGATGCGTTGCTTGCAAACTTTCCATTCACAAAATGAGATTGTGATGATTTCTACTGAATGTATGATGATAAAATAAGATATGATGTAGAAATATCATACTCATCAAAATATTGAGACAATCTCGCATTCTGTACATCATCTTGAATTATAGCAATAAGTTGAATAACAGATGATAAAATATATTTCAATATGGTTTGAGAAGTTTTAGTAACTGATACTATAACTTCTGCTACTATGTGGAATAATAGAATTTGTTTTCTAACAAAAGCTTGATGATTGTTTGTATCATGAGAATGATATAATCAATATAACTTTGTTACATGACCAGCTTGACCAACAGATTGAGATCAAATACATTGAATATATAATGTATGAAGTAGATTCACTACAATCATACCTGAATATTATACATTAGTTCTTGCATGACCTCATGCAATGGCTTATTGGATGTGATATAAAACATCTAATTATTCAGAAAGCCAATGATTATATGAACTATCAGATAAAGTTTGAATCTTTAGCAATACTTCATATTGTGCAAAAGATTGAAAAATATTTATTTGAAGAAGTTATAAAGATATCTATATGTTAGAGATGTCTCCAAATTCATACTGAATGCAAACTTGGAACTTCACATATTATTCTGCTACTCGATGGACTAGATTAAAAGATTTAGTTCAATGACACCAAGAAATGAATATTGATATGACAGATAATGAAACATTTGTTTCAATATATGAAGATTCAAATAGAGTATGAAGCATGGTGTTATGCGAAGATAGACATTATAATACAAGATATACTTGGCTATTTGAATGAATAAAAATCTCAAGAGTATTTGATTGATGACAAATATTATTATGAGATAGAATATATGAGTATTGATATGAATATGATATAGAAACTGATCAACAACATGATATAACAGAAGTTGTTGATATAATATTCTGAGACGAAACTCCATGTGCAAATAAATATTTTGCATTTTATAAGATAGCTGTATGAGATAACTCAATTATATCTGACAAAACTTGGATTAATACTAATATTGTAAGTTGATGAAGATTGCGAGATAGAAGTGTACATTTAACTAATACTCGTTATGTATCAATGCTAAACAATAAAAATTCAAATTGAGATATAAGAAAATGAGATTTCTGATACACTATTAAATGACATTGAGATAGATTTAAATCAACATTCCAAAGAGAACTAAAAACATATGCAAATCTACCATCACTGCAAGAATATAAACCAAGACAATGAAATTGGACTAATAGTTGATTATGATTATATTCTGTTCTAAAAGAAAATATATGACAAGAATGAGATTTGTTACAAATAACATTCATATCTCATTGAAATGATAATTTAGAATTTGGTTCAGTATTTATCTGACGATATCAAAAAGATTATGACTTTGCTGATATACAAGATACTAATGTAGACAATTCTGAATTTACTTCAGATTCTGAAACTGAATGAAAGATAAATGTTGAAACTGATTTATAATTCAATATAATATAGTCAATATATATATAAATTTTATTTATTAAGAATCATTACAATGTCTTTAGAAGAAATATTAAATGCTATTGAAGGTCTTGACTCTGCTGACCTTGTGCCAGTTCTCGAAACGGTAACTGCAAAATTAGCAGAAAGCTTCGGTTATATAGATTCTTATGCTACTCCTGCTGAAGAAGAAGTTGAAGAAGAAATAGCTGAGGAAGAAATGCCAGCAGAAGAATCAGCTGAAGAAGAAATCCCAGCTGAAGATGTGCGTTTATCTTTATAATATAATATTTAATATGGATACAAACGAAATCATAATAAAAATTAGAAGTCTTCCTATGGACGACAAAAGAAAGATAGCAGATATGATGAAGCCGTTTGTATGAGCAAGTGAAGCTGTAATCAAATTGGCTCAATTGTTTCAAATGCTATCTCCAGAAGAACAAATTGCTTTTATTGAATTAATAAAACAAACACCTCATGCCTGCTAATAACAACAACGCAAATGAGAAGTTGGCAAAAGAGTTAGGATATCAGAATTCCCTTAAAACTTGAGTAGCCTATGATGATGAATTGTTAAGCAAACCAGATAGTGAATTAACTTGATATGATAAAGCAACATTAAATATGAATCCAAATCTTAAATCAAATCGTGAAGCTTATCAAAGTTCATTAAATAGGTCTAATCAGTTGAGAGATAGACTAACTAATATTGAGTCAGCTAGACAATATTTGCAAAATAATGTAAGCCAACAAAGAGATCGTATAAATAAATTATACGATTTACAAGACAGAGCCGCTGCTATTAGTGCTTCAATACAATGAACAAATAGAGCAGCATGATGACTTTGAGCTGCATCTAATGTATTATGAAATTCAAGATGAATAACTGATGCACAGATGCAACAACAAATATTGCAAAATGATGCTCAAAGAGAATCAGCATTGGCTAATGTTGCACAACAAGAAGCCAACATTCCCTCAGTCTTAGCCTCGCTCGACCAAGCAAATGCTAATAGTGAATTAGCTAGAGCACAGGCTAACTATTATAATCAGTCATCTAATCAATGATGAAGTTCATCTTCAGGATGAATCAGAAGAAGTAATTCAAATAATAATAACAATAACAATAATAACAATAATTATTCATTCATTGATTGAGTTGATATGAATTGACAACATTTCGATTGAACATTTATAAAAGATAAAGATTGAAATATATACAATGAAGAATGAAAACTCTTATCTTATAAAGATGAGAATTGAAATACAAAATACACAAAAGATTGACAAGCAATGTTCAAACTTGATGAAGTAAATACAGATAACAAGACGAATGAATTAGTTGGTAAAAAATTCACAGACGATATGAATCCTACTAACTTTCTACCTCGTTTATCTCTATAATAAATAGTCAATGACATACTATCCAAATAAAAACTTAGTTGATGAAGATTGAAACTTTATAATTCCTATGGCATCTAATGGTGCTACAAGTAATTTATCATCTCTAAGAGATATTAACTTTGACGCTTTAGCTCAAGCTGATAAAAGTAAGATATATCTATTAGCTTACTTCCCATGAAAAAATTATTTTGATTGGGTATCAATAGATAATCCTGAATATCAAAAACCAGAAGAAGATGAAAATGTTTTAAATAAATAATTAAACAAACTATGGCGACATGTAACACAGTACCATTAACTGACTGACTTGTCTTAATATGAAGGCAGAAGGACGGTTGACAATATGTAGACATAGACGTAAACTCAATCCCTTGAGTTAATGAAGCCGACGTTTGTGAATGTCTTGAAAATTGTGATAAAATTAAATCTATGGACGCTAAAGATGCTCATCTTCAAAGTCAAATAAATGATTTAAATAATCAAACGAATAAGCTAAGAGAAAAAGATGAAAACTTACAAGATCAAATAAATGATATAAATGATAAAGATAAATCACAAGATAATATTATTAATAATATTAATACAGAAATATCTTGACTTAAAACTGACTACATCAATATTATAAACAAGGTGAAGTCTTTATGAATCCATACAATCCTTGATCCTACATATACTTCATTTGAAGACTGGGTGAATAATGTTTATATACCAGCTTGTTGAACTTCAGAGAATGAATATTCTGAGTGAGATTGGTATTTCAATACTAATCCTGCAATGGACTCAACACAGTCTGTCTATGTAAATATTAGAAAACCAGACTCAACTGAACCATGTTCTATCAATGATTGGTACAAATTGCCGTACGATATTCCTGCATTAGCAATTATCTGAATCGATCCTATCTTTGTTAAACATCCTTACAGATGAAGATTTGAGGTAGGTGTCGATCCAGATAAGCTTGCTGACTTTATAGCAAGTTTAGATAAGCTGGATTTATCAACTGTTAAGCTGTATCTCTGAGATGTATATTTAGATTGGAAGATTAAAGAATCATTAACAATCGAAGAAAATCTTAACGTATGAGATACTGTTACGACAAATGACTTAACTGTAAACAATCATGCAACTATAAACGAACTGACAGTAAATAGTTGACATATTGATACACATGTATGAGATGAAGATTTCTTATGAGATATCAATGTAACTTGAGATGTCAATGCTATCAATGCACATTATGATTGAAATGTTCAAATAGATTGAAACATACAAGTTGATTGACATACAGAAACAAAAACTATTCATGCAATGGAATGATGTATCGAAAAATTCACTTGTCCTGTTGAGTTCGATGATGATGTAAAAGTTTGAGATACTATTATTAATAATACTCAAGTTACTACTAATGAGATACATACTAATAATATTATAAATCAATGAGATACACATCTTGAATGACCTGTAACTATTATATCTAACTCATTCAATTTAGTAGATCCTGATACAAAAGAAGTGATATGTCTACAAAATATGGCTAAGAACTTATCAAGACCATCATATTGATTCTTTACATTCTATGGATGATGAACATTTAGTAATCCTTGATATTCAACTGCTGTGATGTGATTATGATGAAATGGTATACAATTCTTTAATACAGAACAAAATAAATTATTACCACAATCTCAGCAATGTGCATATGTCGCATTTAATACATGAGACCAACACACAGATCCATCATGACAAAGCTTTACATGAACAAAAGTTATATGGGATGAAGCTAATCAGACACCATGAGTATGATTAAACAGAACATCAGCATGAGCCTGACAAATAATGATATATTGATCAAACCCTGAAAATGCATGAATATATAGAATATCTTTCCATGTGACAGTATGATTTAGCGATTTAAGCTCTCAAAGTCCATGGGATTTCTATGCTCATCGTGCATGAGTGTGTCTATATAATCTTAATGATATAAATGACCATGTAATCTTTGATGACAAACATGCATCTGGTAGAGATATATGGGAATATGTGCATGCTCATCAATATTATGATGCTAATGATTGAGAAGATGCAAGTGGTTCATCAACAAGGACAACACAATCATCTACTATGAAATCATATACTACTACATGAGCAAAAGAAGAATGATATGTCGATAGACAAATTATAAGATCAGATGACCATTATACATATGAAGTTAATATAGAAGTTCCTATATCAACTGACTATTATGTAGCACCATATCTCAAAGTATCTACATGATATTCTTCACTACATCCTCAATGAAAGTTTACAATAACTGATTGAAAATGGGTAACATGATGACTATCAAGATTATCAATCGTAAAGGTAGCAAACTTATGAGTACCTTACGAATATCACTGTGAAGGATAAGGCATTATGGTGGCTATGCCGCCATAATAACTGTCTCTAACATACCTCTTTTAACTCTTATTTAATTAAACTATGGCAACATGTAATACAGTTGACTTAAGCGATGCAATGACACTCTTATGAAAAAAGAAGTGTACAGGACAATTAGTAGAAATTGATCCAGATTCATTACCTAATGTCAATAATGCAAATGTATGTGAAGCAATTGATAATTGCGACACTATCAAAGCTATGAAAGTCAAGGACAGTGAAATGTCTAACAAAATTGCTAACATTAATACTGCTCTTGATGAATTTAGAGCCAATGAAGAAAGCATTGGTACAAGAATGGATTCTATTGAATCTACTCAAACTTCACAATGAAGCGTAATTAATCAAGTTAATACTGAAATTTCAGGACTTAAAACTGAACAAATCAGAATCGTTAATAAGATTAAATCACTTTGAATGCATGTAGTTCTCGACGACCATTTCACAACATTTGAAGATTGGGTTGAAAATGTTTATATTCCTAACGCAGATGCTGCTGTTAATGAATATAAAGAGTGAACATGGTATTTTAATACTAATCCTTCTATTGATTCAGAACAATCAGCTTATATTAATGTAAGAAAAGAATGAGATACTTCTGAATATGGAATTAACGATTGGTATAAATTACCATATAATCTTCCTACTCTTGCTTTAATTGGAGTAGATCCTGTTAAAGTTGTTCATCCTTATAGATGAAGATTTGAGATAGGTATCGATCCTGCTAAGCTTGCTGACTTAATTGCTAATCTTGATAGCTTAGATTTATCTCAAGTTAAGGTTTATCTTGGAGATGTATATCTTGATTGGGTAATCAAAGAATCATTACATATCCAAGAAGACTTAACTGTTGATAATGCGACATCAACTAAAGAATTAACAGTAAGCCACGCAGCAAATATCGAGGAATGATATATTAACAAATGACATATCACTACTCATGATGCTAAAGAAACATTCACTGACGATGTTAAAATGAATGGTAAATTAGATGTTGATGGTGACTTTACATGACTAAATGCTTCATTTACTAATGATGTTGATTGTAGAAATGTAAATGCTACTGCAAGATTAAATGCTAATTCAATTGAAGCTGTTAGTGGACGTATCCAGACACATACAGGAAACGAACAGTTTAATGGAAACATTACTGCTACTGGTTCTGTAAAAGCAGCTAATATGAATGTAGAAGCTACAATGACAGCTCATGATGTTCATGCAACTGATCATTTAACAGTTGATAATGCTGCTACATTTGTTATAGCTGGTAAAGATTTAGATACATATTTAAGAACATTCTGTGACGCAAGATATCAGCAACTTTAATATAATTATTTAAATTAAGCAACGACTCATTATGAGTCGTTGCAAATATATATTTTATTCTATTATAGACATTAATTATGTTCACAATAAGATGAAATCTATGGAACTATCTATTAGATAGCCAATGTCTCCGTAATGATTGCTGAACAGAAGATGAATATATAATTGTTTGGGATTGACAGCACCGAGTTCCTAGAAAATATGATCCTTCTTCTTCATGATTTACTCCATGAAAAGGTATTAAAATTGAGAACTGAGTAATATCAGTTGATACAGCAGTAATCCCTACTACTGACACAATCGAAGAAGATGTTCAAGAAGCTCTTGAGAATGAATGAATTCCTCAAATGAAAGCTGACATAGAAGAACTTAAAGCTGATAATCCTGAAGAAGTAAGATTCTTGCTTGTTCAAATGGATGGAGATAAAGAAACTACTATTAATAATAATTGGATTGATGACCAAACAGACGCAACTCCAACTTGGATATCATGATCACCTAACTGAATCATTGAGATTTATGTAGGTAACTGATATATAACAATTGTATCTAGCGAAAATGAAAATTGAGTAGTTAGATTAAGGTTATCGAAAGCAAAACAATGAGCTTTCCTTAACTCTTTATAGCCACTCACCATGAAGTGGTGATGGCATAGCACTTCATATAATGAAGTGCGTATGTAAAAGAATACGTATGGCAATATTTCTTTTATTCTATATTTATAAATAAAAAATGGCAAACTTGACAAACTCTGGAAAACTTATTACTAAAATCGAAGCTATCGATTCTTCAATCTCAGACATCGAAGACAAAATTGGTTCAGTTCCTGCTGGTACTGACATCATGGCAGAAATTGGTGCTGTTGATGATAAAGTTGATTGAGTAATTGACTCAATTGGTACTGTTCCTTCTGGAAGTACAGTAATGAATGAAATCTGAGATGTTGATTCTGACCTTCAAGGTTATAAAACTACTGTTGCTGAAACTTATGCAACTAAAGCTGAAATTACTTCTGTATATAAATATAAAGGAAGTGTTGCAAACTATGATGCATTACCAACTTCTGGACAAGTAACAGGTGATGTTTATAATGTTGAGGCTGCTCACACAACTGCACCTGTATTCCCTGCATGAACTAATGTTGCTTGGAATGGTACAGCTTGGGATGCATTATGATGAATTGAAGATTTAAGTGATTTCTTCAGCAAAACTAATGATGATGCTGACGATATTCTTGAAGGAAGTTCTCATCTATTCTTAACTACTGCTGAAAGAACTAAATTAGGAAATACAAGTGGAGTTAACACTGGTGACCAATCAGCTTCAGATTTCGACATCAAAGACTTAGCTGACTCTACAAATTTAAGAGACACTTGGTCTGGAAAACAAGATGCTATCTCTGACTTGGAAAATATTAGAAGTAGAGCTCAAGGTTCTATCCAAGCTTCTGATGCTACATTCGTATCCAACACTGTAAGTGAAGGTGCTGATGGTTCAGTTACTGTAACTGCTGCTGATAATGTAACAGTTGCTACTGCTGAAACTAATAATAAAGCTGCTATCTCTGCTTTAGGAACAGCTCATAACAACTTGGTTGATAGAGTTGAAGCAGTTGAAAGTGCTACATGAAGTCTTCCATTTGAAGCTTACTTTGTTAATTGAACATTCAATGGAAAAGTTCTTGAGATTAGCAATGCTAATATCTTAGCTACTTCTCATGTTTCATATGTAGTTACAGCTGGTGCTCTTAATTGATACTATGTTGAAAGAGAAGTTCAAGCTGGTAAAGTAACTCTT
>Ga0247611_10000775_pt1 | contig 61826 bp, 92 predicted proteins | sample 177DNAGHGhighgp2_FD_192422 | JGI IMG/M metagenome (GOLD analysis project Ga0247611, IMG submission 192422) | Sheep rumen microbial communities from Palmerston North, Manawatu-Wanganui, New Zealand - 1770 DNA GHGhigh gp2 | ecosystem: Host-associated > Mammals > Digestive system > Stomach > Rumen... | reverse complement strand
GTCCGACACAATATTGGGGTTATATCCGTTGGCATGCAAAAGCGTCCTGTCGACCCATTGCAGAGACGCGAGCGGTGCAAAAAGATCATTCTCATTCACCGATATTCACCTCCTTCCGTGCAGTCTCGCGGCTGTATTTCACGTAGTCAGTGAATATATCGGTGTAGATCGCTCGCAGTGTACGCTTCTTCGGATCGCCGGCCATCATGGCCTCGTACATCTTTTTGAAGTGACGGTCCGTCATGAAGGAAAAGCCCTTCACGTACAGCTGTTTATAAGCCCTGGCCAGTTCGCGTCGCGCCGGATTGGTGAAATAGTCCTCAGGTGCTTCGAACAGCATGTGCTTGCAGAGCGCCTTGTAGTCCTTTTTCTCCTGGTTCGCTTCCAGCTTCCGGCGTTTTACCGTCGAGCGGTGGAACATTTCCGAGTCCCAGTAGAGCAAGGCAAGATAGGCATTCGGTTCGCGCTTCTGGATTCTGGCCCACAGATCCGGATCTGTCTCGGCTACATACCGAAGGCCGGTGATGGATTCATGCCCGAAGAACTGACACAGGCGCAGCTGATGCCGGTTTACGCCGACTCTATACAGATCGATGTACGCTTCCGGAAACTTCAGCCTGTGCTCTTTGATGTAGAGCCAGACGTCCGTGTCCTTCCAGTCGTAAATCGGATAAATGAGGTTGTTGCCGGTAGTGCAGCCCTCCGTCATGTTCACGGTGGCCATGTACTTCAGCCGCTGCACCGATTCATAGGCGCGTACGCCAACCAGCATCAGGCCATCCTTGCTCACCTTCGGCAGGAAGGTCTGGTAATTCATCTGTCCGGCATATTCCAGCGCCGGATCGCGGGTAATCGCGAAGGGTGGAGCGTTCCGGATCCAGACATCTTCTTTCCCCGGCTCCCAGGTGATCCAGCTCTCTTCATCCTGCAGCTGATGCAGCATGGAGACCTGTTTCACCGGCAGGCAATACCAGCGGTATTCGGCGCCCATCCGGACGAACCGCTTACGCCATTCCTCGGTCATCTCCAGCATCGATGGATAAATGCTTTCCTCATCGATGAAGCACACGCACAGCTGATGCAGATCAATCTTTCCGGCCATAGCCAGTTCCCACATCATCCCGCAGATGCAGAGCGTGTCTTTTCCTCCGGAGAATGCCAGATATACCTTGACGCCATTTTTGAAAACGTTCGTGATCCGCTGCATAGCCGCTTCGACCACGTTCATTTTCCCGGTTACTTTCATCACGGCCATGAGCGTCACCTCACAGCCAGATCTTTTCGCCACACTTCGGGCACTGGATGAAGCGTTTCGGCAATGGCTCGCTGTGGCTCTCAGAGGGCGATTCCGGCGCCGGCTGCGCGGGCTTAATTTCCTCCGCGCTTTCGGCGTTCACCGCCTCCTGGGCGTCATATTTCTGCGCTGTGGCGGCAATCTGCTGTTTGGTGGTATCTGTTACGGTCCCGTAACCGCTCAGCATATCGTCCACGTCTTCCAGATCGGCCGTGATCGTCTTCAGCAGCTCCTCATCATAACCGGGAATGTCGATATCATCTCCCAGATCCCGGAGAAACTCCTCGAAGACGTCCATGTCATCCACGCCCAGGGAGTAGATCTTGTTATCAGCGAGCATGAGCTTCTTTTTCTCGTTCTCGCTCAGGCCCTTCATCACGTATACATCGGCTTCGGTGTCGCCTTTGGCGATGAGAGCGGCATACAGGCCGTTGCCGGCCAGGATGGTGTTCTCCTCGTCCACGATGATCGGGCGGATCTGTCCGAAGGCCTCAAGACTCCTGACAAACTCTTTCGTCTGCTTTTCCGAATGAATCCGGACGTTTTTCTCCGGACTCTTCAGTTCTGAAAGCTTTTTGCGAATGATCTTCATGCGATCACCGCCTTCCGCTTTTCCCACAGACGCCAGCAGATGGCGAACAGGATCGCACCGCCTACGAAGTAGATCCGGACGGATGCCATCAGCGTCCACATGCCCATCACGCCCAGCGGCATCAGGAATGCCCATCCGGCAATCATGCCGGCATTGATTCCAAGCCCGACCTTCTTTCCGAAGGCGATGTAGATGGAGTACATGGAGCTGGACAGGGTGGAAGCGCCGATAATGGTGATCAGGAACGCTTTCAGTATGTTCAGCACCGGCGTGAACTGTGTCCAGGCTAGCAGGAAGATGATGGCCATGTAGATTCCGAAGAAGATCCCGCCCAGGGTAAACGCCCGTTTCACGTTTACCTTGTTCGTCCCGTCCTCGTTTTTCTCGTTATAATTGAGAATCTCAAAGAAATATGGATACGTGAACGGTCCTGGTAACAGCAGAATGGCCTTCCAGATTCCCTGGCCCATGGCCTTGTCATCCGCAATCATTGGAATCTGATTAAAATTCCCGCGGCTGTGGATCGCGGCAGCCACTGTGACGAAAAGGGCCAGCAGATACACGATGATCCATCCGAAGCCGTCTGTCAGAACGTTCCGGATCATACCGTATCTCAGCAGAATGATGAGGAAGACCGCTGCCATCAGGTAGGCAACATACATGCCGAAGTCTTTCCCAAGCGGAGTATCCGCAAATACCGACTGAGTCCCGTTCATGCTCAGCCATGCCTGGAACACGCACATGATTCCGCAGATCCATTTCATGATCTTCGATCCGAAGACTTCGCGGACCTTGGGAATCTTCAGCGCGACACAGCCAAACACGATGCAGGCCAGCACATTCCCCAGCACCCAGATCAGGGAGGGAATCACGCCGTAGGTCTGTGTCATGGTCACGCCGTTCATCAGGCTTCCGATGCCGGCCCATGTCGCGCATATACTCAGCGCGTAATAAACCTGAGGATTTCTTTTGAATCTCGCTTTCCATTCAGCGATCATGGTTCTTTGCTCCTTTCAATCTCGACGCGCCTTAGGCGAGGTTAGCGCGAAATTGCCAAACACGATACAGGCCAGCACATAGGAGCGGCGTACTGGCTCGGGATCCTCCTTTCCACAAAAATAGGAGCCGCTGTGTCTGGGCAGCTGCTCCCGGTCTCTGATTCAGATTTTTACAGCTTGCATGATATCACAGATTCTTCGGACATGCCGGACATTCCGGACGAAATTCTAATTTTTCGTTCGGATTTTTTAGGGTATGAAACTTGCTGAAACTTAATACTTAACTTGCAACAGTCACAAGTTTTACTTGATTCAGTGCTAAGTTTTTCGTGTAAAAAAAGCCGGCAAGCCTTGAAAATACTGGATTTTCTAACTTGCCGGCCATTTGCCGCTAAGCGTCCTGGAACGATTTTATAATGGCTTCCTTGATGTTTTTGATCAGCTTTGGCCTGATCTCGTTCCAAAGCTTTCCTCTGGATGTAACTTGGCAGCTTTCGTAGGTGGTGAATCGTGTTCCGCACCATTCACATTCCCGTCTGCGCCGAATCGTGTTCTGAACCGTCCTGGAATTGACAACAACGTTATCTTCTTTCCCACATTTCGGACACATCAGCGCCATGGTTCATTCCTCCCGGTGAAGTGATTTCTCCGGATCAAATCCTTCTGGATACCGTTTCCGCAGCTTTTCGATATTGTGCTGCGCGATTTCCTCCATCCAGATCCCGAGGGCTGCCGCCGTCTCTGATACATACCAGAGAACATCCCCAAGCTCGTCGATCATCTTTTCTTTCAGCTCGCGCCCATCCTGGAACAGGTGCTTTTTCAGAAGGTCGCAGCACTCACCAGCCTCTCCGGCCAGCCCCAGGCATCCATTCTTCAGGTGTTCATCCTGGCTCAGTTCGCCGCGGCTGGTCCTCAGTGCCTGTTTCTGGTATTCGTTCATGTCAAGCATTGTTTTTCACCTCCATCTGTTTTTCCTTGTCATGTGCATAAATATGAGACAGCGTGCATTCGATCAGGTATTTCACGATGAATCTCGGCAGGACAATCAGCTCTTCATCCCTTTTCCGAGTCCTGCCTGCAGCTGCTTTCGGAGCACGATCGATAGCAGCTATCAGGGGATAAACCTCATCCCATTTCTCAACCGCAACGCCGAACATGCTTTCCTTTTTCCTGCGCTCAACGCTGGCCTTCATCTCATCGTACTTCTGATAGATTTCCGGGGATACCTGCAGATTCTGCTTCATGCGTACAGCCTCCCATTTTCATTCATCGTCTTCGTCAAGCCTCCATTTCCAATTCTGCTTCAAAGATCCTCCGCAGTCTCGCCACCGCTTGAAGGCTTTGCTGTTCACATCCGCATCCGGCGAACACTGGCTTAAATCCGCAAAGCAGCACGTCCGGCAGGATCGCACAACAGACATGTCATTCCACAGCGCGATCATCGTTTTCCGGACTGTCTTCAGCACATCCTTATCGTGATGGGCATTTACGATTCCGACATCAATGATCCGGTCAAGCTCATGGATCAGTTCATCCCTCGTCATCGGCACTCCCTCCATTCACGTAGCACCAGCTCTGCGGCGGTCTGTCGAGCCCATACGCGCTCAGCGGCTTCGGTTCCGGGTAGTCAACCAGGCTCCTGATTCTCCACAAATAAACCCTGCTTCCGGCCGCGTATTCGAGCGCTTCTTGAATCGTTAGCTGCGTGTCAGTCAGCACTCGCTTGGTCATCTCTCCCGGTTCGACCTCCGTGAAGCTGTCACAGACAAATTCACCGACAACCCCGCCGCCCTCCGTCTGGTAGATGTAGACCCGGAACGGGCCAGGCCTTTTTGGCATGGTCTTCCGCATTTCCCAGCGCTTGGCCAGCTTCATGATTTTATCAACCCACTTCGGCTGAATGCTGATCATGATCTCTGTCATGTCCCATGCTCCTTTCAATCCAAGATCTCCATATCCGGATCAGCGCCAGTGATGAGTTTTTCTATTTGGCCTGCGCATTTATCGCACAGATCAAATTTCCGCTTGTCCCGATTTTTATATGTTCCGTCATGCACATCATAATGAATATGCTCACGGAATGAGATAAACTGACTTTCAGCGCCAATCGCTTTACACTTATCGCATACTTTTGTTGTCGCCATATTCTTTATTTCTCCTACCATTCAATGGTCTTTTCAATTAAGATCTTCGGTTTACGTGTTCCCCAGTCAAAGAAAATTTCACAGTCTGGACATCCGTTTTCATATCCATATCCATTGCTCAAAATTCTCCCGCATTTCGGACAGCGAAAGCGAATTGCATCCCATGCGTGCCAGCCATCTTCATCGGTGACTTTATAAATTTCAGCAATCGGTTTAAGCTTTTCAGGCACGATACATTCCTCTTCTTCCAGCAGTTTAAGAACTCCGCAATAAAAGCGATTCTCCAACACAGGTTTTCCAGTTGCCAATGCCTGTTTACATCGCTTAATAACAAACCCCCTAACTTTCATATCCATTCCATTTCACCTCTTGTTTGCAATGGCGGCAGTATCTATCTCCTTCGGTTATCGCCACACCACACTTTTTACACACAAAACAGGGAAAGCCACCTACGAATCCTCTTTTTGGTTCTAATGGTTCATTAGGCTCCTGGTCTTGCAGTAACGCCAATATTTCCTCTGCCATCGGACCGCTGATATGGATCATGGTCCTTTTGTTGGTAATCATGCTGTCTATCGATCCAGACAGCGCTTTGATAATTTGCTCTCTGGTCATACACATTCCTCTTTCTAATTGTCTCCGGATGGCCTGTCACAGCAGAGCCTTAATCCGGAGGAAACCGCTATTTCTTGGCCATCCTCTCAGCAATTGCCTTCCGGCCGGCTGGAGTCCGGAAGAAGAACCTGCAGCTCATGATTGCCTTTTTCATGCATTCCGGGCAGAGATTGAACCTGACCTCAGGCTGCACAAGATCGTTTCTGAATTCCTGCAGGGGGCCTTTATAACTGCAGCTGTCACACTTTCCAGCGTTCATGTTATCACCTCACCATTCCAAAATGCTGTGCAATCCGATAGCGCAGCGTCGGTCTGAAGTGCGGACAATACACTGTCCTGCACCGGTTTCTCCGCATTCCGTTAAACTGGCAGGAGAGCTTCAGGCCCTTCGGCGTTTCCGTCTCCATGTAGAACACGCACGGCTTAACCAGCTTCGTCAGCCGACGCGCAGCCCTGACTTTTGCAGATCTTCTCATAGAATAACCCTCCCCAGTGCAACTGTTGCAAACGCAAATCCAAGACCTAGGACCATCAGGATCAGAACGAGTAAGGCAAACTTGAAGCTCATTTCGGTGTCATTGTGCATGTGATAGAAGACACCGACCGCCATGAACAGGATCCATATGAAGAGCGAATACAGCATACCTTATCCCTTCTTTCTGGTGCTCTTCCGGGGCTTCCGGAACTTATCCGTCTCCGGACAGGTGGCAAAGTGGCTGACATACCCGAATTCCGAATCCGGCAATTCGTTGATGGTTTTGAATCCGCGTTTCAGTGTGCCATCGAGCATCACGAACAAGCACGGACCTTTTTCGTTTGGGCTGAACGTGACGCATTCGGCATCCACCGGAATTGTCTTTCCAGCCACGGTCTTGATAAATCCGATTTCCGCGCCGCAGGCCCGGCAAAAGCTTGTTTTCATTTCCACGCCGTCCTCCTTACTAGAACATCGCAGGGATTCTACGGTTCTCAAATTTCTTGTAGGCGTCCAGGTACCATTCTTTCTTGTCCCCGTTGTAGGTCATCTCATAGTACATCCCGTCATTCAGGGAAGTGCTGATCAGATACTTCCAGTTCTGCAGAGCCTTGCACTTCCAGACGATATACGTTTCGAATTCGATATCCGGATCGCTCTTGTCCAGGTGCTCCTCTGCGTATTTCTCCACAATCAGAATAGCTTCAGTATCCATGTCTTTCGTCTCCTTTACTCGCTCGGTTCGTTTTCTTCATAGCTCAGATATCTTGCTCTCAGCTGGTCAATCAGGACTCCCGCGTCACGCATCAGGCGTTCACCGCATTCCATGCCGGCCGGATCATCCGGATCACGATACGGGCAACTGGGGCAGTCCTTATGCATTTCGCCGTTTTCATCCTTCACCCAGACCGAGCAGACATCCAGCCCCTGACGGATTTCGTCTTCGGTTCCGCATCTGCCGGTCTCCTCATAAGGATCGCGTCTCACTTTCGTTCTCCTTTCTCCAGGAATCGGTCAATCATCTTCCGGCACGAATCATCGGAATTCATTCCGCCAACCTCATCGGCTATCTGGTTCCAGCTCATTTTTTCCCGGAACCTTAGTGTCAGGATCAGGTTGATCTGCAGATCGTCCACCGAGTCAATCCAGTCATTGATTGCTCTCTCTTCCTGCTCGAATTCGCGCTTCTGCGCTTCCAGTTCTTCTTTCTTGGTTACCAGTTCGACAACGCCGTCACCGACTTTATCATGGGCGCCGCTCCCGTGCGGCATTCCGGACAGGTTGGGGGACATGGCCGTCAGCCGGTCCCAGATCCGCTGAATCTCGCGCTTTTTCTGCTCGATCTGTTTCGGCAGATAAAACAGCCGGTACAGCGTTTTCTTGTCCATGTCCCCATCACCTCCGTCCTTTAGTGCTTGCCAGTGTAATATTTCGGATCATCTTTCTGCAGCAGAACCGTTACCTGCTGATGAGCATCAAATTGTTCCAGGAAGTTTCGATACAGTCCATCGGTCGTTCTTCCGGCGTCCACACCGTCACGGTTGGCCTTCTCAACCTGGTACGTGACGATTTCCCTCCTTGCGTCCAACAGGCTCTGTTCGACCTCTGCAGCTCGGTTCTCGGCCTTCTTCCGGAGGGCGTGTTCATACCCAAGACACGATGCCGCGCAGGCCAGAATCGCCGTTATGACGATGGAATAGACGATCATTCGTCTTCATCCTCCTCGTCCTCGTCGAACATGGAAGTCTGCCCGTTGATGCTCTTCAGACCGTAGCTCCCGTCTTCACGGGTCAGCTCATAGTCACCGCCGAATTCTCCCTCAAAGGCTTCCTTCAGCGGTACGTTGCTTTCGGCCTTCCACTTGATCTGGGGAACCACAGCGTCCCGGTAGTCCTTTTCCGTGGTCACGGGCATCTTGTCCTTGCTGATCGTGATGGAAAGGGTAACCTTCCCGGTGTCGCTGTTGGCCTTGTCCATCTTTTCCAGGCAGTCCTGCAAGGCCTGGGTCAGGTCGGCTTTCATGGCGCTCAGTGTCCCGCTGGACATGTTAATCGGCATAAAGTCTTTCATGGTTTTCGTCTCCTTTATTCGTAATAATCAGGATCCCCAAAGTTACAGAAGTCTTCCGGCGCCTTTCGCCGGTTATGAATAGTGCAGTAGGGCATCGTGGTCGTTCGCTCAGTGGCATGCCGGCAATGAAGGCATCGCGTGATGGTAACCGCTTCCAGCTCATCGCACTCATTCAGCTTGTGAATAGCGTCCTTACACGCGTCCACATAACCGCATTTATAAGGGCCATCCCTTCGCTGTTTGATCCGGTTCGCCATCTGAACGAGCTTCCGGTTTGCCTGTTCCCGGTCAATGGCGTCTGCCATTTTTCTTCACCTCTTCCAGGCTATCGACAATTCTCAGATTCAGATCCTCGGCACAGCGGCTGGCGTACTCCACCAGATCGCGCCGGTTGTCGCTTTCCATGATTGTCCGCCATTCTCCGGCCCAAAGGATCTCAAGCCGCCAGTGATACTTTTTATCCATCGGCATCAGCTGCTTTCAGTGTCTCTCGAACCGCGCGGACATATGCATTCTGCGCAATCAGCTTCCGCATCATGTTTTCCATGTAGCGCTTTTGCTCAGAGCAGCGCTTTTTGCAGTAACCGGAGCGCCGGCACAGGTTGCAATTCCCGCCATGTTTCCACTGGTCAGTCTTCGCGTTCATCGAGCACCCCTCCGATCGTCTTTGGGTTGTCCTTCAGCCGCTGGCCGCAGAAGATGCACATGTCACAGTAATAGATCATTTCCCCGCACCGGGGGCAGGCAGGATACCAGCCCCCGTATGATTCGCGCCACACGATTTCCTTTGCCGGCATAAACATCAGGAAGGGCATCAGCAGCTTTCGTTTCAGCTTGCGCCACCGGGTCTTCCGTGTGATCTGCCGGTTGATCTTTCGCATTGGTTTCCGCTGCCAGTCCGTCAGAACCTCATGCTTCATCCGATTCATCATGACGGATCGCCTTCTTTCGGTACCCACTCGGCCACCCGGATCAGGATCTGCGGAACCTCTGTGTAATACTTCCGGACCGTCAGGCTCACAATCTGGTTGTCATCCGCGTAGGCCAGCCCGTTCAGCGCGTCCAGGATGCTCTTCGCGCAGTTGTCCACGTCCGGCTTCACGGTGGGGCGGATTTCCCGGCTCAGCATCTTCTGAATCTTTGCCTTGCTGGCGCTCTTCGGGATCTTCATCCCCAGCGTGATCCGCACGGTCACCGGCCCGGTAAATGGCATTTCTCCGTTTTCCCTGGTCCAGCTCCTGGCAATCTTGCTTTCGAATTCCCGCGTAGCCTGCGGCGTGTAGATCTTTGGATGTCCGGCAATCATGGTTACCCTTGGCCGTTCCTTCGGCTGAGGAACGATGGCCATCGACAGCTTCTTTTCCATGTTCACGCTCCTGTCAGGTCAAACATCAGCTGACCCTCGCTCATTCCTCTTTTGGTCTTCTGCGCCGCTTTTACCGCAAAAGCGGAGGTGTTTTCCTGTTCCGGATCCGCTTTGATCACTTTTTGCTCCGCTTTGATCACATTTCGGCCCGTTTTGGGCACGTCTGGCGCCGTCTTGGACTCGGCTTTAATCTCATTCGGGATCTCTGCCGGAGGCTCCGGACGGCCATGCTGGATGCCCTGCAGAAGGTGATCCATGTGCCAGGCGAATACGCGCCCAGACCAGACCGGGGAGTAAAACATCGGCAGATACCAGGTACGGCTCCCGCCTTCGCCGGTCAGGATCGGCCCCGTTTCCGGTTCCAGCAGCGCGTCTCCGATCCGGATCCGTCCCGCGCATCCCAGCAGGCTCAGCTGGATGTAGCACATCATGGCCACCGTGTTGTCGATGTCTCCGGCCACAAACAGCGCCGTCTGCTGATAGTTGATTCCCATCTGGTGGAGCCGTTCAGCTGCCGCGATCAGCGTAGCTCCGGCACCGCAGGCGCAGTCATTGATGCTGATCCATCCGCGCTCATCCAGCTGCCGCCTTACGTGTTTCTCCGGCATGGCCATGGATGCCATCGCCTGGCACACTCCGAAGGGAGTGAAGCACTGCGCGTGAGCTTTGCTGCCCATGTCCAGCTCCATGTACATCGCCCCGAGGAAGTCCTGGAACGGATTCCGCTCCAGGCTTTCCACGAGGATCCGGAACAGTGCGCCGAATCTTTTGAATTCATTCTCCGCGTACCGCTTCCGGATCCGGATGTACTCTTCCTCGCGCTTCAGCCGGTTGTTCAGATCAACGGCATTGGCGATCTCAATGGCGAACAGGTTCACCATGTCATTCCAGCGCTCCCACGTGCCGTTCCAGTTGCAGATGCCGTTAAAAGCTTTGACGAATTCCCGGGCGTCTGCTCCCCGGACCGTGCCGGAGCTCATTTCTTTTCACCCGTGAAGAGCAGATGCGTTCCGTCCTTCCACTGCTGTTCTTCCTCGCTCAGCTGGTACCCGCTGTCGATCAAGATGGCGTACACCTTGTCCATGTCCTCATCCTTCCGGTATTCGCCGTTGTACTCGCTTGCGTATCCCGTCCGGTCATCCTCGCGAACGCCTCCGCAGAGGATCCACGCCAGAATAGCCCGGCCAAGCGGAATTCCTCTCCGGGCTATTTCCGCATAGATCGTCTCTTTCCCATCCCGTTCCTCTTCCTTCGGCATTCCGCAGAACTGCCGGAAGCGGTTCGTGTTCCAGCTGTGATAGCTGATCTGGAAGGCGCCGTTATCGTAGGAGCTGACATTGTCGAACACGTACTGCCAGAGCTTTGTCTTCAAACCAGCTTCCTGCATCCGGGTGGGCTTCCAGCTCGCCACATAGGCAACCCGGTTTTCCCGCATCCTGGCGTTCAGTTCCTTGGCGTCATGCTGCTTCTTCTCCATGGCGATTTCTCGATCCGTCTTTACGTGCTTTTCTTTCTTGGCCTTCTGCCAGATCTCAATCGTGCCATAGGAATCGTAATAGTAATATTTGCCTTCTTCCTTCGGGACCTTGACCGTTGCGTCCGGTTCCAGCCTTACATCCAACTTGTTCAGATGCACCCATCCGCTGCCGTATCTCTGATTGGCCTGGGTTTCGGACATTTCCACGGCGAACTTCTGAATCTCAGGAAGCAGCCGCTCCCGTTCGCGTTTCCTTTCTTCGCTCCGCTTTGCAATGGTTATCTGCTGCCGCACATTGTTGATGTCGACACGGCCGCTTCCGTCATTGCACCGGGTAATGTTACTCAGAAGCCCCCTCTGAACTGTCTTGTCCTCAATCTTGCTGATCTCCACCAGATCCAGGAGATCGTATCCCAGCTCGACGGCGTTCTTGGCTTCCTTCTCCGGCAGCGTGGCCACCGCCAGCCGGCGCTCTATCGTGCTCCGGCTGAAGCCCGTCCGCTCCGCGATCTGATCCTTGTCGAAGCCCAGATCCATCATCATCTGGATGCCTTTGGCCTGCTCATACACCGTCAGGTCGGACCGCTGCATGTTCTCCTGCAGCATGGTGGCGATCTGCTCCGTGTGGCCCATCCGGACGATCTGGCACGGGAGCTCTTCCAGCCCCGCAGCCTTCGCCGCCTCCAGCCGGCGGTTACCAATCAGCACCCAGTAGATATCCCCATCATCGGCCTTCCAGTTTGCTGGGCGGACCACGGTCAGGTTCTGCAGGATCCCGTTGGCCTTGATCGATGCAGTCAGCTCTTCCAGGTCTCCCAGATCCTTTCGGGGATTATCCGGATGATGCATCAGCATCTCAACCGGCAGCATCTCGATCTCGTTCATAATTATTCGTCTCCTTTTTCGTTAATCTGTACTTGCATGAAATCCTGTGATTTCGTTCAGAATCCGAGCTGTTTCATAGCCTGCGGGATTTCCTCCGCCAGCTGATACCATTTTTCGGCCGACAGCCCGATGGACCGCTCTTCTTTGGTCATCAGATCCCGCCAGATCAGATGCACAAACCCGGAATCAATCTTTACATCGGCCTTCATGTAGTAGCCCTTCACCCGGCTCCGGACGCCGATAACTTCCATGGGCTCCGAATCAGTTTTTCCGGTATAAACCACTTTCTTCATGGCCTCCGCAACCTTCTTGAAGGCATCATCCTTCTTTGTTTCCTCCGGAATTTCATCCGGCACAGTCACGCCGCTTTCTCTGGCTGGTGCGCAGCAGGTCGTGATCTGTTTTTCCTGGACCGTGACCGGCATTGGCTCTGCGGCCTGCGGTATCTTCTCCGGCTCTTCCTGTTTCGGTGCAGGTTCGAACTTTTCATACTCTTTCCCGTCGCGTACAACCGTTTCCGGGGGCTTTTGCTCCTTGGCCTTGGTCTCGCTCGGGTTCTTCTTTGCCGGCGCTGGCTTGGCCTGTACACGCTTTCTCTCCGGCGCTCGCACCGAGATCCCGGCCAGCTGTTCATTCAGATCCGGATCGTTATTCACCGCCCAGATCTTGAAGTCACGCAGCGCGTAATAGGGTGTCACATAGCCCATATTTTTCAGCACTTCAAAGGCATCTTTCCCGGCGTTCACTTCTTCGATCAGTGCCTGAATGATTTCCCTGCGATTCATATTTTTCTTCACTTTCTTACCCTCCTTTCTCTCAGGATTTTTAGCCGCCTTCTCAACCGGTTTCCCGTCTGTCAGCTGAAACGGCGACCTGTGCAGATATTCCTTCTGCAGGTTGAACCAGGTTCCGCGCGGCGTGTAGCTCGGCCAGTTTTTCTCGATGTATTCCAGGACATCGCCGCCGGCTTTTTCGAGCCTTGCGCACTCCCTCGCAAAAGCGGTTTTCTGTTCCTCTGTTCTCATTGCGGATTCTCCTTACTCAGCGCCAGGAAGCGCATGTGATCGCCGTCGTACGCGATGTAGAACACGCCTTTCTTGCCCTGCCGGTTCTTGTCGACATTCACGTAAATCAGCTTCATTCCCTGATCGCCGAGATTTTTTGACAGCCGGCGCAGATCGTCGCTTTTCAGCTCGTCCACATCCGGATCATGCAGCAGCAGGAAGATGTTCGCGTCCTGCTCGATGGCTCCGGATTCTCTGGCCTCGGCCATGGTCGGCGGTCGCTTTTCCTTCTGGCTTGCGCGGTTCAGCTGTGACAGGGCAATCACCGGAATTTTCAATTCCTGCGCCAGCCATTTCAGACTCCGGCTGATGTCGGCTACTTCCTCCTGCCGGTTATTCCGCTTCTGGGCCGTTTTCAGCAGCTGGATGTAGTCCACGCAGATCAGATCCAGGCCGCCGTTCTCGTACAGACTGAAAGCCGCTTTCCGCACTTCCTCCACGAAGTGAATCTCAGTGCAGTAACAGATCGGCCTTGTGCTGAGCGGTCCGGTGCTCTCTGCCAGCTTGATCCAGCTCTCCGGGGATATTTCATCGCTCGTGATCTCCGTCAGCGGTACCAGACTTTCCGCGGCGAACTCGCGTTCCAGCAGCTCCTCCGCCTCCATTTCCAGCGATATGTACAGCACCCGCTTTCCCTGTTTCGCGGCGTTCATGCAGATTGTCATCGCGAAGATCGATTTACCGACCGAAGGCCGGGCACCGATAATCATCAGCTTCGATCCGCTCAGGCCGCCGGTCATCCGGTCCAGCGGTTTGATACCGGTCTGAATCCGGTTGTTTTCCTGTCCGTCCCGTTTCTGGGCCCTGTCAATCATGTCATAGGTCATGATGACTGCTTCCTGCTGGCTGATGAGCTTTACTCCGCTTCCGGCCTTCACTTCCCGGATATTAAGGGCCGCGGCCTCCCGGATCGCGTTCACGTCATCATCCAGGTGTCCGCTTTTCCGGATCAGCTCCTCACCGATTTCCTTGATCTTTCTCCGGGCCATGCAGTCATTCACGATCTGGACATAGCTGCCGGTGTTCACCGTGCTCGGAACCATGGTCAGCAGCCGTACCAGGAATGGATCCCCGCCGATCATTTCCAGCTTGTTCTGTTCGCTCAGAACGGCGTGAAGCGTTACCAGATCCACATTCTGCTTCTTTGCGTCCAGTTCCAGGATCGAAGAGTACAAAACCCGGTGCTCAGGCTCCGTGAAGGCTTCCACACTCATCTCCCGCATCAGTCCAAGGGATTTCTTGTCCTGCATCGCGGCGCCCAGGATGCATTGCTCGGCCTCGATGTTCTTGTAGGCCAGCCGGTCAGGGAGCCTGACGTCTTCTTCTCTCATGTCATCACCATCCCATGAAAACGTGATCCTTCGGCATCAGGGGATCGTTCTCGGGTTCGGTTCTTCTGTCATCGTATTGACCTTCAAGCACCTTCGGGAAATTGTTCGGCCTTACAAACCAGTCAAATGTAATGATCCATCCATTCTTATTCTGGCCCCGGAGGAAGGAGCTGTTCCGGATTTTTTCAATGGCTTTCAAAACCGTGTCCGCACCGTATTCGTTCACCCTGGCCCGGAGCATCCCGCCCCGCTTCGAGGAGCCTGTCAGCTTCGCAATCTGTCCAAGACCCAGTGCATTCCATGCTTCCGTGATGCGTCGGACGTCTCCCGTCCGACAAACAGACTCTTTAGAGTCTGTTAATATCTCTTTATCTTCTTCTATATCTTCTTCTATATCTGGGCGGCTAACGTTAGCCTCACTGTTAGCCTCACACAAGGCTAACATTTTCTGCTCTGCCCTTCGTTTTTGCATCAACTTCCTTTGTGATTCTCTTTTCTTTTCAAGGGTGTCAAGCTGTTGATGTTTGCTCCAGTTCGGTATGGTGATCGTGTTATTGATGATTTCGATCATTCCATACTGCTCAAAGATTTTCAGAGCTAGACGAACCGTATTCAGCGGACGCCGGAAGATGTGAGCCAACATCTCGTCATTGAATGGGATTCTGTCATTCATCAGCAGCACACCGCTCTGATTGGTCTTTCCTGCCAGGCAAAGGAGCTTGAACCAGATCACGATGATTGCATCAGCGTCCGGCATGGACTCGATGAGCAGGATCTTTTCGTCATCGAATATGTCTGTTACGATCTTGATCCATTTCACCTCGGATGCCATCCGCACTCACTTCCTTTCGGAGGGGCCGGAGTGGGTACCGGCCCCATGTTCATCAGAACGGAAGATCATCATCTTCCACCTGGGTAAAACCTGCAGGTGCCTCAGGCGGTGCAGATGCCGGTGCAGCTACGGGGGCCTGAGAGACGTTTCCAGTGCTCTGACTGTTGTCCCCGGCGTCACCCCGGCTCGACAGGAATTCGACGGTGTCTGCCGTCAATTCGAGCCCTGCATGGGCCTGTCCGTCCTGCTGTCCGATGTAGGCGCTCGCGCTGATCGTGCCTTCGCAGTACACCTTCCGGCCCTTGGCCAGATACTTGGAGCAGTTTTCTCCGAGCTCGCGCCATGCGGTCACCCGGTAGAACTTGGCCGGTGGCTGCTGCCCTGAATCCCGCTGAGCTTTGGTCGGCCGCTGGTTCACGGCTACCGTGAAGGTGCAGACATTCAGCCCGGTATTGGTCGTACGCAGCTCAGGATCCCGGGTCAGGTTGCCAATGATCATGGTCTTATCCATTACTCTTCACCTCTTCTGCTGTCTCCGCATACTCACCGATGTGGTTCTGCTTGATGATTTCCAATAATTCTTTGTTGTCGCGTTCCAGGCCCGCCACCTTCTCCGCAAGATCTTTCGACTTCTTCATCTCCTGCATGTAGAAGTTCCAGTAGCTGTCAGCGTCCTTCTTGGGAACCATTTCTTCCTGCTGCAGGTTCCCAGTGATCGCCTTCACGAGATCCTCGTTGACCTCTCCGGTGAGCTTGACCGCAGCGGCCAGACAATCGTACAAGGCGGACTTCTGGATGTACTCAATCAGCTGATCATCCAGGATCACTTCGGACTTGATTTCCATCGGTTCACCGACCAGAACATCTTCCTCGGTGAAATCAGGATTGGGGTAGTCTCTCTTTTCGCTCATTGCGATTCTCCTTTCACAGGTAGTTCTTCCTGATCGTCTTCATCCACAGCTCGTGGCCATGGATCTTTTCAAATGCTTTCTGCGCTTCCTGCTTCAGCTGCAGGCCCTTCTCCGGATCGTACTGGGCGCCGCCGTCTCCGGTGTGATGCCGGTGACAGAGCCAGACCTTCAGGCCGTATTTCTCGCTGATCTTCCGGTTGGCAACGCCGGCGAAGATGTGGTGTTCTTCCAGTCCGATCTTTGCGGAGCAGAACCAGCATTCTTTCTCGGTCTGCAGAATGGATTCAGCCATTGCCGTCTCCCTTCTGCGGGTGAGCTGCTTCGTACTCAGCCCACTTTGCTTTCATCCTGGCCAGCTCTTCCGGCGTTTCCGTCTCGATCCCGAGCGCCTTGGCCTCCTGGATCGCGCCGTCTATCACTCTGGCCATCTCCTTGGTGTCCATCTTGTGGCTGTCCTTGTAGACCTTCCACATGTTGCAGGTCACGCCGTTCACCTCGCGCTGATCATACAGGACGGCGTATTTGTAATAGTCCGTGGCATCCACATCCCGGGGCAGGATGAACATCAGATACTTTCCATCGGATGTTCTGGCCAGCGGTCCGTAGCTGGTGATCAGCCGGGCCTTCACCTCGTCCTCAGATTCCGGAGTCTCGGCCGCGATCTTGTTCACCAGTACGTGGAAGTAGCTGTTCGCGTTCTTGCTCCGGATCTTCCGATGCTTCTTGATCTCGATGTCGCAGTCAACCTTGGCCAGCTCATCGAACCGATCCCCGTCAATCTTCTCCTTGGTGAAGAAGGTGACGATCCATCCGGAGCCGTCACGGCTGCGGAACATCTCTTTCAGTCTGCCGATCATCAGACCACCCATTTCTCCTCGTAGATCTTCAGCAATTCCGGCTTCGTGTTCATCCATGCCCAGAAGTTCAAGATGTGCTCCTCGATGGACTTGCTGTTCTGCCGGTTGTACTTTTCCACATACAGGTCCGTGCCATCGCTGACGAGATATTCGAACTGGACAGCCTCCGGCAGTGCCTTCAGATAGAGCGGATGCTGGGAACAATCCAGATATTTCCCATACACGTCATCAGAGCCCAGGCTCTTCATCCGGTACTTCACGTCATAGATCACGCCGGCTTTCACCACGTCGCAGATCCCGTACAGCCAGAAGTCCTGTCCAGCCACCTGCAGGTCACAGCTCACAGGAACCTGGAACTGTCCGCCTGTGATGATGTCCGCTATCTTCTTGGCTCCCTCGTAGAACCGGGGATACTCCCGGGTCTCATGGGCTTCGCCGGTAACGGGATTCACAGTGTCCAGCAGAACCTCGTTTACCACTTTCTCGCCATTGGCGATGCGGTAGCACAGGTTTTCAAATTCCCATCCCGCCTTAATGGCGTCTGTCGGTTCGATGCCTTCCCGGTTCAGCGTCTTCAGAAAATCGCTGTAGGCGTCTTCCTCATAGCCCTCAAAGCAGTTGAAGGTGTAGGCCCAGCTCTCGATCAGCGTCTTGGTGATCTTCAGCTTCACTGTCCATCACCTGCCGGAACGTAGGACCTGGTCGCGACATCGAACCGCAGGCCCAGACTCTTGCACTTGGCATTCAGCATCGCGCCGGCTTCCTTCTTGCTGGTCAGTGCGTGATCCATGACTCCGACGGCCTTCAGGCAGGCGTTTGCTGTGTCCTGATCGGTGACCCCATCCAGCATCTCTTTGACCGCGGCGATGGTGGTCTTGTACGTTTCCATCTGGCCGGCAACGGCGTTGTTCTCCTCGATCATGTTTTTCCGGGCTGTATCGAACAGCTTGGCCATGAAGTCATTCGGAACGCCATCGTCCAGCTTCGGGATTTCGATGTGGCCCTGGATACCATGGCATCCCTTGGCGAAGAATTCATCCTCCGGAGAGAAGCAGGCAAACCGCTTATTGCCGATCATCTGGATGTAGGCGCCGAAGTCGATGCCGGTCCATACCGTGTTCCGGAAGGATCCCTCGCAGCGTAGCCGTTGAATCGGGTTTCCGTCCTTGTCAGCCTTCTCGTCGCAGTGGAAGATGAAAATCACGTTCTTGTTCATGACCGTCTTGATCTTGTTGACGAAGCTTTCCAGCTCGCTCTTGACGTATCCGAAGCCCTTCAGTCCGTTGAAGGCGCCGGCCTTGGTCTTCGCGTCAGCCTTGGTCCTCATGGCCCAGTCCTTGAGGTAGTCCACCAGACTGCCGGCAGTATCGATGACAATGGTCTTCGCGGCCTTGGCCTGATCGGTATTCAGATCCTTCACAACTTCCTCATAGGTGCTGGCGTTCAGGACGTTCGCGTTCATCCGGTGAATCGGGTTCGTCCGGCCCACGCCGTGTTCCAAGTCGATCAGGAGCGTATCGGCTCCCATGTTTCCATCGCTCAGGGCGAGGGTGGTCTTTCCAATGCCAGGCGCTCCGTAGAGAATCACGCCGAAGGTCTGTTTGGAAAAGTCGAGTTCGTAACCGTGCTGAATCATTTCAATCCTCCTCATTAATCTGTTGCCAATCACTGGCACTCACAGTGCTGATGCACTTTTCGCATCCAACTTCTTCTCCGTGCTTGTCCACGTAGATGGTTTCGCATTCCGCTCCGCAGATCGGACACACCGGCTCCGGATCGTCATCGTAGGGCGGCATGCCGTATGCTTCCGCTTCCCGGATATCGGGATGGTCAGGAATTTGCACCATGTTCCACCCCCAGGCTGTCATCGCTATACAGCACTATCCGGTCACCGACCTTGGCGATTTCCGGTCCTTCCTTCGTCGGCACCATCAGGGTGTGATCCTCCATGTTGACCAGGATCCGGCTCCCGATGATCCGCTGCAGGTGTGGACCCGGCATGGACGGTCCGGCTTTCGTTCCTCCAATCACGAAGGAATCCACTTTTTTCAGGTCGCTCATTTGAATTTTGTTCTCCTTTCTGATAGAATGGTTTCGGTTTTTGGTGTCTGGGGCCGTTCCTGCTGCAACAGGGCGGCCCTATTTCTGTACCTTGAATACCTGTCCTCCAACTGCTCTGGCGGCGCTCCTGGCTGATTCCAGGCTGGTGAAGAAGTGTGCGTGCTCCCGGATCTTCGTCAGCACCCAGCCTACACAGGCCGAGTTGCTGAAGCTGGCCCCGAGTCCTCCAACATAGAGCTCGCCGAGACTGACAATCCAGTAATCGCGATAGTCTGTCATCCGAGCATCCACCCCACGATCCAGAGAGCGGGGATCCCGATCATGACGGCTGCGCAGGCGATCCGCTCAGCGATCATCCTGGCACGTTCCCGGGCGGCCTGACGGGTTTCAATCCGATACTGCAGATAAGCTCTGACGTCCATACTGTGCCTCCTTTCTGGCCTTCCTGGCCCTTGTTCGTTCTTCCAGTGCTTCCCGGGCCCCGGGCTGCTTCAGGTACTCACGCAGCCCGGCGACGATGCACTCTCCGAACCTCCGCCCGGTTTCTTCGGGAATCTGCATTGTGTCGACTTCAAGCATGGTGGTCCTCCTCAAGCAGAGAGCTGCCGATGGAACAGGTACTTGCTGTTGTACTCAGGAAACATCGTTTCTTGGATCAGCTCCGCCTGTCCGAACGTAAACTCACTGTCACCGTCCAGTTTTCCAGAAACAGTGTTCCGGTGGACATTCAGTAGCCGGGCCAGAGCGTCGATCGTGATACCCTTCATGGCCATGAGAGCTTTAAGGTTGTCGTACACGGGGCGTTCACCTCCTTTTCTAAAAGTGTGCATTTGCGCACCTGACACGCCTAAAATAACACGCATTTGCATACTTGTCAACAAAAATTTTTGCAAATGCACACATTTTTATTGACGAAAATCAAAATATCCTTTAGAATGAAGGCGTGCAAAGGAGGGACAGAATCATGGTAGGAGATAAATTGCAGAAGATGCTCGATGCGAAAAACATCAAGGCCGGAACGTTGGCGACCATGACAGGCATCAGCAAAAGCACGATTTACAGTATCATCAGACGGAATAATAAAAACGTAGATTTCTCCACAATGGAAAAGATCGCAGATGCGCTCGATATTCCGGTTGAATATTTTTATGATCGTAGTTCTTCCGAAGAAAAAGAAAAGCCCGTCCCCGTTGAAGAGGACGAGCAGATCAGGGAGATCATTGATCTGATTTCTGGTCTTTCTGATCGGAAGAAGGCAGAGGCGATTCGTTATCTTCGCTATCTCTCAGAATCCGAAGAAAGCGAATAAGCCGCACACGGTCAGCTGAGGACAAAGCCCTCAGCTCTTTTTCCAGTTTTTCCATGATGATATCTCCTTTAAGTATTTTTCCGTGCCGGCAAGGTACGGATATTATATCAGGAATCAGGACAAAGAAGGTAAAAAACGGACAATGTACCGAAAGAAGGGACGCTGTATGATTCGCAGATGGTTTTCCATACTACTGATTGTGGCTTTGATGTTCTCTGGCACCTATTCCTTTGCAGAACAATTTGAAGACCAGGATTCAGAGTTCGATCAGCTGTTAAGCAAATACGAGAAAATCGAGGCGATTGAGAAGGTTTTCAATAACGGGCTGCCGATTTATCCGGAAGGCAGTTATAAAGACGAATATGCTTTTGATTGCCTGGTGGATCTTCCGGAGATTACAGAAGAGACAGCATCCGAATACATTGGCTCGACCTATCTGCTGACAGGTAAGTGCATCGAAAAGAAAGGCTTTGGCTGCGTATTCCAGCTGGATGACGGACGAAAGCTCCTAGTCTCATTCGATATTTACGATGACGGTGAGTATACCGACTTTTTCCCTGTGCCAGGAAAAAAGCTTCGCTGCAACCTGTACTGCACCTTCCGCTCCTGGTATCATGATCCGATGTATGAAACGGACCTGAACTTCACGGCATCAGTAACACAGAAGGCCGTAGATTACTGCAAAAAGGTTGGGCATTGATCATGGAAAAAGCCGTCATCTATGCCCGGTATTCATCGGACAACCAGCGGGACGCATCCATCGATCAGCAGATCAAGGCCTGCGAGAAATACGCCATCGCTCAGGATCTGCAGGTCATCCGCACCTATGATGACCGGGCCCTCACCGGCAAGACTGACAAGCGGCCTGGATTCCTCCGGATGATTCGGGACTCAGCAAAGCGGGACTTCCGGTATGTGATCGTCTATTCCCTGGATCGCTTCAGCCGGAATAAGTACGACAGCGTCATGCACAAGCACACGCTGAAGGAAAACGGCGTCACCGTGCTGTCGGCCATGGAGCATATCACAGATGATCCGACCGGCGCCCTGATGGAATCGATCCTGGAGGGCTTCGCTGAGTATTATTCCAGAGAGCTGTCCCAGAAGATCCACCGCGGCCTGACTGACAATGCGGAAAAGGGCATCGTCAACGGCTCCGTCCCGCTGGGATACCGGCGCGGAAAGGATGGCCATGCGGAGGTCGTGGAAGAGGAAGCAGAGGTAGTCCGCGAGATCTTCCGGCGGGTTTATGATGGTGAGCACCTGATCCGGATCGCGGAGGATCTGAACCGGCGCGGCCTGAGAACAAAAAAAGGAGCGCTCTGGAACAGATCGTCTTTCAACAAGATTCTGTCCAATGAGCGCTACATCGGTGTGTATCTGTACAAGGATCACCGGATCGAGGGAGGTTTTCCGTCCATCGTGGATCCGGATTTGTTTCACGCAGTCCAGACTTACGTCAAGAATAAGCCGAAAGGACGGGGAACGATGAAGAGACGAAAATGCAATGCGGCCACATACCTCCTGACTGGAAAACTGTACTGCGGGGAATGCGATTCTCCGATGTCCGGTATCTCTGGAACAGCCAGGAACGAGGATATGCATTACTATTACATCTGCACGAAGAAAAAGTACGAAAAGGGCTGCCATAAGAAAAACGTTCCCAGGGATGAGATCGAGCGGAGAATCGTCATAGAGCTGATGCAACTGCTCAACGATGACGAGCTTCTGGAATGGATGGCCGACAAAGCCATCGAATATCTGGAAAGCGAGCGAAACACCGCCGAGATTGATTCTCTCCGGGCCAGTCTCGATGAGGCCACAAAAAAGCGGGATAACCTCAGAAAGAGCCTGGAATCCGGAGATGTCATTCCGATCGTCATAAAGTGGATCAAGGATCGCCAGCAGGAGATCGACGAGCTTACCGGCCGAATAGCAGCCCTGGAGAAGCTGGCCTTAGTGGATATCGACCGGGAGATGATTCTCTCGTATCTGGAAATGCTCCGGGACGGCGACGTCAATGACCGGGAATTCCAGGAGAAGATGATTGACGCCTTCCTGATCCGTGCCTACGCATTCGATGACGGCCGGCTGAAACTGATCTTCAATTGTACGAAGGAGCACAGGGAAGTCACCATTTCCCTTGATGAATTTGAAGGAAAGGAGGAACAGGGCGAAGATCTGCAGATGGTTCGTCTTAGCTCTTCACATCTCCACATCACGGCACACAGACGAACCACCCGAGTCTACATGATCAAGGGATATTTCGTTTGTGACATTCCTTCTGCTTAGGCAGAAAAAGGGGGATACCCGAATTTGGGTATCCCTCTTTTTCGTGCTCCTTTGTCCGCAGAATCCGGACATTGTCCCTCAGATCAATATTTTGTCCGGATTTCATGCGAGAATTTCCTCGGTATGCTAACATCTGCAGGAAGGAGCATGGTCAAATGATTCGGATTTTACTTTCCGTCCGCTTAGGCGAGAAGCGGTGGAGTCAGCGGCGTCTGGCACGAGAGACCAACATCGACAAGAACGTGATCAACGATCTTTACAATGAAATGGTCGACCGTGTGAGTCTGAGTCAAATCGACACAATCTGCAACGTCCTCGGCTGCAAACTGTCGGACCTGTTGCAGAGGGTGGAGGATCAGAACAATCAGAACCGTTAACCGTACTCCTTGGCCTTGGGTGTTTCCCTCACCCAGGGCCTTTGTTATTCTTCCGGATCATCTGGCACGTATTCCAGCAGGTCTCCTGGCTGACAATTCAGCGCCTTGCACATTTTATCGAGGACGTCCACGGGAATCTGTTTCGCCGTTCCTGTGCACATAGCCGATACTGTTGGTGGCCTGATGCCAGTTGTTTCCCACAATTGGCGCTGGGTCATACTGCGATCAGCCAGGATAACCTTCGTTTTGAATCGTATCACTTCGTCACCTCCCTTTCTGTGGCTTCGCGCCCATTGTACCACGGGATTCGTAGTAGGTCAACACGGATACCGTAAAAATTTTTTACGAAATTCGTATAAAATACCCTTGACTTGCTACGATTTTCGTAGTATTATAGCCACGAACCGAGGAACGAACCCCGGGAACGAAAGGAAGGAAACCGAAATGAAGTCCGCTGAAATCAACGCCATTTACTCCGCGAAGGTCGCTGAGTTCCTGACCGCCGGGTACCAGATCAACACCACCTCGATGGATGGAAGCCAGGGCGAGATCGCCAAGATCGACTTTCGGAAGGGCACGGAAGTGATCCGGATCATGCTCACCAAGGAAACGATCTGGGGCGAGAACTTCCATACCGCCGACGCGGTTGTCCTCACCATCGGACGGTGCACCGACGAGCGGGTCATCAACGCGAAGGGCTTCAATCGGGACACCATCATCTGGAACAATCGCCTGGAAGTCATCGAAAAGCGGATCTTCTTCCGGATCGGTGCCAACAGGGATTCGGACTGGTACCTGGAAGGCGAAGAAGCTGAAGCCGCTCAGGACACGCGCCGCGATCGCCGCCACATCCAGTACGAGATGGAGCGGAACGAGGAAGCGCGGACCCGGACACAGGACGTCACTTCCGATGAGATCAAGAAGATCCTCATCCCCGCAGTTCGCCGTCACCTCGGGAAACCGAAGATGAAGGTCGACCGGATCGCCAAAGTGACCCGGATCTGGAAGGAAACCCGCTTCGAGTACACCGTCACCACCGTCGGAAAGAACATCGTCCGGCTGCACTAAGGAAAGGAGATAAAGACCATGACCACCATCCAGAATCAGAATTTCGGAATCGAAATCGAACTCACCGGAGTCACCCGCCAGAACGCCGCGAAAGTCATCGCCGAACATTTTGGAACCAGCGCCTACTTCATCGGCCAGGGATGCTACAACATCTGGGGCGCCAAAGATCAGAAGGGTCGCGTCTGGAAGTGCGAACGCGATGCATCCATCCGCTGCGAGACCCGCACCCATCGCGCCGTGTCCGATGAGTTCAGCTGCGAGGTAGTCAGCCCGATCCTTCAGTACGACGATCTGGATGACCTGCAGAACATCGTCCGGAAGCTCCGGGAAGCCGGCGCCATCGCGAACGATTCCTGCGGAATCCACGTCCATGTGGACGGTGCGAACCACACAGCGGACTCCCTGATCAATCTGGTGAACCTCTTCACCGGCCGGCAGGATCTCTTCTACGAAGCCCTGCAGAATCAGGACCGGGCGAACCGCTGGTGCCAGAAGGCCAGCAAGGAAATGATGAAGGCCATGCGGAAGGGCGAACACACCAAGGCGGCCCTGGAGCGGATCTATTACTCCCAGCTGAACAACGGATACCGCGGAGGAATCGACCATCAGCACTACTGCTCCGCTCGGTACCGCGGACTGAACCTTCACGCCCTGTACACGAAAGGAACCGTAGAATTCAGGCTGTTCAACGGAACGACCCACGCCGGAAAGATCAAGGCCTACATTCAGTTCTGTCTGGCTATGAGTTCCTGGGCCATCAACGCCGAGAAGGTGCCGTTCTTCAAGGACACCACCGACTTCACGAAAGAGCAGAAGGCCAAGATCATGAAGAACTTCCTGACGAACCGGCTGCAGCTGCGGGGCAAGGAATACGCCACCGCCCGTCAGCACCTGACCGCCGCCTTCGCCTGAGGATAGAACACCCACGCCGGCCGGGCCAAAGGCCGGCAGAAAGGATGATGATCATGTGCAGTTACGTATGGCGCGAAGCCCTGGACGATATCCTGAAGGATGTCCTGACCTCTTACCTGACAGAGGATCTGGCCGACACAATCATCGGGGAAATCAACGCAAGGATCGACAGCGAATGCACGGAGGATGAAGACGATGACGATTTTGGGGACTTACCTTTTTAAGATGTACCGTCCCGGCCACGCGGTCTTCCGTTACAAGACTTTCCTGGCATGGGACGAACACGAAGCCTGGGAACTGGCTGATGAATGGGCCGACTGCAACGGATATGTCGATTTCGAACTGATTAAGGAGGACAGAACGTGAAATACTATCTCGCCTACGGATCAAACCTCAACAAGAACCAGATGGCTTTCCGGTGTCCGGATGCGGTGCCGGTTGGCGTCTCCCGGATCCCGAACTACCAGCTGGCATTTCGCCGGGGCTTCCTGACGATCGAGCCGAAGAAAGGATCCTCCGTTCCAGTCGGCGTCTGGGCAATCAGCGATGAGGACGAAAAGCACCTGGACCGCTATGAAGGCTGTCCGAGGTTCTACCGGAAAGAAAGCATGCTGCTGAATATCCGGAAGAGCCAGGGCGATGATACCGAGGATAATTACCAGGACGCGCTGGTCTACATCATGAACGACGGCTTCCGGATCGAGGAACCGAGCCTGGCGTACATGCGGACCTGTTCCCAAGGCTACAAGGATTTTGGTCTGAACGCGGCCCCGCTGATGAGAGCCTACCGGAAGGTGAAAGGAGGTGATGCCTGATGGCCAAGGCAGTCATCCATTTCCGGAGTTGCGGAAGCTCCGGGAACATCTACTGGATCCTCGGCGCTGTCCGGATGCAGATGCAGAAGGAACGCCGGATCACGGACTACAATAACGCCTGGGAGCGCGTCCAGCAGACAGACTATGCAGGAGCGATTAAGATCCTCCGGGAGCTGGTGGATCTGATTGACGATGACGGGAGGTACTGAGGATGAAGAAGCAATGGCTGGTCTTCTTCTATGCCGGCAGAGAGCTGCTCCGCTACTCTCTGGCCGGCACTTTCCCAGGTGAACGGGAGAACACGATTCAGCTGCTGGCTTCGGAGCACGACATCCCGGCCAGCGCGATTTACTACGCGATAGTGACTGCATGAGGAGGCAATCATGATTGATGACCGCACCAGGCAGATGATCGAATGGTATCTGCCGAACCCTCCGGATCCGGATCTGGATGACGGCGAATATTATTATCTGCAGTCCACGCTGAAAGGCGAACAGGTAATCAAGGTCTACCCACTGGACATCTTTCCGGTCCGCGATGGCACCGAGTACGGGATCTACCAGAAACGCGGCGGTCAGCTGCGCTGGGTGGACGTGGGATATGGTGATCATAACCGCGGATGCCGGAAGCACGACCTGTACGACAACAAGCAGGACTGCAAGGATCGCACCCATTACTGGGATGATAACTGGGAGAACCTGCGGGAGATCCAGAGGAAGGAGGGATTGCTGTGAAATACTGCGTCCTGCTGAATTGCGAAACCAGAAGAGCGGAACCTGTCAAAGCAAAGAGCAAGGAATCTCTTTCAGGCATCGCTCGCCGGCTGATTGACTGTGACATGCTGCAGCTGGTTCCGCTTTATCCTGGCCGTCTGCCGAAAGGCTATGTGGCCGTCTGTGATGAAAACGCCTACGGAAAGTACAGCGCCATCAATCCCATCGCGTCCTGGCTTTACGGCGCGGATGAGCACGGGAGCCCGGTTGTCCGGAACGCGGTTGTGCTGAGAATCCGGCGGGATGATTTTGGATGGATGTCACCGGAGGAAGCGACAGCGATCGCGGACGGACTGAATGCTGTTTCGGATGAAACCATAAACCGGATGCTGTTTAACATCATCCTCCGATTTACCGGTGAATCCGGAAGTATCCCGTAATTCCCTCAAAAATGCCCCTTCCTCGCGTTTTGACGTTCAGATGGTGGATAACTCGTCCAGAGGTGCAAACGAGCAGGACGGGCCGATTTTTTCAAAATCCGGGGCATTGCCGCGCGACATGCACTGTAGACATAAAAAAAGAACCGCCCTCCACGCAGGAGAGCGGTCTTTTTATGTCCTGGTCACTTATTCATTTCGATTTTCAGTTCCTTCACGGTGGACTCGATAAGCGCATCCACAGCCATGGTATTGACATCGTATCCGTTTTCCTTGAGGAGATCCACCACATACTGCTTCTTCTCCTTCCACTGGTTGGTCGCGTAAAGCTGTTCAGCGGCGAACACACCTACGCGGACAAGCCCATTGAAAACATCATACTGCCTTTCGTCCAACTTGGACTTGATCCACGGTATGGCATACCGGGTGATCAGCCCAAAGATCAGGGTAATAACTGCCAGAATAATCTGAGTAAGGTCGATTGTCATCTTGAATCTCCTTTCAACCCCAGGATAGGAATTTGGTCATGATGTACCACCCGTGACGGTGGCCATAGTTCACCTTGCACCATGTATCCCCGTATTCAGCCAAGGTAACCATGGTATTGATCGGAATCTCGTCATACAGGGAGGAGCTGGCGCTCGGCCGGTTCCGCAGCTTCACCGGTTTTCCGTTTTCAGACCAGACGGTGGCGGAGGTTCCAGGCAGGACCGTCGGCTTGATCTTCGTTTCGGAAAGATACTTCGTCATGATCCAGCCGGTTTTTCCCTTCCACTCAGCCCTGGACCAGCTGCCCTGGCTTTCGTAGACCGTCAGCTGATCCCCGACGGGGATCTTTGCAATCCTGGATTTCTTCGAAGAGGGCTCGGTTCTGAAGTTCACCGTTTCTCCGCTCGCGGCGTAGACGTACATGGTCTTTCCGGACACCTTCACGGGAGCGGGATCTGCAGATCCGCTGTAGTCCACGCCCTTCACCTTACCCCAGTAGGTCCAGTTGCCGATCTTGAAATCCTGCTTGCAGACCGGAGTGGTCGCATGAGTAATGACCAGCGGATTCACGCTGGTCACCATGCCGATGTGGTATAGGTTCCCGGGCTCGCTCCCGTACCACTTGTTTTTCTTGTCGGTCTCGCTGTCCGTCCAGTCCTTCCGCTTGAACACGGCCATGCCGACCTGCAGCTGGGAAGCGCTCGTCAGCTTTCCGGTCTCCGTGCAGTATTTGCGGAAGATGGTATTGCTCCCGTGATAGATGTAGCCACCCTGTGCCTGGAAGGCCCTCACCCAGATACCGGAGCAGTCAATCCCTTTTTCGTCGTTGCTTCCCGGACTTTCATATGGCCAGCCCAGGCATTCCAGAGCAGACTCGGCCAGTTTTGAGGCGCTGATCATTATCCGTTACCCCCTTCTTCTTCCTCGCTTACTTCTTCATGGCTATCGTCTCCCTTCTTTCCGGCGGCCGCCTTCGCAATCTCGGCCAGCCAGTAAAACCATTTTTCATCGATGCTGTTCTTGGTGTAGGCGAACACAGAGACAATCATCACACCGGTCACCATGATCCCCAGGTACACCGCCGGCAGTGCGGCATCCGGCTGCAGAACCATTACCGCCGCCAGAACGAGCATATAAAAAAACCAGAACCATTCGGCCCGGCCTGCAAGCTTTTTGGAAAACTGTTCCCGTGGATTTACGCGGCTCATTCGATCACCCGGCCGATCAGTCCATTGGTATATGTCTGCAGATCGTCCCGGGCTTTCTGCATCTGGCCGGTATTGCCGTTGTGCAGTTCATGGTCCAGGACGGCGGCGAGAGCTTCACAGCAGACCCTCAGGCCATCCCGGATGATCGTGTTTGAGTTTCGGATGTTTGTCAGCGCAGCTTCGTGATTATCCAGCCGCGATTTATCCGCGGCCAGTTTTTTATCAATCTCGTCGAACCTTGGCGCCAGCTTTTCCAGAACCTTATCAGCGATCGCGTCCGTCATGTTTTTGCCTGTAGTCTGCCCCTTCAGTTCCTTCCGGTCTTTTGCTTTCCAGCAAAATTCGATAATCTTGAAAACGATAATAGCAACCCCAGCAAGACCCAGCAGCACGCTTGCCGTTGTCCACAACGCGCTCGGCGTGATACCTTCAATAGGCTGGATCTCATTCATGGCTCCCACCTTCTTTCTGCAATTTAAAACGCAGGCCCTTGATCAGGTCTGCGTCTTATTCGGCACCGGTTTCAACCTCTGCGAGTGCGCCGTCAACCCACGGCTCAACGACAAATCCGTCTGCGGTGCTTACGGTAACGACCTGCATCTGCCGGTCATCCCGCTTGGCGAACACGCCCTTGATTTCCGCCGCCGCGCCCAGGGCGCGTTTCTTCGTCTTGGCGATATCGTTGCTGTAGCTTCTGCTGTCAAAGAGCTTGGGATATCCATCCATCACTGCATAGTTGCCGTTTGCGTCTACCACCGTCGCGTTCACCACAAAAATCTGTCTTGCTGCCATGGGTTCATTCCTCGCTTTCGTTTAATTTGTTCAGCGTTTCCGCCGCTGAAATCTCTTTGCAGTTCTTTCCAGGTTCGATCTGTTCCCCGGCCACAATGGGTTCCTTCGCCTGGAATAGTCTGATGCCGATGCTGAAGTAAACATCTTTGGCGAAGTTTTCATGTGCGGTCATGTCCGCGCCGTTCAGCTCCGTCTGCATCCGGGCGATGGCCGCCCGCATTTCCGCGATGCTCATGGGCCGCTCCGGTTCCGGTTCAGGTTCCGGCTCCGGCTGGGGTTCGGGTTCCGGTTCAGGCTCCGGAGGTTCCGGCACCGGTTCGTCCGGCAGAATCTCGATAAGTTCCGCGTATTCCTGCGCGTCGATGATCTTGGCTTCGACCAGAGGATAGACAGGCGCTCCGTCCGGAATCGGATTCAGCCACCCGATCCGGTAGATCGTTTTTCCATCGTAGCTCTGGGCGTAGTTCGCTTCCCGTGGTTCACAGGCCATGAGGCACTGGTGCCGGGCATTCCATCTCAGCCACAAATACCCTGCGTCCACGGCGGCCTGGTTCTCGATCACCTTGAAATAGGTCATGCAATCACCCCTTTCATCCGATAGCTGCGGAACAGCTTGTGGTACAGGCTGAGAATCCGCTTTCTGGTCCGGTAACTGTAGGTGTATTTCTTCGCGTTTCCAAGCCAGCTTTTCAGACTCAGAAACACGTCATCCAGGGAAACCCGTCCGGATTTATACAGCTTGTGCAGCTTCTTCAGTTTTCTGCGCATCCGGACAATGCCTTCCCGGGCGATTCTCCGGATCACATGCCCTGTGTCCGTTGCGCTGTACCGGATCTTCAGATAGACAAACCCGCGGCTGAGCTTCACGATCCTGGTCTTCGTTTCGTGCAGACGGAAGCCGATCTCCGCGGCCTTTTCAAACAGTTTCTGCCGAAGGCTCAGCATCTCTTTTTTCCCGCCTTCTGCATGACCGTCATCCATGTACCGGATGTACGGCAGAACGCCGGATACATCCTTTACGAAATGATCAATCGCGTTCGGTGCGCACAGCGCCAGGGCCTGACTGATCTGACTGCCCAGGGAAACGCCGACGCCCTCAAGCCGGTCCAGGCTGGCAATCTTTTCCTCATCCTTCGTCAGCCTGGCATCGAATACCTGATACATCCGGATGAAGTGCATCGCCAGAGAAGTAAGGCGCTCATCCATGTAGACATCCCGGAAAATCTTCTCGCACAGCGCGTGAGGAATGCTGTCGAAGAACTTCCGGATATCGAACACCAGCGCCCAGGTCTTGTTCCCGGTCTTCCGGTATTGCCGGAGGATGTGCTGCATCATTCTGTTCCGCGCCCAGGTCACGCCCTTGTTCTTCGTACTGGCCGGATTATCATTGATCAGGCCGGGCTGGGTCAGGGGCGTGATGCAGTTGTCGCAGATCACGCCCTGGATCACCCGGCTGTCGATCACAACCGCATGCACATCCCGGCGCTTCCCGCGCTCATACAGGGTGATTTTCTTGATCTTGCTCGGCTCCGGATGCGCTCCTGACAAGATCGCGTCCTTGGTCCGCTTGTTCCGCACGATGGCGTGGAACACATAGTCCATGACGCTCTGTTTCCAGTCGGTCCCTTTTCTCCGTTTCATGAGACTCTTGAAAAGGTGCTGGTTGGTGATGACCTTTTCAAGCCGCCCGTACTTCTCGGCGCGGGCTCTTTTCTTGGCCTCGCGCCGGGCTTTGCTCCGGGCAATCCGCGCTTGGATGCGCTCCTGATTCGTCATTGGATCTTCCTCCAGAAAGATGTGGTGGGCCTTGCGCCTGTCCCGTCTGATTATTGTCGCCGCTAATGAAACGGTTGATTGCCGTGCTGACGGGTAAATAGCATCGGGAATGAAACGGGGTCAGGCAGTCGTAACCCCGCCATGCAAGAAGCGTCCTCCCGGCCATATGCAGGACACCTGGGCGGTGTGCCATCCTTCAAACGCTGATGGTGCGCAGGATGGCCATGTATTTACCGGCAGCTGAGAATCAGCTGACGGAAGGCTGTGAGCTCCTTCTCATGATAATTCTTATCTTCACCCTTATTCATGGTTACTGGAATCATGGGAATCGCAGGACCACGCCATTCGCGTTGCTCGCGTTGTTGTTGTTCGTGTTGCCGTTGTTGTTCACGTTCCAGAAGTTCGTCGTGTTGGACAGATTCGCGCCGCGCAGCCAGAAGTTGTTCGCAGACAACCCGTTACAGATCACAGCCTGTGGCCTGAATCACTTCAGGCCGCTATACCGTTTCCGGTCCGCTTCCCGCAGCCCGGTCAGTATACGGATTTCCTCATCGATCATGCCGGCCCACTCGTCCATGATCTTCTCGGAATACTCCATGATATTCCAGAGTCCGACCAGGGGCCGCTGCATCGCGTTCAGATTGTCGATCGCGTCCTTCAGCCAGGCGTCACGCTTCTGGGCTTCCGCTTTGGTCTTCGGCTCCTTCACGTTGGCCATCACGACATCGTACAGGGCGTTGGTCATGAAGTCATCGATCCGGACGCTCAGGGCGTCAAAGCATTCGTTCGGAGCGTGTGCTGTCTTCTGGAAGGTGTACCGGTGCAGCTCGGCCATCTTCCCGAGGAAGGCGAGCTGTTTGAACTTGTGCTTCTTCAGTACAACGAACACCGGTTTTTCCTCCTTCGGCCAGCCGGCCACACCGTAGATCAGGGCGATCTCGTAGTTCAGCGCCCGTTCAAGCTCTTCCTCGCCGGCTTCTCCGACCTCCCGTACGTTGAAAAACGTCATCAGCGGTTTTTGCATCCGCATCAGGGATTGGATCGCCTGTTTGAAATACTTCTGCCGCTTGTCCTTGGCGGCCTGGGCGCTGCCCTTCTGTTCGTCTGCGATGATGAGGGCGTTGTAGGTGGCGTTCAGCGGTTCGTAGAGCTTATCGCAGATATGCTTTTTGTACCGCACGGGCAGGGCGTGCATCCGGCTCTCCAGATCCATGTGGATTTTCCACATATTCCTTTCGAATTCCGAGTACGCCAGGCCGCGTCTGCTTCGCAGAACTCCCATTTTGCCACCTCGTAAAAATCGCGATTTTTCGCGAAAAATTTTTCCGCGCTTCGCGCGGAAAGGGAAACCCATGCGGGTTCCCGTTCCCTCTCTGGGCGGACTTACGCCGCCCAGAGGGACCAGGGGGACGGATCAGATTGAGAAGCGCAGGACCACGCCATACGCGTAGCTCGCGGGGTTGGTGGACGTGCTGCCGCTGGAGTACACGCCCCAGAAGTACGTCGTGCCGGACAGACTCGCGCCGCGCAGCCAGAAGCTGCTCGCAGACAACCAATCGCCGTCAACCCGTAATTTGATGATACTACCGTTTCCGGTATCCTGCCAGACATCGCCATCCTGGACGTTGTTCTGTTCCAGCAGAGAAGGATCCGTGTTCCCGCTGAAATACTGTGCGCCTTCCCGTGCCCAGTGTCCGCGGAACTTCGCCCGGTGCGGATTGTCAATGAACCAGGAAGCATACCGGCCTTCATAGATAAACGGTTCGCTCGACTGGACAGTAACATCAGCCAGAGAAGGAAGGAAGATCTGAGCGTCAATACTCAGCACTTCGCCGACATTGTTGCTCACCCGGTTCACATACGGAACCTTGACTTCCCGGATCAGCGTGCGCCACTGCTTCGGGAACGCCTTCAGAACGCGGTCCGTCAGCCACTCAACCATTTCAGTCTCGGCATAACCGCCTTCGTTCGTGCTGGTCGCATTCATTCTGTGAATCCGGTTCAGCTCGCCGGCGGCGATGAAGTCCGCGGCCGTGTAGGTGGTGTTGTCCGATGCCAGCTGGAACTGTCCGTATCCGGTCAGCTCCTCGCAGATCACCTCTCTCGGCCAGGCCACGATCTTCTGGCATTCCGAATTGCCGAGGTCAGCATACCAGATTTTCAGCGAGTGCACAATGCCGGCCGCGTAATTTATTTTGTTTCCGGCGTCATCCTGATCGCATCCCAAAAGCAGATGCTTGTTCGTGATCGTGTCGATGGTTTTGGAAAGCGTGGTCAGACCGATGGTCATTGCGCCGGTGTTGGAGGAGTAGCAATAAACCATCTGGCTCCCGGGCACATGCCGAAGGACCATAATTTCACGGTTGGTACCCTGCTGGCTGTTGTAGCTGCTCGTACCCCAGGCCATGGTCGGGCCGGCGGTTCCGGAAGTGTTGTATCTCAGTTTGAAGCCCATGTAGCCGTCATCCTGCCACAGGCTCATCAGCACGGCGTTGTTCGTGGCTGCCGTAAATTCGAAATCGATTGCCAGCGTCCAGCCGGTTGCGATGCCGTCCTTCAGCAGGTCGATTCCGGTGTCGATGAAGTTTGTGCCGTCGAATACCATTTCGGACTGGCTTTCCCAGTCATCCACATTGGAGAAGCTCGGACTGTAGCCAAGCCGTACCAGGATGCGGTCTTTCTCCTGCAGGGCGTTCTGCACGTAGGAGTAACCCCGCTGCCTCAGGCCGTAAAGATAAGTAGCCGTCATATCCTCCGTGCTGCTGACGGGATTACCCAGGTTGGCGTATTCGAACACAGCGTTAACACTCATGTTGTCCGTCACGCGCGCCGTGCTCTGATCCCACTGCCCGGTCCAGAGGTAGTAGCCGAGCGCAATCTCTTCCAGCGTGTAGGTAGGATCAGCTCCGGAATACACGGCTTCCGCTCCGTATTCCACGGTCTGCTCATCCATTTGGGTGCCCTGCGAGTACCACTTGACGGTATAGGTACGTTTTGTGGGGGTGTACGTGGCATTGACCGTTTTCGGAGCGCTGATCTGAGTAAGACCGCTGTCCCATCCGCGGTAGGCATAGCTGTATTCGGCGGTTTGGGGCCGCGTCGGCATGGGGATCAGTTCTGCCGCAACAGGATCCACTGCGTCGCTGCCCTGGTCGACATGTTCAACATACAGCGTGGTGCCGTCCCAGTTTTTGAAGGTGACCGCGTGCTGTGTCACAAACCTGCCGTAGCTCACCGTCAGGTTAGGCCATGCAGCTGCGTAGGCTTCCTGCTCGCTCTGCCTGAGGATCGGAACCCATACGCTGCCGCTCAGCACCGACACGCCGTCCGGAGGATTGACAGGTACACCGTTGTCATTGATACCGCCCACGGTCAGCAGGTAATTCAGAATATCCGTGCTTTCCAGTCGCCAGTCGATGCCGATCAAGCGGACGTTTTCCAGATTTTCCGAAGCCTGCAGAATGGCCAGTGCGTCAATCTGGCTGCAGTTCTCAATGGTCAGCGAGCCCAGGTTGTTATAGTTCGCAATGCTGAATTCGTCCAGGTTCCACAGGCCGCTCATAAACAGACTCGCGATGGGGTTCATCAGCGCAGTCTGCAGGCGGCCGTTCTTCGCGAATCGGATACCGGTAATGCCGCTGTTCCTGGAATCGAATTCTTTGAGGTAAAGGTTATTGCCCAGGTTAAGGCTCTGATTCAGACTGGTCACGCCTGCCACATTCAGCTTCTCAAGCTTGATGCAGTTCGCCAGGCTGATAGAGGGAAGACCCGTGTTGTAATAGCCGCCCTCTGCCGTGCCCAGGATCACGTTCTTCACACGCGTCATGGGGTCGATTTCGAACTGCTGCAGATACAGGGCGCTCAGGTCGCCCATGTCGGATATCCATTCCGCGCTGTAGATGTAGGTTTCAGTATCGCCGAGCTTGGCCACAATGTCGATCGTCACAGGGACGCCGGCATAGGCGCGTTCCCGGTACGGAGTCGCGCCAGCCAGCATGTTGATATACATGTCGGTGTAGGTGGTCAGCGTCAGGCGTCCGCTCGGAGCCACACCTGCCCAAACGGTCGGGGTGGTGGCACGGAGTCTGGCCCGGCTGGTGGTAGCCGCACTGCAGGTGAAGTAGCTGTCCACCAGGGCTTTCTGGAACATCAGCGACTTCTTCATGTGCAGCTGCAGACGGCCTGTCGCGCGTCCCAGATAGGTCGCGTTGTTCATGTTCTCCAGGATCCGGATGGCGTTATGCTCCGCGTCCTCGATCCAAAGAGATTCGCAGACCTGATTCTGGCTGTCACAGATGTATTTATAGATCGCGTCGATATTCCATGCGCCGGCAGCCTCCCGGTCAACATACATGGCCCGAAGCTGGTCAAAGTTGCATTCCCTCAGGTTCGTAAACAGGGCATTGTCGGAAGCGTTGAAAACTTCCGTCGTGCCGATGATGTCCCAGTCCATGTACCCGGGCTCGATATCGATGTAGCCCTTATTGTTCCGGCAGAAGCCAGTATCATTATCCCAGTTAAACCACAGGCCCCACTTTCCGGTTGCCGTATTGTAGGACCAGAACATGTTCTTCGCCCTGTTATCACGGAGCAGGAAGAACAGGGTGTCGATATGGTGCCAGTAAAGCGTGTCCATATCGAAATGGTTCGGCGCTTCCGAAGTCCATTTCGCCTTGCGGTAGGCAGCCGTATCGTGGGTATAGGTGGTGCCGTTGATAGTCTCGGCTTCGCTGAGCAGGTCGCCAGTCGCGGCTGTCCAGTCGGTCTTGTAGATGAAGGTCTGGACTTCCTGCCACAGGGCCTTCGCCTGGGCTTTGGTGTAGACATTCTCGTTCAGATACCGGAACTCATAGTTGTTATCCCAGTTGTCTCCGCTCAGATCGTCGGATTTAAACCGTGCAACATCGGAAGGATTCTGTTTGACTTCGATCACGATGTCGTCATACTGGAAGGTGTCATAGCAGTCCTTGGAGGAACAGATGTTCCCAAGGCCAAAGAAAATTGTTTCACCGTTCTCAACAATATCAGGGCCAACAGTTATGGGGCTGCCGCTGGTGTTCTGGAAAAACACAGCTACCATCGTACTTTCAAGGCAGTCACGCACACGCGGATCGTTGACCCTGGCCTGCCGTCTGGAAGGTTGGAACCGGTTATACCATTCAGCACACACCCGGTTCACGATGTGATCCTGAGAAGCGATGTTCTTCTTGAAGTTAAATTCGCGCACAGGAATACTGTCTGTCCCGTGCATGGCCCAGCCCTCCGGGATCACCGTGCCGTCATCCAGCGTAATGCCTTTGGAATCGATGCGCCAGTTGAGGTTCGGGCCGGCGGTCAGCGCGTGCTCCTCGGAAGATGTACCCTGCAGATCCATGCTTCCTGTGGCCGTCCATGCCTCCTTGGTGCCGCCGCTCACGCGCAGATGACGAAAAGTGCAGGGAACGCTGCCGCCGTTCTTCTTCTTGGCAGTGGACATCTTGTCTGCGCTGATCAGCACGCAGTCCATATCAGGATTCGCCTGGGCCACCAGGTTGAAGTTAATGCCGTTGGCGTCATAAATGGCATTCCGGGTGTTCCGGTTATTGATATCCTCACCGTCGGCGCCGTCGACAATGTAGTTGGCTCTCATTTCCGCGATTTCCAGATCGCGCCGGTAGGCCCGGAACAGGTACAGATAGACGTCCGCGTCCGCGCACCCGAACGTGATGCCCACGTTCTCCGGATGTCTGAAGTTCTCATCTTCCGCATACTGGGCAAAGGCAAAGGTCGAGCACTTCTCCCAGATCATCATCAGGTTGTCGCCGCCATCGGTCTTCTGCTGAATATTGATATCCAGCTCCGTCTTCTCACCTTCACAGACGCTCAGGGATGTGCTGTTCAGGTTGCCGGACAGATAGACGTTATTGGCCTTCAGATCGATGCCGCGCCCGTTGCTCAGACTGTGGATACCGCTGGCGGTTTTGCTGCTGCTGTTCACGATCTTGTATATGAATTTCAGCTCCAGACCGTTTGTGATGGCGTTTTCGGCGAACGGGTCATAGCTCAGCGTCAGGCTGTCACCTGCAGCGATCCGGATGCAGTAAATACCGTCATCATCGACGATAACGCCGCCATTCACCAGGTCGAAGTTTTCCGACAGGGTGAAGCTGTATCCGTTGTTCGACCAGGTGGCCAGATTGCTGATCGTGCTTGGATCGACCTTGCATTCCAGTCCGTCCGTGATCTCGTCCACGTTGATGTCCAGGCCCTGCACGGCATACTGTTTGCTCGCCACTGTGCTCCCGCGCACAATCTTGACCATTTTCATGCCGGGCGTCAGCGGTCTGTAGGCCCAGGGCTGCTGAGTCTGATCCACGTCCAGCTCATTCAGTTCCACATCGTCTTCCATGAGCTTGATTGTAGCCGGGTTGGCCGTAGGATCCACAACCACATAGGGGATATTCACGCTGGTGTACTGCGTAAGCGGCCCGTCCGGCCATTTCACAGCGATAACAGGAGTGCTTTCACCGGCCAGCACCACAGCCACCGTAGCTTTCAGATGGTTGCTTTCCAGCGTCACGCCATCAATCACCACGGTCCCGTATACCTCGATGGTATGCGCACCGTGGGTCAGTCCCGTCAGGTTTTTGGTCAGTCTCCGTCCGCTGGTGCTCACAGGATCCGTCGCAACGATGGTCCCGTCCAGCATCGTATAGATGCTCTTTTCACCGCTTCCGACGGGCGTGACATAGAAGCCCAGCGCGCTGCCGTTGTTCACGTTCGTATCGCTCAGGTTCCAGCTCAGGCTAAAGCTTTCCTTTGTGATCGTAAAGGTACGAGTTGCGGTATTGCCATAGCTGTCCGTGACCGTCAGCCGGACCGCGTTCGTGCCGCTGTCCAGATACGGGAACACGTTCACGGTCTGGTGGTCGCCCTGCGGAATCGTGATGTTTGTCACGTTGACGCCGCCCACGTAGATCGCCAGGTTACCAGTCCCGGTAGGAGTTTCGGTCTCGCTGTCAACCGATGTGAATTTGTAATCGATAATCGCCGTGCCGGCGCTTTCCACAACGGAGAAAGTGGGGCTGGTGTACATGTTGAAAGACAGCGTACTGCCGCCTCCGCTGCCGCCACCACCGCCGATCCACACGGGATCCATCACATCGACGTCGTTTTCATCGTACATGTGAAGGTATCCGGTGCCTGTATCCCAGACCCAGTGAAGCTTGGAAAGGTCCGCACCGCCGCTGGTGGCAATCGGGATTTCGTCGGTTACATCCGGATCGCCGTAGTGAACGATCAGCTTGTCCTTAGCGTCGTTCAATGTAATGCCGTTAACGAATGCTTCAAGGGCTGTATTGACCTGCAGGGTTGTGGGATACCCATCCAGCAGTCCGAATCCGCGAAGGGCCGCGATGACCGCACTGACCTGCACCCGCCGGACGCTTTCTTTCTGGTTTCCGGTTTCGCCTTCCGGCTGCGTGATCAGGAAATTCGATGTGTTTTTAACAACCGACGCAAGCTGTTTTTCGGTTAGTTTACGTCCTGCCATACTTCCACTCCTTATCTGTAGGCGATGTAATGATACGTCACGCCTGTTTCATTGGTGGAGATACTGTCCTCCGCGTCCGTGCCGGTAAAGAAATTGATCCAGAATCCGGCGAAGTCGTTTTCCGTATCCTCACCGACCAGCAGCGCGGTCTTTTCATCGTTCCAGATGGTCGCGTCATTCGCGCTGGTGCTGGTCTTGATCCGGATGCCATACGCGCCTATGGCTACGCCTCCGCGGACGCCAGACACATCGTCCCAGACCTGGCCCCATTCATCGCACAGGATCACCGCGCTCGGCACAAAGCCAAGGTTCATGCCGCGTTTCACGGTTCCGTCTCCGGTATAGATCCCGATGGCCGCGTTGATGCCGATGGCGTTGCGCAGCGCCTGCATGGTTTTGACGCCGGTCCCTCCGGCTGTAACCGGCAGAGCGGGATCATTTTCCCCGCTGTTGATGTCAAGGGCGCTGTGGGTGTGGCTGGCAGCTGCGCCGCCCACCTGTGCCAGCGTCACTCTGTGCGGATTATTCCGGCTGTTCATATGGCTGATCGCGTTGGCGAAAACTTTTTTAATTTTGCCAAAAAGCACGCTCAGCTTCTCGCCCGTAGCGATGTTATCCTGATTAACAGCCTGTTCAAACGTGACCGTCATATCGCTGGGGGCCAGGTTCGGAACGTTCCCCAGTCCAACATCTTCTTTGGTGACATTGTGAGGATTGGATGCCTGCAGGTGCCTTTGCAGATCCTCGGCCAGCGCGTACTGACGATGCGGACTGTAAACCGCCGTCACGTTCTCGGCTTCGCCGATCGCGATGATCATTGTCACCTTTTGGATGGTCAGCACGTCCGTGTTCAGCTGACGAATTACGCCGGCATAATCACCGTCATTTGAATAGGCATACAGCACATCGATATTGTCTTCACCGTGGGCCATGATTCCAAGCTCGCGCCAGGTAAAGTCGCTCGTTACGCTGTCATTGTCGAACTCGCCGGTCAGTGCGATAACCCCGTGCTGTTCATCGTCCATGTCGGTGATAGCAAAGGTCATCACAGGATGGATCAGCGCTGTCAGTTCCCGCATATCCTGACCCTCTGCCAGCTCACCGTTGCCAACCACGAACGTGGTGAACGTGATCTGTTCTCCGGCGACGGCCCGTGTCAGAAGCGTCATTCCGCTTTCTGTCAGCTTTGGTGCGGTCGCAATCATTTCTCGTCCTCCTCCTTATTCCACAGTCAGCAGAATTCCGTCTTCATCCAGCAGCATGTATCCGTCTTCATCGATATACCAGTCATCTTCCACAATCGCGTAGGGGATCTGGTATGTTCCGCTCTCGTCGGTGTACAGGGCACCGCCGGCAAAAAGATTGTGTGGCCATTTTCCCTCGAAAATGTAGGACTCCGGAATGCTTCTGGCGTTCTTGATGGCATTCAGCAGCCAGGTGATTTTGGTCACGCCTTCCTGCGTCCAGCTGCCAGGAAGATGGAGCCGGAAATTGTACGGGTCGCCGCCGTAATCAAACCATTCCTCGATCGACGCTTCCGGCCAGATTGTCCCCAGGGCCAGCTCGACCGCTCCGGCGGTGCCAATCACCCGCTGTGTGGCGAACGCAGCTGCGACCACACGCCTTTTGGTAGCCAGATCGAAATCGTAGTCATACCAGCCGATATTGAAATCCTTGGCCAGGATATCCAGAACGCTCTCGTCCAGCTCGCTGATCCTGGTATAGATTCCGACCTTATCCGCGTCGATGAACGCGGCCCCAAGTGCCTCCGCGGCTGTTCGTCCGAGCGCGTTGAAAAGCTCGTCACGGTCCAATACGCCCGGGTAAACGCTCATCATGGTTTCGCGGTTCAGCTCGCTCATTCTTCATACCCCCCGTTGGTCAGGGTGATGGTGCCGACCTGAGCCAGTCCCGGCGCCTGGTTGTTGCTTCCGTCATTCAACCTGGTGAATACCGGGGAGACCACTTCCACGCGCTTCGCGCCGGCGGTCATGACCATCTGGATCAGCCTGGACGGGTTGATGTCTCTTCCCAGCTTTCCGGCCTGCCAGATGATGAAATCATTCACCGCGTCGGCCACATCGTTCTGCAGCTCTGTCGCGCTCTTCTCGCTCTCCAGGCTCATGTAGTAGGTCAGCGAGATATTGTAGGTGGTGATCACCGGATCCGCAGCGACCACATGATCCGTCAGGGGCCGGATATCCTTCGAATTGCAGGTCTGCAGGATCAGGTTCTTGATCGTCGAATCTGCAGGTGTCCCGTCGGCCATCAGGGTGTAGATATACACCAGACCTCCGGATGGCGTATTGGCCACCACGTCTGCAATATCGCTCGATACGGATTTGGCAAAATAGATGTAGGCGCTGATTGGCCCGGCGCAGCTCCAGCCGCCCTCAGACGCGACCAGCAAGTTGTAGAACTCATCGTCTCCCGGCGCGTCGCTCCCGCCGTTGCTTGTGTCTATGTTCCTGCAGCTGGCGTAGTACGGGAACACATCAACGCAGGAGCTGATCTGCCCGGCGGTGTATCCGTTCCCGGAGGTTCCGGGAGTCTGGCAGACAGCCTGCACCTCAGCCGAGGTCTGACCGATATTCACTGTCACATCTTCCACCGTAGCGAACACCGGGGATCCGGATGCATTGGTCACACGTGTTCCGGCTGGAATGATCAGGGTCGTGTCCTGCGTCTCGCTGATCGTGAACTGCATCGTGACATAAGCCGGTGTCGCTTCCGGCCTGCTCCGCTGATAAAACAGTTCAGCCAGCGCGTCCAGGTTTTCGCCCGTTGCCCGGCTCGGCAGGTTCTGGTTCGCCGCGTAATTCATCTTCTGATAGACTTCCAGCAATCCGGATGCCAACCAGCTCAGAAACAGCTTCTCAGGCGATGCCGGATGCACCACCCTGCCGACAATTGATTGATAAGCGCTTGTCAAGTTTGTGATAAGCGTATTGGCATCCGCGCTGAAAAATTGATGCTCCGTTTCTCTACTCACTGTCTTTCACCTCGATCCTCGGAATCAGTCCGTCTGCATTTTCGCCGGCTGAAAACTGAATATTGGCCACCGTCAGCTCCGGCATGAATTCGGCAATCGCTGTCGCGATGGCGGCGGCCATCATGGTTTTGGCCACATCCAGCGGCCGGGAAAGATAGCTCATATTCAGCCCGAAATTCCGGTAGCACGGAACCTCGGACACTGCCGTTGTCAGCAGGCAGTAAAGCTCCTGCAGAATCGCCTGTTCTTCGCTTTCCGGGATGATCTGCAGATCCATCTTCTGACTCAGGTCCACCGTATAGATCATGATTCTCATCTCCTCAGCTGTATTCGGTCAGGCTGACGTCCACCGATGCTTCAACCAGACTTCCGTCCTTGTAAAAGGTGTCAAACGTCCGGCTGATCTCCTTGACCACCCAGCGTTTTCCGATGATCTTTGTTCCCAGGACCAGCTGAACCACCTTTCCGGCGTTCTTCATGCTCTCCAGCTGATCCATGGCCTTCCGAGGATTCACGCCCAGGAAAGCGGACAGCTTCATGCTGAAGCTCAGCTCATCCGGATCGTATCCGGTCAGCTCCAGGATTCCTTTTTTCATGTGCAGTTCATGCGTGGAGTATTTCGCCGAGCTCTTCCACTTCATGTTCGTGAAGGTCTGCGCTGCCTTGTCGCTGACATAGAAGGACACATCCCCCAGTGCGCCGATCGTCATGGAATCCCCCCTAACACAAATCCGTTCGCGTCTTTTCCGGATACGTACGCCACCAGCACCTTCTGGTTGATCACCGGGCACCAGCCGCCGCCCCAGTCCAGCACCTGCAGCCATCCTGAGACCATGTCCTTCTGATCCGGATAGATGACTCTCACCCAGTGCCCGTCCGGCCAGATGTCCGACACAATGCCGATCCGGATCGCGTTGCCTGTTGCCGCCATCGTCTCATTCCTTTCAGATCTTCCGCAGTTCAATTTGGGTCGTGTATCCGCTCTTGGTGATGGTATGCTTCGCCTTTCGGATCATATATTTGCCGTTCCAGTATCCGAAGTTGGACAGCACAACCGGGATCCCGGCAATCATCTGCGGGTTTCCGGGAACGGTAAACTTGACTTTTCGTTCGAACAGGTTCTTCAGCTTCAGTCTCATTTCCGCGATCTGCTCCGCTTCCGCGATGGACTTTACCCGGATATCGGAGATCACAAGTTCCTGGTGCTCATCATCGTCGTTCTTGTCATATTCAGCGGTTTTGTATGTCCCAGTGATCAGCTTCGCTGTCTCCGGATCGTAATACTTCACCGTGCAGCTGTCATAGGTTACATCACCGGTTCCGGTACTGACGTCCCACTTAAGGTAGCTTCCATCTCCGTATTTAAACGTTGCGATAGCGTCATCGCCCTCATACTGGGACCGCTTAAACAGCACCATCTGGCCATCCGTGATCTTGATCGAAACCCCGTAGTCATGGCACAGATCTACCAGGAATTCCAGATCCGTCTGCTGATCCTGTTCCTTCCGGTACAGCTTGGGATTGTTTTCCGTGCAGTACAGCAGCTTCAGACCGCCCTTTTTGGCGATATCAGCAGCGATGCCGTACAGCGTGTATCCTTCCCAGGCGTAGTCCCGCTTTTCCGTCCGGATGCCCCCGGCGTAATCCACGCTCAGGCACTTAATCACACACACCGCCGGAGGACCGCTGTGCTTCACCGTATCCAGGATGAAGGTGCCGGCCTTCTGCTGGGTAACAGCGCCGGAATCCGTACGCATCCCGATCCAGACCTGGAACTTCAGTCCCTTGGTCTTGGCTCCGGCCTGGATGGTATCATCCAGCCATTTCTGCAGCCAGGTGGCGTCCCGGTCTGAAATCTTGATCTGCAGATCGTCCGCGGCGTCTTCCTCGTTGTCCGTGATATCGATGGAAATCAGGTTCTTCTCGATTTCAGCTGTGCAGTCCACGCCCTCAACCTTGATCTGCCACGTAGCCCGTCTGGCCAGATTTAGGAAGGTTCCGTCATATCCGACTGTCGGCAGCAGCTTTTTATAAACATCCGGAGAAAACGGCGGTACGGTTTCCTGCTCTGTTTCCTCTTGTGTGCCGCCGCCTCCGGAAGTCTCTACTGTGATCGCACAGTAGTTCCGGAGGTTCACGCCGCCGCTGCCGTTGTTAATACTGAGATAAAGGGAGCACCCGGCCAGGGCGCTCCCTTCGATGCTGTATTCTGGTGTATTGACATTGGACCGACCGCCGTCCAGTGTGATCGTGCCAAGCGTCACGGACGGATTGCCGCCGCTTCCTCCACAAAGCGAGATGGTTGCGGACCGCTTCGCGCTTGTGACTCGGTTTGTCCAGTAGGCTCCTCCGGACTTGGTGTCAAACCGGACCTTGACCGGGTATTCCCCGGCGGCCAGCGTGATCCCGATGTCGTAAACGCCGCCGCCGAGGTTTTTCCCGCTTGAGCCTACGCCGCCGGTATAAGTGGCCATGCGATCACCTCTTCCACGGCGGCAGCGCCACGTTCACCGGAGACGGATCCGGAATATTCAGCACGACGCCGGCCGGGAAGATGTAGGTGGACGTGTATTCCGGGTTCGCCTTCATGATGTTCTCCATCTGCTCCAGGTTCCCCGTCTGCCGGTAGGCAATCAGATCCCACATGTCCCCGCTCTGGGTTGTGTATGTGGTCATGCGAACGACCTCCGTTCCTCATCCTCGCTGATCTCATTGATGATAGATTCAATCTGCTCGCGCATGTTCGCGTCATGCTCTTCCAGCACGCTCCGCACTTCCTCCGCGTTCGATCCGCTGATGTTATAAACCGGGGAGAAATCAACCGTGTACAGGTTTCCTTCTCTCTGGAAGCCGTGTCCGGATATGGACTCCGCAGGCTCAGCGCTTTCCGAATTCAGATGGCTCTGCGCGTAGGCAACGGAATCATTGTGATTCATCACCTGTTCGCCGCCATTGAACCACATCAGCTCCGGTCCGTTTTCACCGACCCAGGCCAGTCCACGCTTTGCGTCCTCTGTGCCTCGCGCATACCCTCCGCCGAACAGCTTGCCCAGCTTCGCTTTCAGCGCGGCTACAGCGGCCGCCGCCACGGCCCCGAACTTCAGGCTTGCCAGCGCTCCGTATCCGTCCGCGGCGTTGATATAGGCGTCCAGGGTGGCCTTCGCGTTGGCGGCAGCTTCGCTGGACATATCCATGCTTTCCACGGTTTCCGTCAGCTGGTTCTGCAGTTCGGTCATGCTGTCGGAGAAGTCCGTCTGGATCTCCGCAACGGTCTCCGCGTAGGTTTCCTTCTGCTTCTGCAGGGTTTCATACGCGGTAGCCAGAGCAGTCAGTTCGTCATTGGACGCAGCTGCCAGCGTCTGCAGGTACTGTGCCGACTCCACAGATCCGTCAGCAAGGCTGTTCAGCATGGCGTTTGCGGTTTCCTGGGAGACGCCGGCGCTTTCCATGTTCGCGCTGGCCACGGCATAGTTATTGCTGTACTGCTCGATGTAAGTGGCCTGCTCTTCCAGGGATTTCTGCATCCCCTTCATACCGCCGCTGGCGCCCTTGGTCATCTTATTGATGCTGTCCTTGGCGCTTTCAAACAAGCCGAACTGGCCGCTCATGCTGCTGTAGGCGCTGTTGTAGGCATCTTCGTAGGCCTTCTTCAGCGTCTTCAGGTTCTCGATGATGCTCTCAACCGCCTGAACTTCCGGACCGGCGCCCTCCGCAACCTCTTCCGAAGTCTCCGCGTATTCTTCCTTGGATTCCTTGGCCGCCTCGACGCCGGCTCTCACTTCATCCATGATCGCCGCCACGGTAGCTTCCGCGTCCGCTTCGTTTCCGGCAGCTTCCCGGACCCGGGCTTCCAGCTCCTCAATGGTCATCGCTCCGGATTCAACGCCGGCCACCAGGTTATCAATGAAATCGTTCTGTGTCTTCTCTGCGGTCTGAACCTGCGAGCTGTACTCAACAATTCCCTCGGACAGCTCCTGCATGAACGTGGACCAGGATCCCTCATACGCCTCGATGTCGCCGAAGGATTTTACCCAGTCGATGTTCTGCCCGGCGTACTGCTGCAGATCCATGTTTGCGTCATCCATCAGGTTGGCCAGGGCTTCGACTTCTCTTACAGCTGTCTGATAATCGGTGCTGGTGGGATCGAATCCCTCAGCGTCCTCCATATCATCCAGCGTTTTCAGCAGGGTCTGATAGTTGGCGTTCAGATCCTCAATTCCGTTACCCGAATATTTCTGGGCTGTCTGGTTCCGAAAAACGGCATCGGTGTATTTATCCTCGGCTTCCGCCGCTTCCGAGGTCGCCTTGGCGTAGGACTTGGTCTGCTCCCGGATGTTCTCATACATCTTGCTCCGGATCACGGCCAACTGCGCTTCCGCGTCCCTGGCCGCTGCTTCTGCTTCCACGTCAAAGGCTTCAGCAGTCTTACCGCTGGCGGATGCTACGCGGTCACTTGCGTCGGCAAGTGCCTGTTTCGCGGCCGTCAGGGCCTCTTCCTTGCCCTGCAGCTCCTCTGCTGCGGTGCCGACCACTCCGTACTCCGCGGACAGCGCAGCATGCCGTTCCTCCAGCTGATCGATGTTTCCCTGCTGAGTCGCTATGGATTCATTCAGGCTGTCCAGCCGCTCCTGCAGGGCTGTCTTCTGTTTCCGGTTCTTCGTCCCGTTGATCTTCTCTTCCAGGATGCCGGCCTGCTCAATGGATTTTTGCAGAGCATTCCGGGCAGTGGTCAGCTGCGAGTCAACCTGAGTGATCTGGCTCTTCAGGCTTTCGGCCTGAGATTTCACGCTTTCATAGCTGGCATTGTCCATGGTGGCCAGGTATTTCACCGTCTGGTCACTCAGTCCGAAGTCCGCGGCTGTCAGCGTGTTCCCATTTTCGGCTGTGATCTCAACCACCTGATCGGCCATGAAATCAGATGCGTGGAGTGCTTCGGCCTTTTCGGCGGTCAGCTGCACAGTTGTTCCATCCGGAAAATAATCCTCGGCAGCAAGAGCGCCGGCCATTTCGCCGGTAAGGTAAACGGTGGCGCCGTCTACGAACTCTCCGGCATCCATCTTTTCTTTTTCCTTCGGATCCAGGAAGACGGTTTCATCCTCCAAAAAGCCCTGTGCCTTCAGGAACTCAGCCTGCTTTGGCGTCAGCGTAACAACCGCGCCGTCCAGGAAGCTGTTGGCGGCAAGAAGCTTTGCCTGCTCAGCGGTCAGCTTGACCGTCGTGCTGTCCACGAAGTCGGAGGGCTTCAGCTTGTCCGCGTCGCCAACCTTTCCGGTAAACCTGACCTCCGTGGAGAAGTCATTGTCCAGCAGCTTCTGCAGGTTGCTCGTCTGCTCGTTCAGTTCCTTGTATGTGTCGACCAGTTCCAGCGTCTTTTTGTTGTCATTGAACTGCTTCTGCAGGTTGTCATATTCGCTGTCCAAATCCTCGAAGGAAACGGACGCTTCATTGCTGGCGCCGGCCAGCGCGGACAGTCCTGCCGTCAGCAGGCCCACGGCTCCGGCAACGCCCAAAATGATCCCGATTCCAGGAATACTCCCGGCAAAGATCGCGCTCGCGGCAGCCGCCAGCTTCGTGTAGGCCGTATAGGAGACAACCCCTGCGGTGGCCAGGCCCAGCACGCCGATAAACGCGGTCACGCCCTGCACCAGCGCCGGGTTCTTCTCAATCCACTCAGCGATCGGCTGAAGGAGGTTGGTCGCCGTCTCATACGCCGTGGACATTGCCGGGTTCAACGCATCGCCAATGGCGATTTTAACGTTGTTCGCCGCGTTCTGCATCATTGTCATTTTGGCTTCCGTTGTGTTGTACATGACGGCAGCCTTTTCAGTCAGCGCGGTGTTTTCGGTCCATGCCGTGTTAGCCTGCGCAACCGTGTTGCTCAGCAGATCCCCGGCGGACGCAAGGCCCAGAATCGCTTTCGTCTGCCGGACATTATTGATGCCCAGCTCATCCAGGATCACGACTGCGGACCGGCCGTTCCGCTCGGTGTCGTTCAGTCCCTGGATAAAGGCATCCAGGGCGCCGACAGCGTTCTCGCCCCAGGCGGTGCGGAATTCCTCCGCGCTCATGCCGGCGACCGATGCGAAGTCATCCAGCTTTTCCCCGGTTTCCGTTGCCTTGTACAGGGTAGATATCAGAGTGCTCATGGATGTCGATCCGGATGCGGCTTCGATACCAAGAGAACCAACCGCCGCGGCGATGGCCAGAATATCCGTGGAGCTCATTCCGGCAATGCTCGCGGATGCGGCCATGCCCTGGCTCATTTCAACCACCTTTGAAGCGGTTGTCGCGGTGGCGTCGCCCAGGGAGGCGACCGCGGATCCGAGCCGGTCATAATCGGTCACGCCGGTGATGTTGGAGAACTGCGCCAGCATGGTAGCCGCCGTGTCCGCGGTCAGGTCTGTGGTTGTGGCCAGCTTGGCCATGACCGTTGTGAATCCCTCAACATTGCTCTGCGCAATGCCCAGCTGTCCGGCAGTGGTCGCGATCCCCGCCAGCTCGTTGGCCGTGATCGGCATCTGGGTGGACATTTCCTTAAAGTTTTCACCCAGGTCTTTTATAAATCCATCACTGCCGCCAACGGTACGCTTCACACCGGCCATGGACGTTTCAAACTGCGCCGCAGCGGAGGAGCAGTCCATCAGGCCGCCGTAGATTTCCTTCAGTGCGGAAACGATCCCGGCTGCTTCCAGTGCGGCTTTCGCGCCTTCCATCGCGTCCTTCAGGCTCTTTCCCGCTTCCTGCGCTGCCTCGGCTTCTTCCTTTTGGGCCTGGGCGACTCCGGCCGCTTCAGCTTTCAGCCGTTCGGATTCTCCGGCCAGATCACTGGTATTTACGCCGGCTTCCCGGAGCGCCTGCCCGGTCTCGCTCAGCGCGGCATTCTGCTGATCCAGCTTTGCTGTGGCATCCGTCAGCTGCTTCTCCTTGGCTGCGATCGCGTTTGCAAGCTCCGCTTCTTCCTTGGACGTGTTCGCCGTCGCGTTCTGCAGGTTCTGCAACTGAGTCTGATACAGATCGATCTTGGACTTGGTCTTTTCGATAGCGCTCTGCTGTTTCTGATAGGAGGCAATGTCACTCTGGGTTTTATTCAGGGCGTTGATCTTCTCCTGCAGCTGCGTAACGCTGTTCGTTCCGGATGCGAAGGTGGACTGAAAGCCGCCTCCCATGCTCGCGTTCAGCTGAAACAGCATCTGGTATTCCTTAAACCCGGCCACCGTGACCCTCCTCCCTTATTCCTTGGTTTCTCTGATGAATTCGTTACTCACATCGATCCATCGCCTGAGTTCTCTCAGCGGGATGCTCATCCAGTAGCTGACCGGCGTTCCCCAGTTCCGGCTCATCTTCAGGCACTGTTTCATGATCCATCCCGGTTCCGTCAGCGATCGGACCGAAGCATAAAATTTCTGGCTATGTTCCGGATATGATTGAAGTCAGACAGGTTCAGGCTCAGCAGCGCGTCCCGTCCGACCGGTTCTTCGCATGCTCGCGCGGAAAGGCAGGTCAGATACTCAGCGTTGATCGCCGGCACAACCACCGTGCCGCCGGTTCTCCGCTCAATCTCGCTTTCCACTTCCAGACTGTCCTTGCCGGTCAGCTTTTCAAAATCAAAATGCAGCTCATTATAGGATGCGCCGTTGTATTCCAGCGGCTTCCTGAGCTTCACCGTGAGCTTGGTGGATTCTTCCTTCATGGCTTCCTCCTGCGCGGTTTCCAGCTCCTGCTCATCGATGTTCATGTTATTTTCAGCCATGGTTTTCGTCTCCTTTCATAACAAAAAACGCCGAGAGAGGAAGACCCCCTCTCGGTGTTGTACCGGGTTATTTCCCGAGCGCCTTGCGCACATCGGCCATGTAGTCCACACCGCCGATGTTGCAGATATAGTTCCAGGGATCAATCTCCCACAGCTTCTTGCCGTCGCGGTATCCGGCGTAGTAGTACACGCTGTACTCTCCGGAGGCGTCCGCAGCGGCGGCAGCAGCCACGTTGCCGGGCTGGGTGTTCTTCGGAATCACCACCATCACATACTTGTCAGCAGAGACGGTCTTGGCGATCCGGTTGGTGTCCCAGAACTGCTCCGCGACCCGCAGATCGATGTTGTGCCGCTTCGGAGACATCAGGGACACGGCAGCATCGGTCGCGTTCCGGAAGTTCAGCGTCAGGCTCATGGCATCGACCATGCCGGTCAGCACGGCCTCAACGTTTCCGCTGATGCCGGCGCCGGTGATCTGCTGGGTCAGGAAGGTGATGTTCGGGAGGGTGGCCTGGGAGATGCCAATGAAGTTTTTACTGTCCTCGTACACCTCAAAATCGATGTACGCTTCAGGCTGCTTCGCCATGTTCTATTCCTCCTTCATCATTCGAACGCCGCGGCCACATAGCTCGCGTCGTACTCAAGCACAAAGTCGATTTCCTGTGCCGGGCTCGGAGGCGTCATGTACACATGCAGCTTGACGATGCCCTGCATCAGTTTCTCGGGCGGATTCTCCTCGCTGAACATCTCGACGCGGCCGCCCAGCAGATAGCCGGAACCGACCAGGCCGTTCATCCAGATGTTGCAGGTATCCACGATGGAATCCAGGAACACCCGGGTCATGGGCTCATCCAGCCGGCTCCAGAAGGTCTGGATCAGGGTATTATTCACCCAGTCAAACATCCGGCCAACGGGAATGAAGATGTCCTTCACATCGGTGGAGCTGGGATAGGCGCCGGTGTAGTTGCCCCACAGACGGAAGCCGCCCATGAAGTTCAGCGCGGTGATCACGCCGCCGGCGTTCAGCACATCGGCCTGGGCCTTGGACAGGATGATCTCGGTGCCGTCCGCCTTGACCAGGCTGTCCGCCTGGATCGCATGGTTGCTCGGGCTGGCATAGGGCGCGTCGTAATTGGAATCGGTCACCGCAATGGTGCCGGCCACCTGGGTGGACGCGTGATAAATCTTGTCGCCCAGCTTGAACATCGGCCAGCAGACCAGAGCCCGCTTGTCGGTCAGGTTGGCGGCGTTCTTCGCGGCGATCACGGTGTCATAGGTCGGAGCGGTGGTCGTGGAAATATCCACGATGGCCCGGGCCTGGAACATGCCGTTGATGGAGCCAGCCTTGGCAATCATCGCCGCAGCGACGGCGGCTTCCTGGCTGAATCCGGGAGCCACAATCAGATCCGGGATCACGCCCAGCTTGCCCATGCACAGGTCAATGGCTTCCAGTCCGGTCGCCACGGCGGCAGCGGTAACAGCTGCGGCGTTGACGGTGTTGTAGGCAACATTCAGGCTCTCCGCGGTATAGGCGGCGCCGCCGGAAAGCACCTCGATGGTCAGCTTGCCGTCCGCGTCATAGTACGCGTCGTAGTCGGTGCCCTTCGCAAGGGCGTTACCCTCACCGCCGGCAGCCTTCACCACCAGACCGGCGTCGATGATACCGGTTTCGGTCAGGGTGATCAGCTTGTTGGCTACAGCCTTGTCAGCCGCGGCAACAGCGGTTTTCATCGTCGCGGGATCCAGCAAATTCACGAAGATCGCCGGAGCCATGCCGAACAGCACGAAGTGACTGTAGGCAGCCTCGCACAGACCGTACGTGTTCCAGTCCTCGCTGTAGCCAAAGGCTTCCCGGAACTCGGTCAGGCTGGTGCACAGCTTGGGAATGCCGGCAGTCGCGGGATTCTCAGCCTTGTGCACAGGAGCAGCGCCGATGAAAAACGGAATACCGGTTTCAACGGCGACGGGAGTGCTGACGGCCGTGGACCTTTCAGTCACGTATACACCATGGTTAGGCATTTCTTATACCTCCTTCATTTCACCTCGGCGCGCAGCCGCATGTAATGGTCATACAGCCGGGTGCCGGGCTTTTGGACATTCACGCGGTCTTCCGGAAGCGTGTCTCCGGAGACCAGAAGGGCTCTCACCCTGGGATATTTTTCGATCACTCCCGCCAACTTTTCCGTCACTTCCTGCAGTGTTCCGGAGTAAACGCTCGCGTTCTGGATCACTCCCACGATGGTCGGCCCGAGATACATAACAAAACCGGCTCCGGGAGCCGGTTGTTTCACGGGTTTCTTGGGTTTTACCACCCTTGGAGCCATGGTCTTGCCTCTCTTTCCACGGGTGGAAGCTTCCACACCGTTATTTGGTCTGCCAAAAAGAAGGGCATCGTATCATCCGGATAGACCAGATCCTGGACCGCGTGTTCCTCGTCCGTCAGGAGTTCGAACACATTGTCCACAATGGGATTTCTGAGATAGGAGATGCGCAGCCTTTCCAGCAGGTTCAGAAGCATCAGTGCGCCTTCCTCGTTGTTGGGGTTGTAGATGCACAGGGTGCTTCTTACTGTCGTGATGCCTGTTGGTTCTTCTCCGGGGTTCCGGTAGAAGTTGGAATTGAGCACAGAGTTGACGATGTAGGGGGCTTTTTCCGTCTCGGACTTTCTGTCAGGCAATTTTCCGCTGAAGATTTCAACGGGCCGAAATACGGAATCGATGTTCTTCTGCGGCTTGGTGGGCATCAGCAGATCTTTCAGATCCTCTGCCTGCCTCACTTTCAGAGCTTCCAAAAGCTTTACCCGATCCATGTGCATCCTCCTCAGAACAGCCCGAGAATCCGGCTGATCTCATGCTCAATTCTCCGGTCGAACACATCTTCAATGTGTTCAGTCAGCTTGTCGCTGACGCCCTCGTCCTGCATCATATGGCCGGTGGACGGTCCATACTTCTGCTCCACGGGGAACCGGGTTTTTCCGACACGTTCCCAGACGCCTCTTTCCCCGTAAATCGCATTGATGAAGGCGCTTCTCAGCGTCCCTCCGCCGTCCTTTACGGATACTGTAACCGGCCCCTGGGGACCGCCCTTTGCCCCGAAATCGATCAGCTTCAGCACTTTTCCGGCGAACATCAGCTCTATGCTGGCCACACCGCCGCTTCCGCCTTTCATTTCGTTGGTGATTCGGCAGGCGCTCATGAACTTACCCTTGGAGATGTTGTAGGTCTCGGACGCGTATCGTCCGGCCTGAGTCTTCGCGGACGCCGCCGCGCGGTTCATGGCCGCGCCGATGGCCTTGAAGGCGCCGGATCCGTTGCCGATCCCTTTCAGGATGGCGTTTACCCGGTCGATCTTCGCCTGACCTACATCCTCAATGCGTACATCAGCCATTATTCATCCAGCGCCTCCAGATCAAGATTGATCATTCCGGCATCCGCGCCGGCCTTCACCACGTAGAATTCCCGCCAGAAATCGCCGTCGCTGATCATCAGCCGGGTCCCGTGCTCCGGAATCACGCCGTTAAACGCATCCCTCGCACAGTGAAATCGGTTCGTCACCTGATAAATCCCCTGGCCATGATCCCGCATGGTCTGATCCCGGTCGGTTTCCTTCGGCCTGGTGATGGTGCATGGCACGTCTTCGTACAGCTCTCCGTCGTACTTGATATCGTGCACATCCCCGAACTCATCCAGGTTGGTAAAGATCGCGACATGCTCAGCCAGCATTTCCTTCAGGTTCATTCTTCCACCACGTCCTGCGCGGTCAGATCAGGGAAATTCTCCTCGGAATCAGCTGCGGTGTAGGTGGTCGCGGCTTCGATCGCCTCGATCAGTTTCGCCTTGCTCTTGAGCTTCCCGGTATCAATGCCGAGCTCCTGCGCCATGGCCTTCAGCTCCGTGAAAGACTGGGACTCATAATTCCATGCCTTGTTTCCGGCGTTTTCCGGGCTCTCTGGGGCGTTTTCGCCTTCGGACGGGTTCTCGCCCGGGTTAGCATCCGGAGCCGCCTGTACGCCGCCAACAGCAGCCAGAACGCACACTTCTTCGGCATAACCGCTTTCAACCGCACGTTTACCATCTGCATCATCCACGTCAGCGATGCATCCGGGGTAAATCGGGCAGGTTCCGTCCTTGGCTACGACGCCAAGGATGCACTTAGAGCGAATAAACATGGTTCGTCTCCTTTCCTGCCTTCATCAGGCGACCACGTCTGCCATATAGACCCAGGGAGAATAGTTCTGAGGAGCAGCCAGGGGCCGGCTCTCCAGAATGATCTCGCGGATCTTGCGCTTGCGGTCCACATACAGGTCAGGAACCCGCTTGCCCTTGATGGTGTCGATGTTGCCGTTCTCGTCCATGTGAACGATATGGGCATACATCAGATGCCCTGCTTCGGGAGCGGTGACCATGATGCCCTTGGCCGGGAAGTAATTGACCCAGGTCACGCTGCCGTTGACTTTGTCCTGATACTGCTCGTCCACGACGATGACGTTCAGGTTGTAGCCGCTGAAGTTGATCACGCCCAGCAGGGAAACGCCGTCGTACTTGGTCAGCTCCTGCACGATGGGGCTGGAAATGATGATGCCGCTCATCTTGTTGACCAGGTTCTGGAAGGTCGTGTTCGCGAGCAGGATGTCAGCGACAGCCTGGCCGATGATCAGGTCGCGGGCCGGCAAACCACGGCGGGACAGAGAACGGCACATATTCCGCACGTTCGTCACGATGGCATCCCAGCCGGTGCTGGTGGTCCACTGATTGCCAACGAGCGTGGCCAGACCGTCATTGCCCTTGCTGGGATCGTAATAGGCGACGGTCGCCTGTTTGCCGACGGTGTTCGCATCCAGCATTTCGTTAACGGTGAAGCCATTGTTGAGCATGGTCTGAGCGCACAGATACTCTTCAGACCGGGTGATCCGGCGTTCCAGCAGAGCCAGGTCTTCGCTGACCAGCTTCGCGGCGCGTTCTTCCTCCGTGGAATCAGACAGGATCGCTTCACCGAAGCCGCGCTTTTTCAGCTGATCGGCGGTGAGGTTACGGCTCTGGCCGATGTTCAGCGGAGAGTAATCGTGGATCTCATAGCCTTCGCGCTTCACGTTGATCGGATCCGCGCCTTCGACCATGAAGGGAGCCATAGCGTTATCGCCGTCCCGGTACTCCACGAGCACCTTATCCGCGGCGTAAATATCGCCGGGAAGCGTCGGGAAGTAACGGTCACGGAAGAAGGTATTGACGGGAGAAAGCCCTTCCCAGAGACCCGCCATATAGTAGGTGTCCAGGATATTCACAGTCAGTGCCATGGTTGGTATACCTCCTTACTTAACGTTCTCGGTCTGAGAAGCGCCCAGGATGATGTTGCGCACGCGCAGCGCATCCCGGTCAGCTTCCGTCAGGGAAGCGCCGGTGGCCAGGATCAGGGCGTCCTCGTTGAAGTTGCCCTGGATGTAAACCAGCGCGTTCTCGTCAGTAGACGTACCGACTTCAATGTCCTCAGCGAGAACGCAGTCGGCGGTCAGGTTTTCGTTGGAAGCAGCATTGGTTCCAAAGATCACGAGCTTGCCGTCACCGCCGGTTCCGGAGCTCTTCGCGAGCAGAGTGCCGCGGGCCAGGGTGCCGGCGGTACTAAGCTTCCTGATCACACCGGCCTTGGTCAGCGCATGGGGTTCCAGACCGGCGAACAGATTCTCGGGAGTTACGGAGCCGATCTTTTCATGCAGATCACGGGTCATGTTTCTTACACCTCCTCAGATTTTCCGGACAGCTTCTTGGCCATGGCGGCGCCAGCGGCCCTCATGTCCTCAGCTGTCATAACCTTGTTGTCCTCTTCGGACGCGGGAGCAGACGAAACGCCATCAGCGCCGCTTTCCTTATAATCAGCCTGCAGCTGATTCATGAAAGTCTTGCCCTGCTTGGCCATCGCCTGCGCAGCACGGAAGGCCATCTCCTGTGCGGTGCACGGATTGCCGTACTTCGCCGCCTGGATGGTCTCTGCGTCAAACACGCCGGCCAGTGCATCGATCTCAGCGCAACGCTGACGTTCGGCCTGCACAGCTTCCTCGTGACTGACGCTGGCCTGAGCTTCTGCAATCAGAGCTTCGGCCGCTTCGGGATCGCTCTGTCTGAGCTCTTCCAAAGTCATGTGAATACCTCCTTTTTCATTGCCTGAAGCTTCAGGCTTATTGGTTTTATCTCCTCCGTCCGTTTCCGGAACGGATTCGAACTCTTCCTTGATGCGGATGTCTTCCGGCAGCTTGCCCATGGCAGCCACCCGCATCTTTCTTCCGCATGCATAAAGCGTGCGGTGATCCGCGCTGACGGCAACATCCGCGTCAGCTTCCAGCAGTTCATCTGCGAGACCCTTGTTTACGGCGCTCCGGCCGGTCATCATGGTCTCTTCAGCCATCATTTCACGGATCTCTTTCGCGTCCATGCCGCTCTTTCTGGCGTAAATCTCAGCCTGGCTTTCATTAATCACATCCAGATCGTCTGCCAGCTTTCTCAGCTTCGTGCTGTTGAAGCGGTCCCATGCAAAGGACCAGCAGTCATGAATCATGATCAGCGAGGAAGGACTCACCAAAACATGGTCAGCCGCGCACATGATCAGGCTGCCGCCAGACATCGCCGCGCCGTCCACGATGCATGTGATATCCATGCCGGCGTCAGACAGCTCGCGCAGCCGGTTGTGAATCGCGATGCTCACGTAGGCGTCGCCGCCGCAGCTGTTCAGGTGGATCGTCAGATTCTCGCATCCCTTGATGGATTCCAGGTCATTCAGGAATTCACTCTGAATGATGAAATTGCCATCAACAGGCTCATCTGTCCACCAGTCAATCGGCCGGGTTTCCACAATGTCGCCATACAGAGTCATCTCCGCATGTTTGTTCTCGACAACGGTCATCGTGTACGCCTGCCGCTTGAGGACATTGATTTGTGGTTTACTCATTCTGTTCACCTCCGTCCGGGGTGTTGCTCTCATCCGGATCAAGATCCGGTTCGTTCTGGAAATTGTTGGAATTTCCATCGAGCCCGGCGGCCCGTTTCGTCTCCATTTCCTGCTTCAGCCGCTCCATGTTGTCATCCCAATCGCCGCCGCCGTATTCGCGGGTGACCTGCTCATGCGTCTTGAATCCGTGCTGAACCGCCAGAATATCGGCCTTGACTTCCTTGGTCGGATCAAGCTGTCCCTGCACGGGTCCAAGCCACTCAGCCTTGCACCAGGCGGCCCGGATCACAGGATCCGTGAAGAATCCAGGAGCGCTGATCCGTCCCAGGGCTACCGCCTCGGCAAGCCAGGTCTCATAGACCGGCTGACAGAAGCGTTCCACCAGCATCGCCCGGCGCATCCGGAAGGCTTCCCAGGCTTCCATCAGAGCCGCACGGCTTGCGGAGTAGGATGCGTTAAACTCCTTCATCAGCACGTCGTACGGAATGTTCAGCGCCGCGCCGATTTCCTTGCACAGCACCTTCACGAATACGTCAAATCCGGGTGTCGGAATCGACGGGGATCCGAACTTGACGTCCTCATCCTTGCCCAGGTGCAGCACATTGCCAGGGCCCATCTCGTACTCGTTGCTGTTCTCGGAGATATTCCGATCCGGAGGAAGATCCGGATTGTCATCGTCTCCGTAACTGGCTTCGGCGATCGGGAAATCAGCGGGGTTCGTTTCGGTCTTGATCCAGGCTGTAAACCAGCTCTGGATCATGGCTCCGATTACCTCGCTTTGCGTATACCGGGTAATGTTCAGCATCGGCTCGATCACCGGCGCCAGATAGGAAACGCCCCGATATTGATCGGGGCGCTCGGAGTCCAGAATATGCACATAATTCGGGAGGCCGGTACGGGAGCTCTTCAGCTCGACACGCTGCCACTTGATTTCTTTGGCTTCCTTGAGCATCTGGTTCGGATAGATGTTGCAGACGTAGATCGCCACGGCCTTACCGTGCCGGTCAACCTCGATTCCGTCATAGATCTTGTTTCCATTCTTGGCTACACCGTCCGTCCGCATGCCGATCGGAACCTTTCTGGCATCGTACGGCGTACATACCCGGTCCGCTTCGATCATGTGGATCCGCAGACTGTACGGGTTCATCGGCGTTTGCGTCCAGTTGCGCTGGAACAGCCCGAAGATATCTCCGTTCGGCAGCCAGTTGGTAATGGCCAGCTGCTGCATCCCGGCGAAGGTATTCATGCCGATCGCGTCGCAGTTTTCCTTGTTGTCGGCCCACAGCTTCCACTCGCGCTCCGTCTGTTTCTGCCACTTCTTCGCCGCTTCGGGAGTCATCTGCAGCAGATCCCGGTCGATGGTGGAGTGCAGGATCAGGCCGGTGCCGACAACCTTGGTCTTCTGCGTCTCGACTGCGGACCGCGCAATCGGTGAAGACATGAACATCAGCCGGCCGCGCTGCCTGAGCGTAAAATTATTCCAGTTGATATCCTCGTTCGGACTGGAGCTTGTACCTGTCAGGCCCTTCAGCGACCGCTTCTTGGTACTCGCTCCCGATTCCGAATATCCGGATGCCATCGGCCGTGCAATCGTGCCAGTGGTCAACGGCTTGATTGTTTTGCCCACGTTTAACCACCTCCATTCTTGTCAGAATAAAAGGCCACCGGACGGCGAAAGGAGACGAAACTCCGCTCTCGGTGACCAATAGATAAAGCCGACGTGGATAATCCAGGCGCCGGCGATACCCCGTTACCAGTCCCGCGGAACGATTGCCACGATCTTTCGCGGCTTTTTGCCGTTCAGCAGGTCCTCGTATTGGTCAACCTTCGCTTCCGCGTCGTTGATCGCTTTCTTCAGTGAGGGAAGATCCAGCTTGGTCAGGCTGCGGTCATCGATCTCGTAGGATTTCACGCCGCCTTCTACAAGCGCGATGTAAGCATCCATCAGCTTTTTCAGAGTATTCTGCCAGTAGGTCAACCGTTCCTGAATCTCTGCTCTGCTTGCCACCGTTCTCACCTCACATGTCCATCATTTCGTTCATTCGCTGTTCGATCCGATCAAGGGAAAGGCCTCGATTTGCCGGTTTCTGGGACCGTCTGGGCGCCTTTGGCGGTTCAGACGAGTTACCGCTCATTCTACGCAGCAGAGCGTCCATATCGGGCGCCAGGGCCGTAAAAGCAGCCATTGCGTAATTCCGGCAGTCCAATGCTTCGTTCCGTTCGTGTCCGGGGATCTTTTCCCAGACCCAGGGATTCTTGTTGTGCTCCTTGTAGACCAGGTGCTCAGACAACAAGCCCACAAAGAAGCGGTGATCATATCCGCACTCTGGATTCACAGGAAAATGGCAATACCTCGGACCGGGCGTCTGGATCTTCAGCCCGTCCATGATCAGCTGCTTTCCTGCGTCAACGCCCAGCTGATACTGCCAGCACTCACCGAGCGTCTGCCTTTGGATCACGATCTTGACCTTCTTTGGCTGAGATGTATACGGCCGACCATCCCCGAAAAAGCCCTTGCAGTCAAAGACCCTCATCCCGATACGCTTTGCGCACTGAATCCGCGTCTCCTGCGTGAAGTGACCGCCGTCATCGACAAAGGTCATGCTGATCCGGAGACCTTTTCCGTCTCCGAAGCGGTAAACGCGTTTGATGATTTCATCCAGCGCGTCCCATGGCTCCGGAGTATCAGGCCTGCCGATCAGAACGCCGCGCCGGATGCCCCAGTTTTCTTTCCGGAGCCCCCAGCCGACTACTTCATACTCAAGCCGGTCATCCTGCACGTCCACGCCGCAGGTGAGCACCAGGACGCCATCAGGCAGCTCCGCTTTGTACTCCTCGCGCCGGGCCAGGTAATCGTCCTCATTGGCCAGACCGCCGCGCTCCTCCCACAGCTCCCCGAACAGGGTGTTGTACACGACCTTCAGCTTGCTCGTATCCTTCCGCGCTGCGAGATATTCACTGACGATCTTCGTCCAGGCCACCCAGGGCGAACAAAAAGCATTCAGCCAAAATGACCGAATGCCGTTCTTCCGCGCTTCCGGATTCTCCGCGATCCATTTCGCGTGAGCGCGTTTCATTTCGTGTTCCTGAGAGATTCCTCCGCAGCCCGGACAGACGTAATAGACCTCGTTCACAATGTAGGTCTCTTCGTGATCGATCTCCACCGTGTCATACTGGTACCGGATATCCTGCCAGCGGATATTGTGATATTCGCCGCAGTGAGGACATTTGGAGCTCCACCGCTCCCGGGTGCCCTCGTTAAACGCCTTTTCAATGGGAGAATAACCCTTGATTGTAGGCGTCGAACACTCGTAACTCTTGGCATTGTAGAAGGTCCGCTGTCTGGCCATGGCCAGCTTCCACGGATCGCCTTCCTTGCCAGCTTCAACCGCCCACCGGTCACGCTCATCACCGAGCACGTACCGGATCGGCTTCGATGCCAGGGCGTGGGCTTCCGTGCTTCCGCACATGGTCAGGATCCCGCCCGGGTAGCTCTTCTGCAGAATCGTGTTTCCGGTGTCACCACGCAGCGTCTTCGCAACCTTCATCCGGAGCGTTTTGCTGTCGCGGATCATCGGGGCGATTCTCAGCTTGGAATATTCCCGGGCATCCCCGTTGGTGGGCTCAATCATCAGGATCGAGCCGGGATCCTGGTCGATGATGTAGCCGATGATGTTGTTCATGGCTTCCGACTTACCGACCTGGGACGCGGCGACCATGACAATGTGCTTGATTTTCGGATCCGTGAAGGAGTCCATCACATCCTTCAGATAGGGCGTCTTCTTCGTCCGCCACGGACCGGCCTCAGCTGATGATTCGGGAGACAGCCGGCGGTATTTGTCCGCCCACTGCGAAACAGTCAGATCGTCGGCAACCAGGAAGGAGCGGAGCTGTTTTTTCAGCTCCCGGTTGAGCTTCCTCGCGCCGGCCCGATCAGCATCAGAAATCATCTGAATCATCCTCTGTTTTTTCTGACATGTTCTCCCGTTCTCTTACCAGCTCTTCATACTTCTCCGGATCATACTCAAACTCACTCAGTTCCCTCAGGACATCCTTCACGGTGTCCTTAATAATGACCGAGCATTCCTCCGCAGTCTCGCAAAGCGACAGCTCCACGGACATCCGGCCCGGCAGACTGAGGAGCGATTGCTTAATTGTGTCCACCAGGCTCTGAGTGAAGGCCTGCACATCCTCGGATCTGTGCATCTTTCCCTTCAGCTCTTCGGCCTGCAGGTGCGCCATTGTCGCTTTCGCGGCCTTCAGCTTGACTTCGGCTGCCATTTTTGCCTTGTCCAGCTTCTTTTCTTCCTCGGTCTTCTTCACCTTTTCGGACAGTGAGTCGATATAGTTCTTCACGCTGTCCGTCAGGTTGAAAAGCTTTCCGTTTTCGGTCTGCACCTTCGCCAGTGTTCCCTGGCTCACCAGCTGACCGAGCCACTGGTTGGAAATCCCGAACATTGAGCACAGATCCGCTGTTTTCAGATACACATTCATCCCGGATTGCAGGATGAACACGTTTTCTGCGTCAAAAATGACGGTTTGCTTCTCTGCCATACGTCTCCTTTGGGCTTTTTCGGGGGAAAAATCCAATTAAACACCCGATTTTTGCCTTAGTATCGTCGATTTTTTTGGGGTCGAAGAGGGCGCTGACGTTTTCCACAGGCGTCACAGTACCTTTTTTCCCGCGCTCGATCGTCAGCCCACCCATCGGTTTTTCCGCCTGAGCTGTGGAATTGATTCTCACCCAGGCAATGTCAATGGACAGCCAGACAGAAGCAGAAGCCCCGTGCTCAATCGCTCAAACAGATTTCAAAAGAATGCTAACCGCATCTGGCTGCTGTTGGGATTGTGTACGGCGAATGGTTTCTACTCTGCCTGGCTGCCTTTGGGTACAGTTACAACACCTTCCTGAAAATGGTGGCTTTGCTGTACCCTTCAACACCCTTGGTCATCATCTCGAGGAAGTCATCCCGCGTGAACGCTGAGAGACGGAACACTTCCTCTCTGGTCATGCCCAGCTGCTTGCAAATCTCCGGAACGGTCTTTCCCTCGTTGAGCAAGCCCTGGATGATGTTCTTCATCGGCCCCAGGACGTGTGTCCCTCTGGCACGATTATGGGTAATAGTTCCATAGATGTCCGCGGAGCGATTTCCGTGATGGTCCACAATTACCACGGGAACTTTCCCGCCGAGTTTTGAAAGCAGCGGTTCTCGACCAGATACTGTCCACCTGTGGAACCCATCTATGATCGTATAATCTGGCTGGCATACAATTGGGAGTGTCCAGCCGTTTGTAAGGATCGACTGCACCAGGAGCTTCATATTTTCGTCCGACACAATATTGGGGTTATATCCGTTGGCATGCAAAAGCGTCCTGTCGACCCATTGCAGAGACGCGAGCGGTGCAAAAAGATCATTCTCATTCACCGATATTCACCTCCTTCCGTGCAGTCTC
>Ga0247611_10000774_pt1 | contig 61927 bp, 62 predicted proteins | sample 177DNAGHGhighgp2_FD_192422 | JGI IMG/M metagenome (GOLD analysis project Ga0247611, IMG submission 192422) | Sheep rumen microbial communities from Palmerston North, Manawatu-Wanganui, New Zealand - 1770 DNA GHGhigh gp2 | ecosystem: Host-associated > Mammals > Digestive system > Stomach > Rumen... | reverse complement strand
GATAGACGAAAAATACGCATTTTGGGGAAGTTTCAGAGAAGAATCCCCACACTTTAAAACTGAAATCCCACACTTTAAAACTGAAAATTGAGGTTCATATCCCTCTTTTTAAAACCCAATCCCCACGCTTTAAAACTTTGCATGGGGACTGGAGATTATTTGTTAAACTGGTGCAACTTGGTTTTGGACAGCTGTAGACTTCGTTTTCTTGTCTATAAGGGCTTCTTCCTTTAGTCCAAATACGGTATCTATCAGTTTGAAATTGTTCTCGTTGATGATTGTGAAGTCCTTTGAGATATATACATCAGCAATTCCATAGCTGCCAACATGGTTTAGGGCTTCATCGACATCACTCTTACTGAACTTCATTAGATTCCTTGATAGGGTGGCAAAGGTGTGCCGAGCCTGATAAAACTCCAAATTGTTAATCTTTACAGCTTTTCCAATTTCTTTCAATCCAATGTTGATTGCACGATTAAGGCCTTTTTCATCTGCGAATCGCTTATAGAAATTGAATACCCGCTTTCCTGTTACGTCGCGCCATTTTTCGGCCATTCTCTTGATGAATGGATGAATCATAACTTCAATGTATGCGTCATCATTTCTACGATCCTTCGTCTTGGTGCGGTTATAGCAGATAGTATTTTTGACGAGCTTTTCTGCATTGTAGAAATCCGCAGAGTTCATTCCCATCAAGCAGAATGAAAGTAGGAAGCAGTCATGTGCCAATTCTGCACGTCCACCTTTGGATGCTTTGAAATTTGCAATTTTCAAGAAATCCTCCAAACTTAAAGCTCTAGCACCACCTTTCTTCAGCACTTGTTTGGGAGCTCTGTAACGCATGAAGGGGTCGTCTTTTATGACGACGGACTCATCTGTGTTATATTCTAACATGGCTTCGCGATAAACGTGTCGCATCTGGCCAAGATAGAGTGACTGAGCACGGGGACGATCCCCCAAATATGCTTCGAAGTCTTTGAGAAATCTAACCGTGATTTCAGGGAATATTAGATTCCTTGAACCTAAGAATGCTTCAAGTGTATTGAGCATACACCTGTAGTTCTTTGCTCCCTTTATTTTAGCACTTTCAAGCCATTTTTCCGCGAATGCAAAGAACTCCAATTCGTTTTCTTTCTGTTTTCTGGATATTCTTGCTGCAACTGTCTTCGCATCAGCGGATGACTTGGTGGTGGCACCAGTTTCCAGGGCGTTAATATTCTCTAGAAGCTCCTTTTTCAACTTCTCTATTAACTGTGCTTTCTCCAAGCACTTAATCTTTTTGGTCTTAGGCGTAAACTCGGACTCGCTTAGGACTACGCCTGTCTTAATCCTCTTAGCCGTTTTTCCCTGATTTACTCTCAGGTAGACCTTTCGTGTCTTTTTGGAAGTTTCCTTTCCAAACTCAATTGCAATTGTTGCCATACTCTTAACTGTTTTAACTGTTAAACAATAAACAACTCTTGCGTCAATTCGTAACGTCATCAGCGACGTAAGCCTTCTTTTGCGTCTTTTTCTTTATTTTTGCGCCAATTTTGCGCCAATATTTGTTATTAGCGCTGCTTCATAACGTCATCAACGACGTTGGTTTGTTGTGGCGTATTTTTCCTTCTAATAATCACGCCATTTCTGCGCCAATTTTTGCGCCAATTTTGCGCCAATTTTTGTATTTTGCGTCATTTCTGCGCCAATTTTGCGCCAATTTTCGTTTCAAATTTGGAACTGAGAACCAAAAATGGAAATCAAATTCCTGCCTATGAAAAACCGGAAATCCTGCTGATTTACAGGGATTTCCGGCATTTTCGGCGTTTAACCTTCTTGGGTGCCCGGACGGACTCGAACCGTCGACATTCAGAACCACAATCTGACGCTCTAACCAACTGAACTACGGGCACCATCGTGCGCCTTCTCTTGGAAAGCGAGTGCAAAGGTACGGGAATTATTCGAGATTACCAAATAATTCCCATACTTTTTTGCAGTTTTTCTTTACTTAGCAGGCTGTGTGGGTGCTTTTGGAGCATCTGCAGGTGCTGCAGGAGCGGTACCTTCCTTAGCAGGAGCGGCAGGAGCAGCAGCGTCTTTCGTCTGGCTGGCGCCAAAGCCTGGCAAGTTGTTAGGATTGGTAGCAGGTGCCTGGTAGTTCTCCATGACAGAACTGTCGGTTGTGGCTGTGGGGGCTACCCAAGCGCAAACAACACTGAAAAGAACCATGGCGAGAGCAAGTCCCCATGTTGCCTTCTCTACAAAGTCGGTAGTTTTGCGGACACCACCAATCTGGTTGTAAGAGGCGAAACTGGATGACAGACCGCCACCTTTTGACTCTTGAATCAGCACGATACCGATCATCAGTATGGCTGCAATCACGATAAGAATTACAAATAATGTGTACATGTTACTTTTGTTTTTTATTACTGTTTATTATTAATTTCTCTAAGAATCGTATCTGGTCGGCAAAGTAAGCGTTCTTCTCTGGGAAGTTGTTGCTAAGCCGCTGGATGATGTCGAGTGCTTTCTGGTAGCGTCCTTGTTTGATATAGATGCGTGCCAGTGTCTCTGTGAAGTATTCCTCCTCGGCGGGCTCTTCCTCGATGACGGGAGCTTCTGTAGGCTCTTCCTCGTCTCTCAGTTCGTTGAGCAGGATGCGTCCTTGTTCTTCCTGCAGGAAGTGGTCGATGAGGTCTTGTCCCTGCATCTGTGGCAGTTCCGCATTAGTCTCATTGTCCTCACTCTCCAACAGATAGGCGACATAGTCGACAGTAGCGTCTTTGGGAGTAGGGCGGCGCTTCGTCTTATTCTCCTCGGACTCCTCGGCAGGTATAGAGTCGAGGAAGGTGTCGATGAGTGCCATCGTGCGACTCTCGTCTTTGGCATTGTCTTCAGGTTGTTGGCTTTGTGCCGTATCCCTGAGTTGATAGTGTGCCGCCTCCACCAGATCGAAGAGTTTTCTGCGATCAGTGATATAGACTGCAGCCCGTCGTAACTCCTCATCGAACGCAGGGTCGTGGAGCAGGTAGAGGTTCTGGAGCATCAGCAGACGGACGGTCTGGAAGTAGGGATGTAACGCCAGTTGTGAACGCAACTCATACAGCGTGTCGCGGTCCATCTGTTCTGGGTGGTTGATCAACTCTACTAAGTCCATTTCCTCATTTTATTACCAATTAGCCACAGTGGCATTGAATATCTGCTCACACAAGTCTTTGACCATCTGTGTCACGAGTTCCTCCTGTACGGCGTTCAGTGACTGTGTGGTCTCGTATGTCGATGTCGCCGTAAACTGGCGCTCGAAGTCTTCTTTGTGGTTGACATTGTTGGTGAAGCGCACGTTGACAGTCATGGAGAGCTCCGTCTGTGCGGAGTATCCCTCTGCCGATACCGACTTGTTGCGCTGCTGGTATTGCGTAATCTCACCCTCTATCTTCAGGTCACCATTACGTCGTACCTGTTCCAGACGGGTGTGGTTGGCAAACTCATCCTTCAACTGGTTGTTGAACATAGGTCCCATAGGTCCCCACACATAACTGGAGCGGATGGGGAAGTCGGCAATCTGGATAGTCTTCGTCTTGGTATAGTCGATGCTCGCTCCGTTGAACTTATAACTGACGGAGCATGCCGAAAACAGCAGAACTGTCGTCAGGCAAAGCCAGATGCGACGTATGTTACTTGTCCAATCCATATTGTTTCAGTCTTCTGTATAAGGTACGGTCACTGATACCCAGTTCCTGTGCCGCTTTTTTACGATTACCTCCATTACGGTCGAGCGCCTTCTCCAAAGCCTGCCGGCTCCATGCGTCGAGGTTCAGGTTCTCTGGTTCCTTGACGGGCTCCACATACTCCTCTGCCACGGCATCTTCAAGCGTGGTAGTAGGGATGGTAGGGATCGTAGGTATTGTAGGGATAGTAGGGGAGGCAGGTACCGTTGTTGATGGTACTGCCTGTACATCCTCTATCTGTTTCTTCAGTGTACTCATCTCACGGCGCATGTCGTTGACGTTGCTGCGCAGTTCGAAGAGAATCTTGTATAATATCTCACGCTCGTTTTCAAACGAGTGGTCACCTTCATTGTGAATCGTGGCAAGTTGGGTCGTCTCCTGATCCTGCGGAATGAAACGAGCCAGAATCTCAGGAGTAATCTGTCGCTCTGTGGACAGAATAGATATCTGTTCCGTGATATTCTTCAACTGTCGCACGTTACCAGGCCATTTATAGCGCATAAGCATCATCTTTGCCTCCTCCGTCAGCACCACCTTGTCCATGCGGTATTTCTCTGCCATCTGCATGGCAAAGAGACGGAACAGCAAAACGATATCCTCCCCACGGTCGCGCAGAGGTGGTATCTGGATGGGGATGGAGTTCAGACGATAGTAGAGATCCTCGCGGAATCGTCCCTCGCTGATAGCCTGTCGGATATTGACGTTGGTGGCTGCGACGATGCGCACATCCGTCTTGCGGACCTCAGTGGCTCCCACAGGGATATACTCACCCGTCTCCAGCACACGAAGCAGTCGAGCCTGTGTGGCAAGTGGCAGTTCACCCACCTCATCCAGAAACAATGTTCCTTTGTTGGCAACACCGAAGTAACCAGGGGAGTCGTTGATGGCACCTGTAAAAGAACCCTTGACGTGTCCGAACAACTCACTGTCGATTGTTCCCTCAGGGATGGAGCCACAGTTAATGGCGAAATACTTCTCGCGACGGCGTGGGGAGTTGTCGTGAATGACACGGGGAATGATCTCCTTACCCACACCACTCTCGCCAACGATAAGCACACTCAAGTCAGTGGGTGCCACCTGTAAGGCGACATCCAGCGCATGGTTCAACGCCTCGCAGTTACCTACGATATTGTAACGCTGTTTGATGCTCTGTAACTCCGAACTCTTCATTTAGCCGACAAAGGTACAAAGAAAATCTGACATAATGGCATACTTTTGCCGAAAATTAACTTTCAGCCTTGTCAGCCTGCTCCTCTTTAGGTTTGGCATCGTCCTTTCTGAACTGGTCTTTTGCCTTTGGAATGGCGAAGCGAACCTTCTCGCTGTCATCACGTTTCTCGTGGAAGAGTTTAGGTAGTGGGTTCTGCAAAGGCTCGTCATAATCCTGACGGTTGTGGAACACGTCGATAGCGGTATAGACAGCCTGACGGAAAGAGTTCTCGTCAGCCTTGCCCTGACCCGCAATATCAAATGCCGTCCCATGGTCTGGGGATGTACGAACGATAGGCAGTCCTGCTGTGAAGTTGACACCGCTCTCCAAGGCGATGGTCTTGAATGGAGCCAGTCCCTGATCGTGGTACATGGCAAGCACGCCGTCGAAATGGTCATAAGCATTGCTGCCGAAGAAACCATCAGCAGGGTAGGGACCAAAAGCCTGAATGCCCTGTTTCTCCAACTCGTCGATGGCAGGTTTGATAACCTCCTGTTCCTCAGAGCCTAACAGACCGTTGTCACCAGCATGAGGATTCAAGGAGAGCACAGCGATGCGAGGATTCGAGATGCGGAAATCACGCTTCAGACTCTTATGGAAGATCGTTGCCTTCTCGATAATCGCTTCTTTAGTGATAGCTTTTGCAATATCCTTGATAGGCAGATGCGTAGTGACCAAAGCCACTCTGAGACTTTCGTTCATGAGAATCATCAGTGCCTTGTTGCCGTCACCCACACTGGTCTCGATATACTCCGTATGACCAGGGAAGTGGAAACCAGGGCTCTGGATAGTTGCCTTGTTGATAGGTGCCGTCACCAGTACGTCAAACAGTCCTGCGCGATAGTCGGTCATGGCACGGTCGAGTGCTTTATAAGCAGCCTGTCCAGCCTCCTCAGACGGTTGTCCAAGTTCCACCTTCACATCCTCGTCGAAACAGGTGAGGATATTCAGTCTGCCGTCACGAGCCTCCTCTGCGGAATTGATGATACTGAAATTCGTATCCAGATTAAGTGCCTTACGATGGTAGGCGGCAATCTTAGGGGAACCATAGATGATGGGGGTACACAATTCAAACATAGCAGGGTCGGAGAAGGTCTTGAGAATCACCTCATAGCCGACACCGTTGGTATCTCCTTGCGTGATAGCCACGCGAATCATTTTTTCTTCCATTGTTATATAGGGTTGTTAGGGTTGTTAGGGTTGTTAGGGGGTGTAGGGGTGTTGGGGGCTTGCTTCGCAGTGCTCAGCAAGCCGCAGGCGGCGAGGATGTCCTGTCCACGACTGGCACGGATGGTGGTGGTGATACCATGATGTGTCAGGTAGTCACGCAGAGCCTCCATGCGCTTCTCGTCAGACGAGGGCAGGTCAACATCAGGAATCTCGTGGAAACGGATGAGGTTAACACGACACTCCAAGCCACTTAGCAGTTTAACGATCTCTCGTCCATACAGCGGGGAGTCGTTGAGTCCTCCAAAACAGATATACTCGAAGGAGCAACGTCGCTGGTGTGTGAAGTCGTATTGGCGCAACAACGCTATCGTCTCTGTGATTGGCATCGCCTTCTCGGCAGGCATCAACTGTTGGCGTTGCTCATGTAATGGGGAGTGCATCGAAATTGCCACATGACACTCACTCTCGTCAAGATAGCGTTTCAGTTTGCCACGGACACCCACCGAACTCACCGTGATGCGCTTCGGACTCCATTGGTAGCCCCAAGGAGCCGTCATGATCTCACAGACCTGCAGGACGGCATCAAGGTTGTCCATCGGTTCTCCTTGTCCCATGAATACGATATTCGTCAAAGTGTCTGCCTCAGGCATCGTATATATCTGGTTGAGGATATCCGCAGCGGTGAGGTTACCCTGCCACCCCTGCTTGCCCGTCTGACAGAACAGGCAGTTCATCTTACAGCCCACCTGGCACGACACACAGATGGTGGCACGGTCACCGTCAGGGATATAGACCGTTTCTACGAAACGCTCAGTCCCGCTTGTTGCTGTGTCACAGCAACATACAGGGAAGAGGTATTTGATCGTCCCGTCTTTCGAGCGTTGGCAGTCGATAGGCTCCAATGCTCCCACCTCGTATTCCTCAGCGAGCCGCTGGCGGTTTTGCTTCGAGAGATTTGTCATTTCATCGATGCTCCGCACATGTTTCTCGTAAAGCCACTGGGTAATCTGCTTTGCCGTGAAGGCAGGCATACCGAGTTCACTGACGACACTTTTCAGTTCCGTCGGAGTCATTGCCAGTAGTCTCTTCTTTGTATTCATGCCTGCAAAGGTACAAAATAATTTTGAGCATTAGCGTGGATTTAGCGGAAAAAGTTGTACCTTTGTGCCTAAATCAAATTAAAAGAAAACAACATGAAGCAAAAAATAGATTGCTTTCTTGCCTGTCAGTCGGTGGAGTCGCTGTCAGAAACGATTGCGCAGTTGCGTCAAAGTCCTGCCGTCCGCCATATCTATCTGATGGTCAACAAAGACCTTGCAGGCTCGGAAGCACCACAAGATTGTACGTTATTGGTCGTGGAGCAGTTGCAGAGCAGCCAGTTTGTGATGCAGATTGCTGAACATGCCGTAGCATCCTATACCTTATTGGTCACTAAACCCACCCCTGTCTCATTAGGTGCCACCGCTTTAGAGCGTATGTTGTTGGTAGCGGAGGATACCCATGCCGCTATGGTGTATAGTGACCGCTGGCAGGTGGAGAATGGTGAGCGGAAAGCCCATCCAGTGATTGACTACCAAGAAGGTGCGTTGCGTAATGATTTCGATTTCGGCAGTCTGATATTGATGCGTACCTCTCTGATACATCAATATGCCACAACAGACCATGAGCATGACTATCAGTGGGCAGGATTCTACGACCTCCGTCTGTTCCTGAGCCGGGAAGGGACACTGTTCCACCTGAACGAATACCTTTATACAGAAGAGGAAACAGACCTGCGAGCCTCTGGTGTGAAGCAGTTTGACTATGTCAATCCTGCCAATCGGAAAGTACAGATAGAGATGGAACAGGCTTGTACGGCACATCTCCGTCAGATTGGTGCTTTGGTAGATACCAGTCAGTATCAGGATGTGGACTTTGATGAGCAGGATTTTGAGGTGGAGGCATCTGTTGTCATCCCTGTCTTCAATCGTGAGAAGACGATCAAGGATGCTGTAGAGAGTGCCCTCTCGCAGAAAGCAAGTTTCAAATACAATGTCATCGTGGTGGATAATCACTCCACGGATAGGACAGGCGAGATCCTGTCCAGTCTGTTGTCATGCCATGACAACAAGCTACACGTCATCGTGCCAGAACGCCACGACTTGGGTATTGGCGGATGCTGGAACGAAGCGATTAATAGTCCTTATTGCGGACGCTTTGCCGTACAACTGGACTCTGACGATCTTTATTCATCCCCTAAGACCTTGCAGACCATCGTGGATGCGTTCCATAAACAACATGCCGCCATGATAGTAGGCTCCTATCGGATGTGTGACTTCGACCTGAACACACTGCCACCAGGACTCATCGACCATCGAGAGTGGACAGATGAGAATGGACCGAATAACGCTCTGCGTATCAATGGCTTGGGTGCACCACGTGCTTTCTTCACCCCCTTGCTCCGACAGGTGCAGTTTCCCAATACCTCCTATGGCGAGGATTATGCCTTGGGCTTGTTGTTCTCACGTCGTTACCGTATCGGACGTATCTACACAGAACTATACCTCTGTCGCCGTTGGGGAGGCAACTCCGACGCTGCTCTCTCTGTTGAGAAGATTAATGCCAATAACCTCTATAAGGATCGTCTGCGCACGATGGAGGTCAAGGCACGCCAGCAGGTGAACAAAGGGGCGGCGACCGTGATGAGCCAGTCACCTATGATGCGCTTCTTCCATCGTCAGTTGAAGACGTGGGAAGAGGTACGTCAGCGTTATCGTGACCTGCAACAGGTAGAGACCCGTGAATTGGTGGGCGAGGGAATGGCAGTGGAAGTACAGTGGAACCCTGCCCGTATCCGTTCCACAGGGGCAAAGATTGACGCTAAGTCATTGGCAGGGCGTCCTTGTTTCCTGTGTGCGGAGAATCGTCCGAAAGAACAGATCCATCGTGTGATAGACGGAAAGTATGAGTTATTGGTAAACCCATTCCCCATCTTACCCGTCCATTTCACGCTGCCTACGCTGAAACACCAGCCACAGGCGATTCGTCCGATGTATGGCGAGATATGCCGACTGATGTCAGACAATCCCGAACTCACCATATTATATAATGGTCCGAAGTGTGGTGCCTCAGCCCCAGACCATGCCCATCTGCAAGCCGTCAGCACAGGTGTCCTGCCCTTGCAGAAGAACTGGCAGCGGCTGAGCCGTAATCTGGTGGAGGTCGTGAAGGAAGACGAGGAGGACGGTATCTGGCATATTGCCGACTATCCTGCCGCTGCTTTCCTGATTCGCAGTCACTCACAGGAGGTCAGTGAACAACTCTTCAAGCGACTCTATGCCTGTCTGCCCCAACGAGAGGATGAGACAGAGCCTATGATGAATATCATTGCCTGGCGACAAGGTGATATCTTGTTGAGTGTGGTACTCTCACGTCGTCAGCACCGTCCTGCCTGCTATACGGCAGAGGGCGCAGGACAGTATATCATCAGTCCGGGTGCCGTTGACATGGGCGGACTCCTGATTACTCCTCGTGAGGAGGATTTCCGCAAGATCACCATAGAGGTAGCCCAGAGTATCTATGAGGAAGTGTCACTTACTCCGGCACAGATGCAGGAAGTGATGGAGAAACTGAAGAACTATTCCGTCAATGCTCCTTCTACTCCCGTTGCCTCCAAACAACCAGATGTGACAGTGGGTATTGTGAGTGGACAGAAGATAGAGTTTGCCCTGAACGCTCCCTATATGGCAAAAGGAGAACTGATAGAGGGCGAACAGACCGTAGAGTTCTCGGAGGGTGGTATCTTGTGGCGCGGCATGCAGTATCGTGAGTTGACCTTCACGCCACAGTCGCCTACCGCCTCTTTCTCCCTGCATGATGTGACAATTGGTGTGAATTTCCATTGGGAGCGTAAGGAGACACAGGTGTTCCTTGGAACGTTACGCTTAGTGGTGGAGGCTGATAAGATTACCGCTATCAACCAGTTGCCTGTCGAGCAATACCTTGCCAGTGTGATCTCCAGTGAGATGAAGGCGACGGCAGGACTGGAACTGTTGAAGGCGCATGCCGTCATCTCCCGTTCGTGGTTGCTTGCCCAGATGAGACGCAGGGAAGAGAATAGTGAGAAGAAAGACGGTTTCTTCTCTTTTATCAAGAAAGACGATGAGATGATCCGTTGGTACGACCGTGAGGACCATACCATCTTCGATGTGTGTGCCGACGACCATTGCCAGCGTTATCAGGGTATCACCAAGCAAACCAGCAAGGCTGTCGAGCAGGCGTTGAAAGCCACTCGTGGATGTATCCTCTGCTATGGGGACGAGATCTGTGATGCTCGTTTCTCCAAATGCTGTGGTGGTATGACGGAGGAGTTCCAGTATTGTTGGGAATATACCCCCAAGCCTTATCTGGTATCTGTGGCGGACCCGTTCTGCAATACCAACGATAAGGAGGTGCTCTCACAAGTGCTTAACGACTACGACTTAGAGACCAACGATTTCTATCGCTGGACGGTGGAATATACCACAGAGGAATTGTCTAAACTCGTCAACGAGAAACTGAAAGATGACTTTGGAACGATTACCGACCTGATTCCTGTGGAGCGAGGTAAGAGCGGTCGTATCTGGAAACTGAAGATTGTGGGTACGAAGAAGACACTGACGATTGGTAAGGAACTGGAGATACGTCGTGCCCTCAGTGAGAGTCATCTGTATAGTTCCGCTTTCGATGTGGAGAAGACCGCCAAGGGCTTCCGCCTGCAAGGGAAAGGGTGGGGACATGGTGTCGGACTCTGCCAGATCGGTGCTGCCGTGATGGGACAGAAAGGATATAAATACGACGAGATATTATTGCACTACTATCGTGGTGCGGAGATCAAGAAAATATATTAATACAAATGAACAAAAGAACACCGTGGGCTTGGGTGCCCACACTTTACTTTGCCGAGGGCGTTCCCTATGTTGCTGTGATGACGATTTCGCTCATCATGTATAAGCGACTCGGCTTGTCGAACACGGATATCACCTTGTATACCTCTTGGCTTTATCTGCCGTGGGTCATCAAACCTTTGTGGAGTCCCTTCGTGGATATGCTACGCTCCAAGCGTTGGTGGATTGTCACGATGCAGATACTCATCGCAGCGGCATTGGGAGGTGTCGCTTTCACGATACCAGGACCGTGGTGGTTGCAAGGCTCCCTCTGTTTCTTCTGGTTGATGGCGTTCAGCAGTGCTACGCATGATATCGCTGCTGATGGCTTCTATATGTTAGGACTCGACCAGCACGAGCAGGCGTATTTTGTGGGTATCCGCTCCACGTTCTATCGTATAGCCACCATTTTCTCGTCAGGACTGTTGGTAGGTTTGGCTGGTGCCCTGCAGGTACTCACCCGTAATATCCGTTACTCATGGAGTCTGGTGTTTTATCTGATGGCAGGACTCTTTATCGGCTTGTGGCTCTATCACCACTGGGTATTACCCAAACCGGCAGAGGATGGGGATAAGTCGAAGAAGACTGCAAGTGAGATTTTGGTGGAGTTCAAACAGACCGTTGTGACTTTCTTCCAGAAGCCACAGGTATGGGCAGGTATCTGCTTTATGCTGTTCTATCGTATGCCAGAGGGATTGCTTGCCAAGGTGTCAGCAATCTTCTTGGTTGACGCTCCCCATAATGGTGGTTTAGGACTCTCCGACGGAGAGTATGGACTGGTACAGGGAACCGTGGGTGTCATTGGTCTAACCTTAGGAGGCATCCTTGGTGGTATTGTCGCCAGTCGTGACGGACTGAAGAAATGGTTGTGGCCTATGGTGATGGCGATAACGTTGCCGGACGTGGTGTATGTCTACCTGTCGTATGTCATGCCCTCCAACCTGCTGACGATTAATGTCTGTGTGTTTATTGAGCAGTTTGGTTATGGCTTTGGTTTCTCAGCGTATATGCTATACCTTATATATTATAGTCAGGGTGACCATAAGACCAGTCACTATGCGTTATGTACTGCTTTTATGGCATTGTCGATGATGATACCTGGCTTGTTTGCGGGTGCTTTGCAGGAGGCTGTAGGATATCAGGTATTCTTCCTGATAGTGATAGCGGCATGTTCGCTGACCTATATCGTGACAGCATTCTTGAAGATAGACCCGGAGTTCGGAAAGAAAACAGTGGAAAAGGAACAATAATACATAATAAGCAAGAGCGGCAGAGTTTCACAACCATGCCGCTCTTTATCCTAATGATAGTATTAATAATGGAAAAGAAATTTATGTATCTTACTTATTAGTATCTATATATAGTCAGTAGTTGTTTTCGTTTTCGTGTTGTAAAATTACGGTATATTTTTGAATCCGCCATATTTTTTCTTGACAAAATGCACGGTTTATGTTATTAAACATCTATTTGGGGGATAAATAGGAAAATCCCTACGCACTATTAGGTATTTCATCTTGCAGGAGTGGGATATTTTCCTTACCTTTGCAACAGAAACATTAAAACGCAGAGATATGAAGAAAATTTATACTTATATGACGATGGCGCTCATGATGGCGCTGGTTATGACAACATTCACAAGTTGTATGACAAGGGATGAGGCTATTGCCTACGACCTCTCTGGTGAGTGGGAAGGTTATATGGGCGAGGATTACTACAGCTATTGGGGCTATGAGGGTACTGGTCGTGAGTATGATACCATCATCCGCTTCTCCCGTGCAGGGCACAGCTACAGCCGTGGGGCAACGTCGGGATATGGAGAGCAGGTGGATTACGATCCATACAATCGTGACTCAAGGTATCGTGAGTTCTTGTGGAGTGTAGCTGGTGGACGTATCAAGTTAACCTATGATACAGGTCAGATCATCTACATTTATGACTATGAGATTAATGGCAGTCGTTTCTTTGGCTATATGGATTGTGGCAATTACAAGGAGATTCGCTTCGATTTGGTTAAGACATCGAATGACCGTTGGAATACCTATTACGAATGGTCCAAACAACCCAAAGCGTTGAGTAACGACAGTATTAAAGTCACTAAGGAATAAAAACAGAAAAGAGAGCCGAGCGGCTCTCTTTCTTTTATGGTCAGATTCCCAGTCCTCCGTCAAAGGAGCCTTCCACGGCCTTCGACTGTTGGATGCGGGAGTAGGGCGGTACGTCATGGGTTACCCAGATGTTACCGCCTATCACACTGTCGTGCCCGATGGTGATACGCCCCAGGATAGATGCATTGGAATAGACCGTCACGTTATCCTCGATAATCGGGTGACGGGGTATGTTCAGCATGTTACCGTTCTCATCATATTTGAAGCTCTTGGCACCTAAGGTCACACCTTGGTAGAGTGTCACATGGTTGCCGATGATACTGGTCTCACCAATGACCACACCCGTGCCGTGGTCGATGGCGAAATACTCTCCGATGGTAGCACCGGGATGGATGTCAATACCCGTCTTGGAGTGTGCCTGCTCGGTGATGATACGTGGAATGACGGGGACACGCATCAGATGCAGCTTATGGGCGATGCGGTAGTGTATCATGGTGTTCACCACAGGATAGCAGAATATCACCTCACCATAGTTCGTGGCGGCAGGGTCGTTGTCGAACATTGCCTGCACGTCGGTATAGAGCAGCCGTTTGATTTCCGGCAACTCGTCGATAAACTCAGTAGCGAGTTTTGCAGCCTCCTGATATACCTTCTCCTTGGTGGTAATCTCCTCACAGTCCTCGCAGAACTGGAGTCCGTGGGCTATCTGTTTCACCAGCAGACCGTACAACTCCTCCATGTGCCCGCCGATATAATAGGAGCGGATGGTCTCGTCGGGTTGTCTCTTATTGAAATAGTCAGGGAAGATGATGCTCTTCACCAGTGCCACAATCTGTTTTACCTGTACCACGGAGGGCAGCGGCGCCTCAATGGCAGGCATCATATTCACCTCCTGCTCCGTCAGCTTCGACAGCAGTGCCACGTTCTTCTGCAGTATCTCATTCGTCTTATTGTTCATACTTATGCCGTTTAGTTGGGTGCAAAGATACGATTATGTCAGCAAAACACCAAATTTTCTTCACTTATTTCTTACATGAATCCGTTGTTCAAACGTGTCATAGTCTTCGTTGTGTATATCTAAACTACCTGTTGACTTGGAGTCAGCACCCCTGTCGACTTAGAGTCAGCAAGGTTGTCGACTGGAGTCAGCAGGTCTGTCGACTGGAGTCGACAAGCGATTAGGATGCTCCTAACAACTGCGAACAACGGCACTTCCTATCGAATACCACGGCACTTACAACAGTATTGGATGGCACTTACAATCAAGTTGCTACAAGAAAAAATGCTTTTTCCATGAACGATTTTTGTCGTTCTGTGTATGCAATAATGAATTGCGCAATATCAAAGAAGTAAAATCGTTTAAATCAATAACCCCAATACAATATGAGACATAAAGGAATCATCTTAAGCCTTTTGCTATTTGCGTTCGCAGAAAACTTGATGGCACAAACAGAGCCAGTACGAGTAGAGAGCCCCATGGTGACAGAGAAGGACTTTGCATGGTATGTTAAACAAAAAGAGGCATGGAAAGCCCAAACATTAAAAGAGCCCAAGAATGAAGCGGCATGGTTGAACTATTATAACGCTGCCCGCAATATGAACTGGTATCAGCAGGAATTTAATCAGCAAGAAGATTCAACTGCAAGACAAGTGGTACGTGAGATGGAGGCAGTGATACCAGAGAGCTACATATTTAATTTCTGTGCTTACCGGGAGGCTGTTGAGGACAAAGATTATGGGGATGCGAATAAATACGCAGAGGCAGCTTTGGCTAAGTTGCCTTCAGAGATGCAGCTTATCGATTACGATAACTGGGTTCGCTATTTGGCAATGCAGGGCGACGACACTCGCATGAGGTCACTGGCAAAGCGCTATTTCGATAGTGGTATTTACTCTGAGAACTTGTTGCGTTATAACTATAATGAGCTGCAGGGAATGGAAAAAGGAGGAATCTGTATCGTAGATGGTGACGTGGTCGTCATTCCTAAGTGGCTTATACAAGAGGGAATGGGTATGCATAAGGACAAAATCATCGTATGTGCCTCTTTCCTTTCTGTAAAAGCGTATCGCGAGTGGTTGTTCAGTAAATTGGGCATCCAATTGCCAGTCTTGAAGGAAGCAACGTGTGCAGAAGCCGATGAGCTAAACGAGAGGACTTTGTTGCAAGCCATTATAGACAAGTATGAAAGTAAGGTGTATTTCTCTTCTGCAATAGCTGGCAAAATATATGAGCCATGGGAACACAATTTGTATAATGAGGGTTTGTTATTAAAATATTCCAGAAAGCCCTATGATAATATCGCTGTTAAGCGTCGTAACGTGGAAGAACGTTATATGATGGAGTATCTGTTAGTACCTTTTAGACCCGATTGGATAACAGGGCAGCGGCTGACTGCCAATTATGCCGTCGTCCTGATGGACTTGTTGGCTTACTACCACACTCATGACAAGCAGCGTTATGAATGGCTGATGAAGCTGTTGGTAAGCGGTGTCACTAACACATCGCTTAGTGAGGAGCATAAGCAGATTATCTTAGACGTGTTGGCAACGAATTAATCGTATAGTTATCATGCTGGTATCTATGAGACGTTCGGTACAGACCGACGAGCAGTTGATGCAAAAGGCTGCACGAGGTAGCGAACACGCTTTCGAAGAGCTGTACAACCGTCATGCAAGGCGGTTGCAGGGCTTTTTCGTGCGTAGGTTGGGTGAGCATAGTGACTTAGCTGCCGATTTCATGCACGACACCTTTCTGAGACTTTATGCGGCTCGTGAGACATATCATGAAGGATGTAGCTTCCGTGCCTGGCTTTATGCCATAGCTTATAATCTCCTGAAAAATCATCTGCGTAGCCAGTTGGCGGTTGTTCATGAAGTTACGGAGGCTGTTGAGGATAATGACATAGAGGTAGATCTCGAAATGACCATTCTTCGCGATGCCCTACGTGATGTCATGAATAGTCTTCCAGTCCCCTATGCCATACTAATTTCCTTACATTATGAAGAAGAACTCACTATTCCGCAGATAGCGCAAATCACAGACTTGCCAGAAGGTACTGTGAAATCACGCATTCATAAAGCTATGAACACGATCAAACAACAATTAAGAAAATATGAAAATCGATAATCAAGACATTATCCGTATGCTGCAACAACAGCGGGACAAGGAAAACGAGCAATTACACATTCGTCCTTGGAGTCATCATCGTCGCTTCCAAGTTCCAACATGGCTGGTGGCAGTCCCAGCTGCCGCCATCATTGGTTTCTTCTTTGGGCTTTGGATGCGGTCTGACTGCAAAAGTGACGGCTCTTTGACGGCACATGTCGATACAGTGTTTGTCGAGGTTCCTGTGGTAAAGGAAATCCCTGATACTGTGACCCAAGCAGTCTCGACAGAAAGCTCTCCAACTCCCAAGCCTGCGCCCCGTCGCTCACTTGCTCCCCGCCGTTTACAGCCAAGCGTTGGTCAGCCTGTTGCAAATGATCATATCCGATATGATCTTTTAGTCTTTAATTGAGATAAATCCTTTTCATCCCTCCCTGAACTCCGCGGGAGTCATGTTGGTGAGACGTTTGAAGTATTTGGAGAAGAAGGAGGGATTCGGGAAGTTCATCTCCTCGGCTATCTGGGTGACGGACTTGTCGGTGTGCCTCAGCTCCACCTTGATACGGGTGATGAGGGCAAGGTCTATCCACTCTTTTGCCGTCGTACCACTTGCCTGGCGGATGACGGTGCCGAGGTAACGCTCCGTGAGACACATCTTGTCGGCATAGAAACGGATCTGGTGCTCCTGCGTGGCATAATGGTTGACGAGGTAAATGAAGCGGTCGAAGATCGTCTGCTCTCTTGACTGTGTGTTTTGTAGAAGGTCGGTATGCTGGCGATAGAGTCCGTCGTAATGATACATCAGTGCGCCGACGAGACTGCTTGCCGTCTGCCGATTATAGTCTTGCTGGTGTACCAAATGCCAGATAGTGTCTATGATATGCTGGGCGGTCTGGAGATTCTCCTCCCTAACTTTGAGTTGGAAGTCACGAACCTGTCCATTGAAAGCAGGGGGCATCTGTCCTGCGGCAAAGGGCATGGGGAAGTCGGGTGGCAGACCGATGCCATATACTTGCAAGTCATCGGAGAAGTGGATGGGGTTGATGATGGTGCCAGGACCAATGAATATCAGCATACCCTTCGAGAACACCTTCTCCACCAGATTGACGTTGACCCGTATCTCACCTTGCAGGATGAGACCCATGCGGTGGTCGTTGATGACGAAGGGCGGTTGCTGACGTAATACAAGGCGGAATGCACGTGGGTCACCATGGATGACGGCGAGTTCCTGACCGATATAGATAAACTCATGGATTTGAGATAGATGGGGTTCGAGAATATCCCTCATTCTCGAAATACTCATCAGTTTGGGCGACTTTCTCATGGACTTATTCCTTTCTGTTTCTGATGCAAAGATAATAAATTATGGTTAATTACTATCCTTTTTGAGTGGAAATCGAACAAAAAGGACATTTTTGGCAGGGGAAGGATAATGGCAAGTATCAGAAAACTCCTTACCTTTGCAGCGGAAACTCAAATAAGACAATATGAGAAGAATACTTTTAGGATTCGTCATCGTGCCGCTGTCGTTGCAGGCACAGTCACTGGAGGAATGCCAACAGGCTGCGGAGCGTAACTATCCGTTGATTCGCCAATACGACCTGATAGCGAAGACTACCGACCTGACGGTGAGGAATATCGGAAAGGGGTGGCTGCCACAGGTGTCGGCATCGGCACAGGCTACCTATCAGAGTGATGTGACAGCATTCCCTGAGTCGATGCAACAGTTGTATAAAACCATGGGAATAGACATGAAAGGGTTGCGGAAAGACCAATACCGGGTGGGTATTGATGTGCAGCAGACCATCTATGACGGTGGTGCCATCAGCAGTCAGAAAGCGATAGCCCGTCAGCAGGGACTCGTGGAGGCGGCACAGAATGAGGTCAGCATGTACCAGATCCGCCAGCGTGTCAATGAGATGTATTTCGGACTGTTGCTGTTGGACGACCAGTTGCAACTCAACAAGGACTTGCAGGAGGTGCTCCGTACCAATGAGCAGAAACTCGCCTCCATGTATCGGCATGGGACGGCAGCCGAGAGCGACTATCTCTCTGTGAAGGCAGAGCGACTGAATGTAGCCCAGCAGTTGACGGGGTTACAGTCACAGCGACAAGCCCTCACAAGGATGCTCTCCACCTTCTGCGGCATGGAGGTTAAGCAGGTGCAGAAGCCTGTCCCGTCTGTTGCTGTGCCACAGCAACAAAACCAGCGCCCCGAACTAAAAGCCATTGAGGCACAACTGCGCCTTGCCGATGCCCAGGAGAAAGCCCTGAATGCGGCACTGATGCCCAAGTTAGGAGTCTTTGCCCAAGGTTTCTATGGTTATCCGGGATATAATATGTTTGAGGATATGATGCGCCATAAGTGGTCGCTGAACGGGATGATCGGTGCTAAGTTGTCGTGGAACATCGGTGCGCTCTATACCCGTAAGAACGACAAGGCGAAGATCCAGATGCAGCGTGAGCGTGCTGAGGTTAGTCGTGACGTGTTCCTTTTCAATAACCAGTTGGAGCAGATTCAGCAACAGGAGGACATGGAACGCTATCGAAAACTGATGGGTGACGACGAGGAGATTATCCGTCTCCGCAGTGCCGTCCGCAAGGCAGCCGAGTCGAAACTGGCACATGGCATCATTGATGTCAACGACCTCGTTCGTGAGATCAATAACGAGAATGCGGCGAGGGTGCAGCAGTCCATCCACGAGATAGAGATGTTAAAAGAGATATACGATTTGAAAATCACCTTGAATAATGAATAGCGATATGAGAAAGATCATCGTGCTGGCAAGTGCTGTCATGCTGTTGACGGCTTGCGGAACCAAAGAGAAGGAATATGACGCCACGGGAACCTTTGAGGCGACGGAGACGATGGTGTCGGCAGAGCAGAGTGGTACCTTGTTAAGGCTCACCGTCAGTGAGGGCGACGAGGTGTCGATGGGACAGGAAGTCGGTTTGGTGGACACCACCCAGTTATGGCTGAAGATACAACAGTTAGGTGCCACGAAGATGGTGTACCAGAGTCAGAAACCTGACATGGAGAAACAGGTGGCGGCTATCCGTCAGCAACTCGCCAAGGCGAAGACTGAGCAGCAGCGTTATCAGGAGTTGGTGAAGGACGGTGCCGCTCCCCGTAAGATGCTCGACGACGCCACCAGTCAGGTGGCCGTCTTACAGAGACAACTCGATGCCCAGGTGTCTGCGTTGGGTACACAGGTGTCCACCTTGAACTCCCAAGTCTCGACGGTTGACGTGCAGGTGGCACAACTGACCGACCAGTTGCGCAAGTGTCATATCATGGTTCCTGTTGGTGGTACCGTGTTGGAGAAATATGTGGAGACTGGTGAGTTCGTCTCCACAGGCAAGCCCCTCTTTAAGATTGCCGATGTCCAGAAGATGTTCATCCGTGCCTACGTTACCACCGCTCAGTTGAAGGGTATCAAACTCGGACAGAAAGTAAAAGTGTTTGCCGACTATGGTGACCAGCAGAAGAAAGCATACGATGGTACGGTATCATGGATATCCAGTCGTTCGGAGTTCACCCCCAAGACCATCCTCACCGATGACGAGCGTGCCGACCTGGTCTATGCCGTCAAGATCGCTGTCAAGAACGATGGCTATATTAAAATAGGTATGTATGGGGAGGTGAGGTTTTAGTTGAGAGTTCATAGTTCATAGTTCATAGTTCATAGTTATGCAAGCCATAGAGGTCAGTCATATTTCAAAGTCTTACGGCAAAGTGAAGGCACTTGACGAGGTGTCGTTCTCCGTAGGCAAGGGGGAGGTGTTCGGACTGATAGGTCCTGACGGGGCAGGTAAGACCACCTTGTTCCGCATCCTCTGTACCCTCTTGCTTGCCGACCAAGGGACGGCATTGGTCGACGGCTATGATGTCGTCAGCCAGATGGGACAGATACGCAGTCGGGTAGGGTATATGCCTGGGCGTTTCTCGCTCTATCAGGACTTAACCGTCCGTGAGAACTTGGAGTTCTTCGCCACCCTCTTCGGTACTACCGTAGAGGAAGGCTATGACAGTATTCGTGCCATCTATTCACAGATAGAGCGTTTTGCTGACCGTAAGGCAGGTGCCCTCTCAGGGGGAATGAAGCAGAAACTCGCCCTGTCGTGTGCCTTGGTGCATCAGCCCACGATCCTTTTCCTTGATGAGCCGACTACTGGGGTTGATCCTGTCAGTCGTAAGGAGTTCTGGGAGATGCTGGGAACATTGAAAGAGCGTGGTATCACCATTGTCGCCTCCACCCCCTATCTCGACGAGGTCCGTTGCTGTGAGCGTGTTGCTTTCCTGCATGAGGGGAAGGTGCAGGGTATTGATAAACCGGAACTCATCCTCGACCGTTTCTCCGCCATCTTCAATCCCCCAGGTATTGATAAGTCTGTTGCTGTGGCACAGCAACAAACAAGACAGGAGAACGTCATCGAGGTGAGCCATCTGGTGAAGGCTTTCGGCACTTTCCATGCCGTCGATGATATCTCGTTTAGCGTCAGACGTGGGGAGATCTTCGGCTTCTTAGGTGCCAATGGTGCTGGCAAGACGACGGCGATGCACATGCTGACGGGTCTGAACCAACCCACGTCAGGCATGGGTACCGTGGCAGGTTTCGATATCTGCAAGGAGCACGAGCAGATCAAGAAGCATATCGGATATATGAGTCAGCGTTTCTCACTCTACGAAGACTTGACCGTCAAGGAAAACATCCGTCTGTTCGCTGGTATCTATGGTATGCGCGACGAGGAGATTGCCCGCAAGACCGACCAGTTGTTGGAGCAACTACAGTTCACGGAGCATAAGAACGACCTCGTAGGCTCCCTGCCGTTGGGCTGGAAACAGAAACTCGCCTTCTCCGTCTCTATCTTCCATGACCCGGATATCGTCTTCCTTGACGAGCCGACAGGTGGTGTCGACCCAGCCACTCGCCGTCAGTTCTGGGAACTCATCTACGAGGCGGCAGGACGTGGCATCACCGTCTTCGTCACCACCCATTACATGGATGAGGCGGAGTACTGCGACCGTATCTCTATCATGGTGGATGGCAAGATCAGTGCGATGGGGACACCCGAGGAACTGAAACAACAGTTCCACCAGCCCGATATCGACCATGTGTTTACCTACCTCGCCCGTCAGGCGACCAGAAGCAGCGATTAGCCTATGAGACAGTTTGTTAGTTTTGTCATCAAAGAAGCCAAGCACATCCTGCGCGACCGTCGTACGATGCTGATACTCTTCGGCTTGCCTATCGTGCTGATGCTGCTCTTCGGTTTTGCCATTACCAATGATGTGAAGGATGTGCGCACAGTGGTGGTCACCTCACAGATGGACCACCTGACGCATCAGGCTGTCGACCGTCTTGCCGCCTCTGAGTATTTCAGCATTACGGCAACGGTCAGCACTCCGAGGGAAGCGGAACTATTGCTTCGTCATCAAAAAGCCGATATCGCCATCGTGTTTGCCAAGGACTTCGCCTCACGGAAGAGCGGTGTCCAGTTGATGGTAGACACCTCCGACCCTAACATGGCACAGCAATGGACCGCTTATGCGATGAGTATTCTGAATAATCAGAATTTTCAGAATAATCCGAATACTCAGAAGAATCTGAAGAATCTGAATAATCCGAATAATCCGAATATCAAACTCCTGTACAACCCTCAGATGAAGTCAGCCTATAACTTCGTACCCGCCATCATGGGTATGCTCCTGCTGCTGATCTGTGCCATGATGACCTCCGTGTCTATCGTCCGTGAGAAAGAGCGTGGCACGATGGAGGTGCTGCTGGTGTCACCTGTCCGTCCACTGATGATCATCGTGGCAAAGGCGGTACCTTATCTCCTGCAGGCGTTCCTTATCCTTATTATTATCTTAGTGATGTCGGCGACCGTCCTTGACGTGCCGTTGGCTGGCTCGTTGGGCTGGATTATCATGGTGTCGCTCATCTATATCCTCCTTGCCCTCTCGTTAGGCTTGCTCATCTCCAACGTCGCCCAGACACAGTTTGTCGCCTTACTCGTCTCGGCAATGGTGCTGTTGCTGCCCACCGTGATGCTCTCGGGTATGCTGTTCCCTGTGGAGTCGATGCCCCAGATTCTGCAATGGATATCGGCAGTGATACCTCCCCGCTATTATATCCAGGCAATGCGCAAACTCATGATTATGGGTGTGGGCATCCGTGAGGTGCTGCCAGAGGTCTGTGTGCTCTGTGTCATGACCCTCCTGCTGTTGATCATCGCCCTCAAGAAATTCAATAAACGACTTACCCCATGACTATCCGATACCTCATCCAGAAAGAGTTCCTGCAGATACGCCGTAACTCGTTCATGCCGAAGATCATCTTCATCTTCCCCATCGTCATCATGTGTGTGATGCCATGGGTGATGAATCAGGAGGTGAAGAACATCGTGGTCGACGTGGTGGATAACGACCGTAGCGTGCGCTCCCAGCAGTTGGTGCATCGCATCGAGTCCAGTCCGTATTTCATCTTCGGAGGTCAGCAACCCACCTATGCCGCTGCCCTGAAGGAGATAGAGCAGAGTAGGGCGGACATCGTACTGGTCATCCCACAGAATTACAGTCGTGATCTTGCCACGGGACAACCCACTCAGGTGCTGATAGCCGCCAATGCCGTCAATGGCACGAAAGGCTCTATCGGTTCGTCGTATCTCACACAGATTATTAGTGGAGAGTGGAGAATGTATAGTTTAGAGTTTCCTACCGGACTTTCATCAAGGGCGGTAGCAAACTCTCCACTCTCCACTTTAAACTCAAAACTACTCTATAACAAGTACCAGAGTTACAAGGTCTTTATGATTCCTGCCTTGATGGGTATTCTGATGATGATGCTCTGTGGTTTTCTCCCAGCACTGAATATCGTGGGTGAGAAAGAGACGGGAACGATAGAGCAGATCAATGTGACTCCCGTCTCGAAATGGGCATTCATCTTGGCGAAACTCATTCCCTACTGGATCATCGGGATGCTGGTGCTCACCGTCTGCATCCTGCTGTCATGGGCGGTCTATGGTATCACCTGTCAGGGACCGCTGGTACTCGTCTATCTGTTGGCGGTACTCCTTGCCCTTTTCTTCTCGTCATTAGGACTGATCATCTCCAACTACAGTGACACTATGCAACAGGCAATGCTCGTGATGTGGTTCTTTGTGGTGTGTCTGATGCTGCTCAGCGGCTTGTTCACCCCGACACGCTCCATGCCCTCCTGGGCGTATGCCACCACCTATATCAATCCGATGCACTACTTCATCGATGCCATCCGTACCGTATTCGTGCGTGGTGGCGGTTTCCTGAGCATCGCCCATCAGGTGTTTGCCCTCTTCACACTCGCCTCTGTCACAGCGGTATGGGCAGTGCTGAGTTATAAGAAGAATCATTAGGGTGGGGTAAGGACGACACCGTCAGTGTTTCCTTACCTTCTTTTTCAGTTTGCTGATGGCATGTTCCAGACTCTCTGTCGGCTCGATGATGTTATACTCTGCCCAGAAGTCGGGGTCGTCGAAATACTCTACCTTGTCGTAGAAACGCTCACGGATACCGAACGAGTTACGTCCTCTGGGTCGTCTCACCTCATCACCCTGTTGCTGGCGGTCAGTCACCACCATCTCGCTCACTGTGGTAAACGGGGCGGCGAACAGCCGTCGCTTCCAGTCGCAGTTGAAACGCATCTCGTTACGTACATAACTCATGTGGGTGATTCCTTGCGCATCAGTCTCATAGACCACCGTCACGGATAATTCCTTTGGACGGAAACGCAAGCCAAAGGGTTTGTGTACCAGCATATACTCGGAGGCACTGCGCCAGTCTCTCACGTCGAGTTGCAGTTCCGCACGGGTAAAAGCCAGTGTCTCTTGGTCGATGAACAGTTTACCGTACATCAGTGGATAGAGTGTCGCCCCCACAGGTTCCATGCTCACCACATACTGCACCCGGTCGTCGATGATGGCGGGCATCTCCATGTGAAACGCATACTTATAGAACTCGTCCGCCTTCAGCAGGTATTCGGGATTCTTCGCCACATCGACCATCAGTGGCATCACGGGACCGCCTTGTATCTTCACACCCAGCGTGTCCTTTGCCTTCATACTCATCAGTCGGCGACCTTTCAGGATAGCGACAGCATCACGCTCGGGACCACGGTCGTAACCGCTCTTATACATATCTGTCACTGCCTCGGCGACAGAGATGAAACGGGAACCACGACGTGCCGTCTCCCGATAGAAGCAACGCACCAGTTCGGGACGGTCGGGATAGTTGTACTCAATACGCTGCATGGCGGCTTTCACAATCTCCAACGGGTCGTTACGGGTAATCACCACCTCGTGCAGTCCCACCACATTGGCGGTCATCATGATCCGCACGTTCTGCGTACCTTCCTTCAACTGGTGGCGACGGGTCTTGTAGCCGATATGACTCAGTTGCAGGTATTGGGGTACTTGCTTTGTCTTCAGCACGAAATAACCCTCGTCATTGGTGACGGTATGCGCCTTGCCGCCCTCTGCCGTCACACTCACATGACTCAGGGGATGTCCTGTCTGGCGGTCGGTCACCACACCACTGACCACTGACTGCGCCCAAGCGGTCAGTATCGTCGTCAACAGCATCGCTGTCATGAATAGTCTTCTTGTAGCCATAGTCTTGCGTTGCTTTGTTGGGAGCAAAGATACAAAGAAGTAAGAAGAAAAGCAAATTTTATTTTGCTTTTTATTGATAATGTCGTAACTTTGCAACAAAATTGGTGAAGGACATGATGAAACAGTTATTCATAGTATGGGTAGGGTGCCTGTTGTCACTCTCCGCATTGGCACAACCCCAAGGGGTGACCCTTGACACACTGCACATCCGGCATATCGACTTCCAAGGGAAGACACAAACGGGTGTTCTAATCTGCAACAAGAAGATTTCCAACGACTTGCAAGAGATATTCGCAGAACTCTACAAGGCGAAATATCCCATCGAGCGCATCCGTCCGATCTCTGAGTATCAGGATGATGACGAGCGTTCCATGCGTGACAATAACACGTCATGCTACTGCTATAGGGTGGTGGAGGGTAGTAAGAAACTCTCGAACCATGCCCGTGGGCTCGCCATCGATGTCAATCCCCTCTATAACCCCTGTGTCCGCAGGAAGAAAGACGGTACGATGCTCATCCAGCCTGCTACTGGCAAACCGTATGTCAATCGTAACAAGAAGTTCAAGTATAAGATTACCAAGAAGGACCTCTGCTACCGTCTTTTCATTCAGCACGGTTTTAAGTGGGGTGGCAACTGGAACACTGTCAAGGACTATCAGCATTTCGAGAAACCTGATGCATAATATCACTCAACTTTCTCAAAGCCTTGCTTGTTAAAGTTGAAGAGGTAATCTCTCACCTCTCACCTCTTATTTCTCACCTCTTATTTTATCTGATAAACAGCAGTTCCCGATATTTGGGAAGGGTCCATAGACCGTCTTCCACGATAAGTTCGAGTTTGTCAGCCTCGTTGCGGATAGCCTCCATGTGGGGACAGACGGTATCGTGGTAGACGATGGCCCGCTGGTGGATATTCTCAATGCGGTTAGCCACCTTCCGTGCCTCCGTCAGTTCCTCCATCAGTTGCTCGATCTTCTCCGTACGCTCAGCAATCTCCTCGATGAGTTTCATGTTACGGATGGAGAGGCGTTCGGCTTTCTCGACAGAGAAGACATCCTTCATGCCCTGTACGTTCTTGATCAACTTACTCTGGTAGTGGGTGGCGACAGGGATGATATGGTTCATGGCAAGGTCGCCGAGGACACGAGCCTCTATCTGTACGGTCTTGACATACATCTCCCATTTCACCTCATTACGTGCCTCTAACTCCTTGTGGTTCATGACCTTGGTGCTCTCAAACATCTTCACGCTACTCTCGTCGAGGTAGTGCTCGAAGATGACAGGACACGACTTCTCCACGTCGAGGCCACGACGAGCAGCCTCCTTCACCCATTCCTCGCTATAACCGTTGCCGTCGAAGCGGATGGGCTTGCAGGTCTTGATATCGTCACGCAGCACGTCGAGGATAGCGGATATCTTACTCTCACCTTTTGCTATCAGTGCATCCACACGCTCCTTGAAGGAGTTGAGTGCTTCCGCCATGGCGGCATTCAGGGCGATCATCGCTGAGGCACAGTTGGCGGTGGAGCCTGGTGCACGGAACTCAAAGCGGTTACCCGTGAAGGCGAATGGGGACGTGCGGTTGCGGTCGGTATTGTCGACAATCAGGTCGGGAATCTGGGGGATGTCAATCTCCATGCCCTGTTTTCCTTTCAGGTTGAAGAGTTCGTTCTTGTCACTCTGCTCGATATGGTCGAGGAGTTCGGTCAACTGGGTACCAAGGAAGGAACTGATGATGGCAGGAGGGGCCTCGTTACCACCCAGACGGTGGGCATTGGTGGCACTCATGATAGATGCCTTCAACAGTCCGTTGTGCTTATGTACCGCCATCAGGGTCTCCACGATGAAGGTCACGAAGCGAAGGTTCTCCTCCGGGGTCTTGCCAGGTGCATGGAGCAGTACGCCATTGTTGGCACTGAGACTCCAGTTATTATGCTTACCCGATCCGTTGATACCGTCAAAGGGTTTCTCGTGCAGCAATACCCGAAAACCGTGGTTGCGAGCCACCTTCTTCATCAGTGACATCAACAGCATGTTATGGTCGACGGCAAGGTTGCACTCCTCGAAGATAGGTGCCAACTCAAACTGGTTGGGCGCCACCTCGTTATGACGGGTCTTCACCGGAATGGCAAGTTCCAATGCTTGTATCTCCAGGTCTTTCATGAAAGCCTGCACACGGTCGGGGATAGTACCGAAATAGTGGTCGTCCATCTGCTGGTTCTTGGCACTCTCATGTCCCATCAGGGTACGCCCTGTCAGCATCAGGTCGGGACGAGCCGAGTAGAGTCCCTCGTCCACGAGGAAATACTCCTGTTCCCAGCCGAGGTTCACCTGTACCTTCTGTACGTCGTCATAGAAATACTGGCAAACATCTGTCGCCGCCTTGCCCACCGCATGGAGAGCACGGAGGAGGGGAGCCTTATAGTCGAGTGCCTCACCCGTATAGGCGATGAAGATGGTGGGGATACACAGGGTGTCGTCGATGATGAATACAGGAGAGGTGGGATCCCATGCGGAATAACCACGTGCCTCGAAGGTATTACGGATACCGCCATTGGGAAATGACGAGGCGTCAGGCTCCTGCTGTACGAGCAGTTTACCGCTGAACTTCTCGATCATGCCACCTTTTCCGTCGTGCTCCACGAAAGCGTCGTGCTTCTCTGCCGTACCTTCCGTCAGTGGTTGGAACCAGTGGGTATAATGGGTGACACCCATCTCCATGGCCCATTTCTTCATACCGTCAGCCACTGCGTCGGCAATGCTGCGGTCCAGACGGGCACCATTATCCATCACGTCAATCATCTTGTCGTAAGTGTCGGAGGGCAGGTATTTGTACATCTTCTGCTTGTTGAAGACGTACTTGCCGAAATACTCCGAAGGTCTCTCTGCAGGAGCCTTAACATCGAGCGCTCTCTTCTTGAAGGCTTCCTCTACGACCTGAAATCTTAAATTGTTTGCCATATTAGTTTCTGAATTTGGGCGCAAAATTACGACTTTTTTTCCGTTACTCAAAGAAAATCTCCTTAATTCTTTATTCTCGGCAGCCATCCGCACGCCCCTTGGCAAGCATCCCGACGACCATTCTCCGAGGTGAAGGCTTCAAGCCCATACCTACTTCTCTTTAAGAGAGAAGGTAGTATGGGGCTTGAGGGAGCGACCTTCACCGAGGAGCCCAGGCAAAAAAGCAAATTGACGGAAGAGACAGGAAGAGTCAGGATGTGACAAGATGAGTCAGGATGTGACAAGATGAGTCAGGATGTTCATAGTAACTCTTTCAGATTACCGTATCTTTGCAAACGTCAAAAGTGAGACGACCCGAGCGACAGTCAGGTACCGACAAAGCAGGAGTTTCCTTACGACAAAGCAAGGGTTTCCTTACGACAAACTAACGCCTTCCTACGCATGGACCAGGACAAAATGGAATCGAGGAATGACCCCACACCAAACCACGTTCTTTGACATTATGTTACAGTGAATAATGAACTATTGGACACTTGCTTTGAACAGTTTACTGGTACGGATTTACCTTCTCTATACCCAATACATAGTTAAATATATGTAAAATCGTATGATATTTACAAAAATCGACATTACTATATTGGAATTATCATGTATTGTTTGTATTTTTTTTGTAGCAAAATTACGATATTGAACAAAATATTACGATATGATACGAGATTTTTGGGTAAAGAACTATCTTTCCATTCGAGACAAGCAGGAATTAAGTTTCGTAGCGAAGGGACCGTCTTCGGAACTTGTCACTGAAGTTGCTGATGGTGTGTTCTTGTACAAGTTAGGCATCCTATATGGCTCAAACGCTTCTGGTAAATCGAATATGTTGATTGCCCTGAACGAGGTGTTCCGTCTGTTGGTCATGCCCAAGTCAGATGCAACCGTAGGAATAAGTGGTTGCATACCGTTTGTACTCACCAAAGATGAGCCAACGGAAATGCACGTGTCATTCTATGCCGATAGCACACGATATGATTACGATGTTAAATTCAACGGCAAGCACATCCTGAGTGAAGCCTTGTACTATTACCCAAACAAATCCAAATCGCTGTTCTACGAGCGTAGTTTTGTGGGAGAGAATGTACAGGCAGACATCAAGTTCGGTGCGAGTCTCAAACTGCAAGTCAAGACGCAGGAGAGCATACGTGAAAACACCTTGAACAATCCCAGCGTGTTGTCCGTATGCCGAAAGGCTGCTCTAAAAGAAGACATAGCCCCGTTCAATGTGCTTCACACTTGGATTATGGACAACTACCATGAGATAGATGGTGACGGAGACAAAGGCATTGTCGAGATTTTGAAGGACGCTTACAGTAATCCTAAGATGCGTAAGTTCTATAACACGATGCTTCAGAAGGCAGACTTGAACATTCTGGAATATCGACCTGTTGTAGAAGACCGCATTGTGCCCAATGATTTTCGTGAGCGTATCCAGAAAGAGAATATCCCTGAGGAGATGAAAGACGTTCTGTTGAAGCCTACCTCAGATTCCATCACCTTCTTGAACCATTCCGACAATGGAGATTTTGATATTCCGCTCAGATGGCAGTCAAAGGGTACTCAGAAGTATATCCGCATTCTCGATGCATTATATGACTTGATAACGAGTCCTCACGTGTACTATCTTGATGAACTGGGCGAGGATCTGCACAACGACCTATTATACTACTATCTCAATGTATTCATCTCCAACTCCGATAAGTCGCAGTTGGTTATCACGAGTCAGGAGACCACCCTCCTGTCGCAGGATATGATTAACGAGAACCGAGGTGTGGTGTGGTTTGTCGAGAAGAACAAAGAGACTGCTTCATCCGAATATGCTCGTGGCGACTCCTTCGGCTTACATAAGAATCTCTCGCTTTACAATTCATATCGTATTGGCAGATTGGGAGCCAAACCAGAACTTGGTAGTATCTTTATAAATCTGGAGGACTGATATGGGAAAATTACGACAGACAGCACTCATCTTGGGTGAAGGGCCAACGGAATTCTTCTATTTCAAGTCCTTATGCGACGTGTTCAAGCGTCTGACCGTCAGCCAGACTATCCAAAGCACACCAACATCAAGGAACTGGATGCAAAGATAGCAGAGGGTGTGGCAATGGGTTCAGCCATATCTTCTGCATCATCGACATGGACACAAAGGACGGGAGCCTGAGCGTTCCCAATATCAGAAGTTAAAGGCAAAGTATGCCAAGCCTATTGACAAACCAAAGAAAGGTATCTACTGCGAGGTAGAGTTCTTTGAGACTCACCGCTGCACCGAACTGTTCTTCCTCTATTATTTCCGCTACACCTCACGTCCATACGAAACACAAGAGTCATTGCTTAAAGATCTGAACCAATGTGTGGAGTATCGAAAGACAATAGAGTTCTTCATCAAGACCAAAGGACTTCATGGTTACTTCGAGCGCAATGGCGGAAACCTTGAAAATGCTATGGACAATGCCAATCGGTCGATGGAAGAGAAGTTGAAGAGCAGCAGAGATTATACTTACTCAGATCTGGGGAGACTAATGAAGATATTGGAGAGCATATAAAAAATAAGGAAGATAAAAATTATGGTAACATTAGAATCACTTATAGAAGAAGGCACTCATCTCTGCAAGCCAACCGTCACAAGGGAAGGCTCACGTGATCAGAACCGTGAGTGGGAAGTTGGCCACAACTCTCGATACAATGATATTGATAACGAGAACCAGTAAAAGAGATAGTCTAAGTTAAACTAAGACAATCTTTCCATGATTGGATTCTCTGTTCATCGGAAAAGTTTCGGTTAGCAGGACTTGTAGACAACGCTACAGCATAGAGGACGGAAGGCTGATAATAGGCAGATGGTTTCTTGCCATTAAAGACTATCTTCCTAATTCTTGGATGCTGTTTCAAGAACAAATCAATGTCATTCAGTTCTTCGCGTTGAATGGCATTGTCAGTACTTCCTTTTCTGTCACATGCTTTTAAAGTGTCCCACAAGGCGATATGATTGGCTTTTAGACACTTGATTTTCTCGTCATACGACGAGAACGGCTTTCCTTCGTTGAAAAGTTGCTGAATAATAGTCCAAAAGAGATTCCCGCTTTGAGCATAATATTCTCCTGTTGCAAGCGAAACGTTTCCTGGTACAGTTCCTAAAACAAGAATCTCACTCGATTCATCCACAACAGGGGGAAAGGATTGCACATCTTTAGGAGTCTGTGTCTTCTCTTGTTTTGTAATTGCTTTTGCTGGTTTCTTCTTGACGGTATGATATTCCTCAACAATGACTTTCCCGGTTTTTACCAAATCACGAAATCCCTTGACTGTATTTGTTTTTAGTTCACTGATATAGTAATGATTAGACCTGAGCCGGTTACGTATCTTCTTTTTTAATGAGGGCGAATCGGTACTTTCAAGTTCTTTTAATAGTTCTATGATAGCTTGATATTCTTGGCTTGTAAAGAATACTTGGCTCTCTGTATTGGTTGTACTCATGGTTCTGCTGTTACTATCTGAAATTCTATCTACAAGCACATCTTCATCAGTAATCTGAAAGAATGCTCCACACTCTTCGCATGTGCAATATCCATCGTCCGTATAGACGTAATTGATGTGAAAGCAATATGGGCATGATATGGAGATTGAATCTCTTTTCGGAGATTCTTGATTATGTTCATTCTGCACAGTCCTTTTCCCCAGCCAATATGCAAACAGGAAAAAGCCAACTACACTTCCAATGATTAAAAACCCCAACATGCTATTTTTGTTTATCAGCTACAAAAGTACAAAAAAGCAGCCAATTTCCCATCACAAACTATCAAATCAGCCTCTCTTTTATGCTAAATTAGTTAAATCCGTCTCGATTCTGTTCATTTTTGAGTACTTTTGCAACACGAATCACAAATTAGACCGATATGACACAAGAAACGATAGAGCAGCGAGAGCGGAGTCAAGCTTGCTTGTACTTTGCCGAGTCGCGACAGAGGAAGGCCAAAGGCCAATATGCAAGGGCAACAGTAGCAATGCCCAAAAACGAAGATAAGCAGCCCGCCCATCAGGAACTGGCTTATGAGATAGAGAACCGTGACATCAACGATGAGTTTACCGTCAAGTTCTGACTTATGGCAAAAACAAGCGACACCTTCAGCCCTATGCGCGAGGATTTCTTGAAATAAATGACCTATGACAGAACAATTTGAAGATACTCTGAGAAAAGACCTGCACCAGTTTCTGCTCTCTATGAAGGAGGTGGATGAACGGTTGCCGGAATGTCCTGACGTGGAAGAGAAATGGGAGTCAATCGCCCAGGCATACATCCCCGATGGCATCCGTGAATTTCAGGACTTCCCTTCTGCCTCGCTTGGATGGATAATGTATATCGGCATGGCTGTGGCAAAGATGTGGAACACGGAATGGGAGATTTATTCGAAGGTCGATGACCTCTACGCCTATATGCGCGATAAGCGAGGCTATGACCACTTGGACGAGTACATCCGCGAGGAAGTCCTGCAACTGCAGGGTATTGACTATACTGTGCTGGAGAAGGTCATTGGCGAGTGTGCATCCCGTGTCTATAATGCCTTGATGCACCAGCATATTGAACCTGGAACCAGAGAGGCTTTCGATGCCTACGTCGTCTGCCTCCATCAGCACTACCTCTTTGGAGCCGCCATGCAGTTGAAACGGATGGGCTATCACATGACTAAGATGTAAATAATCGGAAAGTAGTATGTTACGAGATGAACTTGTAAAAATAGCCTTGCTTTGGCAAGAGAGATTCGGAGTTGCTCCATCTATAACAAATACAATTTCCGAGTATGATGCAGCCATGCTGGTAGGTATGTCTGAAAGCGAATATTCCGATTATATGAAAGACAAAACGGCAGTAAACAAAGGAAGTGATTTCGTTTTTATGAACATAAGATACCAGGTAAAGGCAAACCGGCCAAGTGGCAAGAAAGGGAGTTTTGTTACTATGGTTCCCAAGGCAACAAATTATGAATGGGATAGGTTGATTTGGATTCTTTATGATAAGAACTTTGTGATGCAGGAAGCATGGGAGTGGGAAGTAAAAGACTACAAATTGGCTTTTGACAACATAAAGAGATTATCTCCCGATCATTACAGGAAAGGGCGATGTCTTTATAAAAAATAAGAAGAATGACCATCGACACCACCAACATGTGCTCTCACCTGCAACGGAAGCTTTTTGATGAGGATGGCATCTATCATCCTCTTTGGTTAGCCATGCAGGATGACCCAGAACTGACTGCCGTAGTTCGCTCACGTCAGTTGCATATCTATCGTAATGGCAAGAAGGTTCTGATACTGGCAGGCAAGTCCGCTCCCAAAATCATCAGAGAGGATCCCATCTGCGAGTTAATTGTTTGTTAGCAGGATAATCACCCCACTTACTCCAATATAAGCATACACGACATATCGAAATGCTCGATTGGGAATGCGCTTGAAAGCGTAGGCTCCAAGGGTTGTACCAATGATTACACCACCAAGGCCAAAGCAGTAGTCTGTCAGGACTGTTGTCGTGAAGAAGCCGTTATAGGCACGAACTAAGGTCATCATCATATTACCAATCAGAAAGTACGTCTGCACCATCGCCATATAATGCTCCTTGGTGGGTTCCGACTGGATGAAGTAAAGCACTGCTGGCGGGCCTTGCATCCCAAAGAAACCTCCCATCAGTCCGCTCAACGTTCCGACTCCCACCTGCACCGGCTTCGTTGTCGGCAGCTTTATCTTCTGGCTGAACATAGCGAAATAGATGCTGATGACAATCAGTGCTACACCCAGAATCTGCTTCAGTATGTGGTCTTCAATGCGTGTAAGCACAAAGATAGCTATAGTCGAGACAACCATAAAAGTCAGCAGTATCGGCCACATACGCTGCCAAGTGACATGTCTTCTGAGCCGCCACGCGATGACAGCCGATGTCGTAATAGCCAGAATGCCAGACAGGGTTGTTGCCTCGCCATACGTTGGCATGAAGTATGGCAGCATCGTCATGATGAATATACCAAAGCCGAAGCCAGTTGTGCGCTGCACGAAACTGGCTCCGATGCTCAGCAGGAATATGGCAATCACTATGCTGCTCACTTCCACTTTACTCCTTGTATTATAGGCATATTTACAGATATGTCACCGTTTCTTCAATCGGTTTGCGGCTGTTGTGATTAGCCAGTGGCTTCGTACCTTCAGCAGCATAACCGAGAGCCAGACACGTCAGTATCTCTTCGTTCTCCGGCAACTGGAATGCTTCGGCCATCTTGTCAGGGTCGAAGAAGTTCACCCAGCAGCTGTCCACGCCCACACTCTTTGCACAAAGCATCATGTGGGTGGTCACGATGGAGGCATCCTCAATGCCAGAGTCATACTTCTGACCAGGATAGGTAAACACGTTGTTCTTATCGAAGGCCACTATGAGCATTGTCGGCGCACCGTATCGGCACGGCGTGAGCGAGTCAATCTTGGCAATCCCCTCTGCCGACTGCACCACATAGACATGCTGCTCCTGCAGATTCTTGGCCGTAGGAGCCAGTTGCCCAGCCTCCAAAATGCTGTTCAGTTGTTCCTTACTAATCTGACGTGCGTCAAACTTCTTGCAGGAGTACCTGCTCTTTGCTAATTCAATGAAATCCATAATGCTGATTTATAATGTTTATCGTTTCTTTTTAAACATATTATTCTCTTGATTATCCTTTATTCCTCCACTTTGCATTCCTCAAATCCCATCTCCTTCGCTTTCTCTCCATTCATACAAAAGTATGTGACCTGACCCTCTACGCAGAGTTCACCCTTTGAGTTCTCTATGGTCACGTCGATGAAGGCAAAATTAAGTTTCTGCTTTACGATATTGCCTCTGATGGTCAACTGCGGCTCTAATGTCGATATGGCCTTCTTGTAGTGAACATCCAAATGGGTGGTCATCCCACTCGTCTGCAGCTTGCGGAACACCACTCAGCCAGCCGTCTCGTCGATAAGCGTTGAGAGGATGTCACCATGCATCGTGTTAATCCAACTCTGATAGTGCTGGCGAGGCTGCCAAAGGCTCACCACATTATCACCATCCTCATAGAACTCCATGTGTACACCATATGGATTTGTCGGGCAACAGCCGAAGCAGTCATAGCCATTATGGTTTAACCAAGGATTCAATATCTTTTTCATCTTGTCAGTCATAATATAATCTTAAACAAAGTTTACTACATCAGTGTACTCTAACCCTATAATTGCATTATGTAAGTGTATATTTAGTTTTAATGATTTTAATTCGTCTAAATCTGGCATAATTTCATCAAAATGTGTATGGAAATCATCCAAATTCACTTTCCACAATTGATGTTGACTGGCATATTTATTTATAAGTTGATTAATATTATCATCAGATTGAAGATAGAAATATTCTATTTGACCAGGATACACCAGGATTTCACCAGAGACATCATATTCTACGAGTTCGTTTTTTATGGCTTTTATTAATAATAGAGACCCCATATCGAAATCGTATCTAGTTTCGGTAGAAATAATTCTGTATAGTCCGCTGTCTCCTTCTTTGAGATAATCTGAATACAAGTCAATATCGTGTTTAATTACATCTGTTAGTTCATCATCTGCGTAAAAAAAATTCTGAGAAATACGTTCCTCTAATACACCATTGCGAAAGATTCCACACACAGCAGTACCATCTATATCTAAACGAAGATATCTGCCTGTAATATCATATGTATTGTTATTATCTCCCTCACCAATATAAACAGTACCATTTTCAAAGAATTGAAATCCAGTAAATGGTCTATTAGCATTTGGAAGTATTCCTAATGCGATGCCATATATTTCACCACGAATTGGACCTGTATTTAAATCCCCTTCATGTATAATATCATAAATATTATTGGCAAAAACTGTCATGTCCTTATATAGCTTGCCTTCCTTATAGTAGCCAAATGTGTATTGCCCTTTAGCAAGATAGAACCCCCAACCGTTAGGTCTTTCATCCTCTACTCCGCCAATATACATATGATGTTTAGGATATGATAAATATGCAACACTTCCGATTCCTCCGCCACCAAAGAAGGAATCGATTCTCTTATTATTCTCTGATTTATAAATTTTTACGCCATATCCGTTAGGCATGCAATAATTGCCTACAACTAAAGCTTCACCCGTGTATGTTGACCCCTCTGCTAATTCCACATTTTTCACCTTAGAGATTTTATCACTACTTTTAAATGTTCGATTCCGAACCATCTGACGAGCAAAATAATCTACGACTTCTTTAACTCCTACAGGAACTGTCTTCTTCTGTTTTATACCTTGTCCGAAATGTACCATACGATTCCTTTTTGGTCACAAAAATACGAATAAAAACGCTATTTTCTCTTATTAGTCAACAAATCACGGTCTGTTTTATGCAAAATTAGTAAAATCCTTCTCGATTTTGCCAGTTGTTTCTTTGTCTTAGCATTTCAAAAGGTCCAGGTGAGTGACATTCATATAAAAAGGGGTAGTGGCTAATGCCGTAAGATTGTTCCTATGTATACCCAGATAACTTCAGCGATACAATTACCAATTCGGAGGTAGGACGATATTATCTACCTCATGTGCCTGCTCAAACAGTGGGGAGATTTCTTCGTCCGTGAAGCCGGCTATACCACAGCCAATGCGGGTTACGAGGAATGTCAGATCGGGATGCTGCTTGGCAAACTCGATGAACTCGTCCACATACGGACGGATGGTGTCTACGCCGCCTTGCATCGTGGGGATGGCATAACTCTGACCTTGCAAGCCAACGCCCTGTCCCATGATGGCACCAAACTTGCGGTAGGCGATGTAAGCCGCACCGCCTCCGTGCATACCTCTCAGATTGCTGCCGAATACAAAGATCTCATTCGGCTCCAACGATGTGATAAACTCTGGTGTTGTTCTTTTCTCCATAATATCTTCTCTGATAAAGTCCATATTTTGTTTCAGAGCCTATTGCCTACGAACATAACTCGGGATTAATCGATAAATCGTTGGGTGATGTCCCCATATTCGTCGATTCTCCTGTCACGCAGGAAGGGCCACCAGCGGCGTACCTGTTCAGAGCGTTGCATATCGACCTCCACGATGGTTGCTACCTCTTGGTCTATTGAAGCCTCGTAGAGCAGTTCTCCCTGTGGACCAGCCACGAAGGAAGTACCCCAGAAAGGTACACCATCCTCATCTCCTACACGATTGACGGTGACGACAGGGAGTCCGTTTGCTACGGCATGTCCACGCTGGACGGTCTGCCATGCCATACGCTGGCGTTCCTGTTCCTCTTTCGTGTCGTTGGGGTCATAACCGATAGCGGTGGGGTAGATCAGCAGGTCGGCACCCTGTAGTGCCATCAGACGGGCAGCCTCGGGGTACCACTGGTCCCAGCATACGAGGACACCCAACTTACCTAATGAGGTGTCGATGGGATGGAAACCCATGTCGCCTGGTGTGAAATAGAATTTCTCATAATATCCAGGATCGTCGGGGATATGCATCTTACGATACTTGCCGGCAATGGTGCCGTCTTTCTCCAAAACGACTGCCGTATTATGATACAGTCCGGGTGCTCTGCGCTCAAAGAGGGAGGTGACAATCACCACGCCATATTCCTTGGCGAGTGCGCCGAAGAAGTCTGTTGACGGACCAGGAATCGGTTCGGCAAGGTCGAAATAGTTGACATCCTCCACCTGACAGAAATAAAGCCCGTTATGCAGTTCCTGCAAAACGATGAGTTCTGCTCCTCGCTGAGCGAGGGCAGCGATCTTCTCGGCAAGGCGAGCCTTGTTGTCAGCGATATCCGCTGTGTTGTGTTGCTGTATGATACCTATTCTCATATTTCTAATAATATTGCATAGTACAACAATGTAATGAGCCGTGTTGTTTGATGACGGCACGGCAGTCGATGCCCACGATCTCCCTGTCTGGGAATGCCTCTCCAATGATGCGCATCGCCTCTGCGTCGAGGTCGGGCTGTGCATAGGTCGGCACGAGGACGGCACCGTTGATGACGAGGTAGTTGGCATAGGTGGCGGGCAGTCTGTCTTCGCCATCATAGATGGGACGGGGGAGGGGGAGTTTTAACAGGCGGTAGGGACGGTCATGACATGTTCGTAAGCACGACAGTTCTTTTTCCATTTCCATTAGGTCGGGGTGGTCCTTGTCGCCTCCTGTATAGATAATGGTATCGTCGGGGGCAATGCGTACCAGTGTGTCGATATGTCCGTCGGTATCGTCACCGATGAGGCTGCCATGATTCAGCCAAACGATGCGCTCCGCACCTAAATACTCCTTCAACCGCTCTTCTATCTCCTGTTGGGTCAGTGGCTGGTTACGATGGGGAGCCATCAGACAGCATGTCGTGGTGAATATCGTACCCTTGCCGTCGCTCTCGATACTGCCACCCTCTAACACAAAGTCCAGATGTGACTCGTAAGTACCCTTTACCAATCCCTGCTCATAAAGACGGCGGTTGAGGGTGTTGTCCAGTTCTGCAGGGAACTTCTCGCCCCAGCCGTTGAACTTGAAATCGATCAAAATGAGGGCTGAGGTCTGGGGTCTGGGGTCTAAGGTCTGGGGTCTGGGGGCTGAGGTCTCCTCCACAGTGATAAAGCCGTGGTCACGAGCCCATGTGTCGTTATGGGGGATGTCGTCCACGATGATCAGTGGCTCGCGCTTGCTGATCTCACGCTTCATCTCCTCATAGACAGCCGTTATCTCTGGCAGGATGGGAGCCCAGTCGGTATGCTCGTTAGGCAGTGTCAACTGCACGGCACTTTGTCTCTCCCATTCGGCAGGCATCCGCCTATTTCTTGTCTTCATGGGTGCAAAGGTAGTAAAAAAAGTTCATAGTTCATAGTTCATAGTTCATAATTATTTTGTAATTTTGCACCAAAATACGACGATGTTAGAACTGCATAATGTAACGATAGAGCCCATGATCCACTCACTATCCCTGACGGTTGGCGATGGTCAGTTGGTCTGTCTGACAGGCTCGCATGGGGCAGGGAAGACCACCCTGTTACGTGCCGTCCTGGGCTTGATACCCATCAGTCAAGGGCATATCAGTATTGATGGTGAGTTGCTGACACCCCTGTCGGCTCCCTATTTCCGCAGGCAGATAGCCTATGTGCCGCAATCCCTGACGGTGATAGAGGACTATGACAGTATTGCCGACCTCTCGGAGATGCTGTTTGGACTGAAAGTCAACAAGGGAGAGGCATCCTACAGGGTACCGACTGACGGGCGGCGGTGGAGCGAGTTGTCAGCCGACGAGCGTTACCTGTTGCTGCTCCAGAATGCCGTGCAGTTGGGCAAGCAGTTACTGATTGTCGACGAGCCGGCACAGCCTATCAGTGCTGAGGCGATGCAGACCGTAGATGCCCTGTTGCAAGAGGCGGCGCATAAGGGTGCTACCGTACTTGCCGTTAATTCCAGAATCCTACAAAACCAGATACAATTATGAATATCACTATCGTGCGACTGATTATCGGCATCCTGCTGTTGGTGGTGCCTGCCCTGATATTATTCCGCTTAGACCGCCGTTTCCTGCGGATGTCGGCATCCGTCATGGGGCGACTGACCGTGGTGCTTGCCGTCATGGCGTTATGTTTCTACTATATCTTCCAGTGGGACAAGGCATGGCTGAACATCCTGTGGGTATTGCTCTCCAGTGGTGTTGCCACCGCCGTCTATTGTCGTAAGCGCTGGCAGTCTATCCCCATCTATGTGAGTATGACGATCGTCACCTTTGTGATGGGTGTCTTGGTGCTGTTGCTGATGGATGTCAGTCATCTGTTCAGCGCCTATGCCTTTATCCCGGTGATGACGATGCTGCAAGCCGAGGCGCTCTTTGTCTGTCGCCGTGGTATCACCACCTATGTCTTAGAGCGTCGTACCCATAAGGAGTTGTATGAGTATCTGCGTGGTAATGGCGCTAACCAGTTGGAGGCGTTACGTCCTTTCCTGACCAAGGCGATTACCCGTGCCTTTGCTCCAGTCCTGTCACAGTTGCTATTGGTGGGACTCGTCTTCGTCCCCTCCCTGTTGAGTGGACTGCTGTTAGGTGGTATCCAGCCCCTGCAAGCGATAGCCTTCCTTGCCTTGATGACGGCAGCGGCACTAAGCAGTACCATGCTGGTTCTGGTGCTCTCCATTTATATTTATACCCGAATGAGTTGAAGAATGAAAAGATTATCCCTTCTATTAGCGGCTGTGACGCTGCTTTGTCTGCAATCGTGTGGACAGAAAGTCAAGAACAGTAGTGTGCCGTCAGAGCAGGAAAGCAGTCTGACGGACGTTCGTGTCAGTCAGGAGGCTGTTCCCCTCCTGCGCTATGCCTATAAGGCATGGTATTCCCAGTCTATGCGCATCCCTCTTGCCGTGTCATGGTATCTCACTGGCAATCATGTGTCAGGACACTACAAGCGTAAGGGTGTCGCTTTCCATCCCGATGAGAATGTGGACAATCCCGTCACCACCTTCGACTATATGCAGTCAGGGTACAGTCGTGGACACATGTGTCCCTCTGGTGATAACAAATGGAACCAGCGGGCACAGGAGGAGAGTTTCCTGATGACGAATATCTGTCCGCAGAACAGTAAACTGAACGGTGGTGACTGGAACGACTTGGAGATGTTATGCCGTACCTGGGCAAAGCGTTACGACAGAGTGTATATCGTCTGTGGTCCTGTTCTTCGTGGTAATACCCATAAGACAATCGGTCGTCAGCGTAACCGTCGCATCACCGTTCCTGAGGCATTCTATAAGGTGGTGCTCCGTACTGGCAAGCATCCTGCCGCCATAGGTTTTATCTACGAGAATAATGGTAGCAGTCAACCCATGCGAGAGGCTGTCCGTAGCGTTGATGAGATAGAGCGACTGACAGGTCATGATTTCTTCTCCGCACTTCCCGATGATGTCGAGAGAAGTATTGAGGCAAAGGCAAACCTGTCAGACTGGTGATAACGAGCGTCAATAAGCATAGACCAGTCCGTACTTTTCGTGAAGGCGACGTAGAGAGCCGTCAGACTTCATTCGGCGGATGGTATTGTTGACAATGAGCATGAGGTCCTCTTGTCTTTTTCGCATCAAGACACCGATCTCCCCATGAGTGAATGGCTCATTCATTAATGGGGCGGCGAGGCGGTTGTCAGCCTGCACATAATAAGGTGCCTCAGTAATCTCCGTGATCATCACGTCAGCCTGTCCCTCTGCAACAAGAGTGGGTATCTCCTCGTTCTGTTGGTGGACGATAATGGTAGCATGTGTGAGGTTCTCGTTGGCGAATTTCTCATTCAGTCCTCCAGGATTCACCATCACACGGACCTCAGGTTTGTCAAGGTCTGCCAAAGACTGGAAACGGCTGGCATCCGCAGCCCTGCAAAGGATGGTCTTCCCATTGGCTAAGTAGCCTTCGCTCATGAGCATGGTCTCGCGACGAGCATCCGTGATGGTGATCCCTCCGATCGCAAAGTCAAAGGTCTGAGGCTCAGCCAACACGTCGTTTGTCAGTGTCGGCCATGATGTCTTCACGAATTGTGTTTCTACTCCTAAACAACTGGCTATCTCCTGAGCCATTTCAATGCCAAAGCCCCAATAGGTGCCGTCAGGTTCACGGAAGGATAGGGGGCGGTAGTCGCCTGTGGTACCAACGAGCAATGTGCCCCGTTGTATGATCTCATTGACCTTACTGGTTTTACCAGGTTCTGGTGTCGTGTCACTGTCTCCGCATGCAGCCAGTACGGTAGGGCAGCACAGGTATAGCCATACGGATAGTATTAAAAGTATTCTCTTTCTGAGTTCTGTCATATTGCCAAACATCATTCAATCATTTTGCAAAGATACACTTTTTTCGTCAATTTTCCTTTATAATGGCGAACTTACGCTGTCTCGACACAAAAAATAAATGGATTTATTTTGTTCTGTTCTCGTTTTATTGTAAATTTGTAGCCGATAATTGAGATAAAAGATACAATAATAGGATGAATAAGAACGAGAAATTTGTGATTACCATCAACCGTGAACTGGGTTCTGGTGGTCGTACAGTGGGGCGTAAACTCGCAGAGGCACTGGGAGTGAAATTCTATGATAAGGCACTCATCGAGGGGCTGACGAAGGAGTTCGGACTCACAGTGGATGAGATTGAAAAGATCAAGGCTCGGAAGAATACGTGGTGGAATGAGTTCAATACCTACTATATGAAACTGAACTCCACTACAAAGCCCATGGAGGCAGAGACGGTGCTGACGACTGAGACGATGATGGAGACGGAGAAACGGATATTGCAAGAACTTGCCGCAGAGGAGTCATGCGTGGTGGCTGGCAGAAGCGGTTTTCTGGTGTTCCGCGATACCCCCAATCACATGAGCATCTTTATTCAGGCATCGATGGAATTCCGTATCTCCAGACTGATGAGCAAGAAGCAAATCAGTCGCAAGGAGGCTATTGCCATCATTGAGAAGGTGGATAAGGGGCGTGAGACCTATATCCAGAAGTATGCGGATACATCGCGTTATGATACGCGCAACTACGACCTCGTCATTAACATGGATGAACTTACCGAGGATCAGGCGGTCACTGTTATCATGACCTATATTGAGTGTACTATGAAAGCATAAAATAGGAAGACAAATGATGAGACATCCCCCAAAACTATGGCTGTTTACCGCCTCCTTATTATCAGTTCGTTATCTGCATGTGCGGCGGACGATAACCATTCCTCCGAGCAGTCTGCGACTCCCGGCACGGCTTTGTCTACCGATGACAATAGTCAGTTTGTGACCCTGACGGATGAACCGTTCCCCAAGACCTATTTCACGTTCCCGGTGCGACAACTGAAAAAGTAATATAAACAGCAAGAATATGGAAAGGCGAATGCATAACCACGAAGAGGCGGCACGTTGCCTGCTTTGCGCAGATGCTCCTTGCAGCCAAGTATGTAAGAATGGTGACCCGGCACGTGCCATACGAGCCATCCGTTTTGATAACGAGAAACTGGCAGGACAGTGGGTGGCGGTGTGTACGGATCAGGATTTAGAGCGTGCTGAGACTGCCTGTATCCATTACGACCGTCCCGTCCGTATTAAGGAATTGCTTCGCTCGGTTTGCTGCGATGATGTCGCAACAAACGGAAAAGTTCCTTCTCTCGCCATTGACTTCTGTGGCATTTCATGTGAGAATCCTTTCTTCCTTGCTTCGTCAGCCGTTTGTACTAATTACGAGATGGTTGCACGTGCCTTAGACGCAGGTTGGGCTGGTGTATTCTACAAGACAATCTGTAAGCAGGAAATCCGCGAGGTGTCGCCACGCTTTGATGCAGTTAAGAACGGCACGGCGTTCTCTGGTTTCCGTAATATGGAGCAACTCTCCGAAAATCCCATTGATGTGGATTTGGATATTCTTCGTCGATTGAAGAAAGATTATCCCACGAAGGTCATCATCGGTTCTGTCATGGGGCAATTTGAGGAAGAGTGGATAGAACTGGCAAAGATGGTAGAGGAGGCTGGCTGTGATGCTGTGGAACTGAATTTCTCTTGTCCGCAGATGCGACTGACAGGAATGGGTAGTGATGTAGGACAGAACGTGGAACTGGTTACTTTCTATACTTCTTTTGTGAAACGTCATGTAGGCATTCCTGTCATTCCGAAGATGACACCTAACATCACACATATCAACGAACCAGCCCAGGGTGCCTATTTCGCTGGTGCTGATGCTGTTTCAGCCATTAATACCATCAAGAGTATCACCATGTCGCATCAGGCGATGGTTTCAGAGAAGTTCACCGTCTCTGGCTATTCAGGTCGTGCTATCAAACCTATCGCTTTGCGGTATATTTGTCAGATGGCTTCCAATAAGATTTTGAAGAATATGCAGTTCAGTGGTATTGGTGGCATTGAGACATGGCGCGATGCCTTGGAGTTTATCCAGTTGGGCTGCCGAAATGTGCAGGTATGCACTGCAGTCATGCAGTATGGCTACCGAATTATCGATGACCTTATACTGGGTTTGCAACATTATATGGTAGAGCGAGGTGTTGACCGACTGGAAACACTTGTCGGTGAGCAGTTGCCTAACTTCGTGTTGCCCTCTAACCTTGACCGCGAGACAATAGTCTTCCCTAAAATAGACTATGAACAGTGTATTGGGTGTGGTAGATGTTACATTTCCTGTGCGGATGGTGGACATCAGGCAATTTACTTTGATACTGTAAAGCGACAGCCTCGTATTGCCGGCACCAAATGTGTCGGCTGTCATCTTTGCCGACTGGTCTGTCCTACAGGTGCAATCGGTTTAACGAAACGTATCAAAAAGAAATAGTAGAATTGGACTAAATAATTAAATGTAAATGAAAACAAGACAATGGATGCTTGCCGCCATCCTGACTATCAGCGGCACAACGACAAGTTTTGCACAGACCGTGCAACCGTATATTGAACTCGACCAACTCCCTAAACTGGTTGATATCATGCCAGCACCTCCCGCCTTCGACAGTCCGGAGTTTGCCAATGACGTGGTGCGCTATGGCTGGGGAAAGCAGCAGCGACAGGATGCCGACCGTGTGGCTCTTGCCATTGCCGATGCTGAATGGAACGACCATGCCAAACTCTTCTTGCAGTGGAAAGAGGCGTTTGGACTGGAAATCAATGAGACCAACACGCCAGAGATATGGAAGTTGATGGAGACCAGTCTCGCCACGACAGACCCTATGCGTACGGAGCCTAAGGCTTTCTACGGTCGTCAGCGTCCCTTCGAGCGTTTCGACGACTCGATGCCGTCACATGAGGAGGAGTCTTTGCGTGGGGAGGGCAGTTATCCCTCAGGACACAGCCTGCGTGGTTGGACAATCTCCCTGCTCTTGGCACAGATAGCCCCACAGCGTGCTACTGAAATCTTCAGTCGTGGTTGGGACTACTGTAACAGCCGTGTCATCGTAGGTGCCCATTGGCAGAGCGATGTGGATGCCAGTCGTACGGCAGCCAGTGTCGGCTTCTGTGCCCTGCAAGGTAATGCGGCGTTTATTGCTCAGATGAAGAAAGCCCAAGCCGAATATGCTGAGAAGATGGGACTGTCCAGTGGAGTACGTAGTGCTGTCGTTGTGGAGCATCCTGCTACCACTGCCTACCAGTTGAACGGACAGAAGGCGACTGATTCCACGCGTGGTATTGTCCTGATGGGCAACCAGAAAGTGGTAAGGAAGTAAAGGGATGAAGAACAGACTCATACGCCCCATCTCCCTCTTCGCTTTCTCCTGTGTTGTCAGCATAGGAACGTTGTTGTTTTACAACATACCTTTCTTTAATTATGTTGTCAACAATACCAATGAAAGTGTAGGTGGGAAGATGGTCCTACTGGTGTCACTGGCAGTGGTCATGCTGGCGCTAAACTTCATGATGACCTATCTGATGATGTTCCTCATGAGGATAGTCGGGCGTATCCTCCTGGCGATCCTTTCCCTCATTAACGCTACGGCTGTTTATTTCATCTTTACTTACGGTGTGATGATGAATGCGACAACCATAGAGAACGTATTCAACACCAGATACTCAGAAGCGTCAGGGTTCTTCAGTTGGTCGCTGTGGCTGTTCATTATAGTCTTTGGTGCCCTCCCAGCCTTGTTCTGCCTGTTGCAGCCTGTCGTCTTCGGAACACTGAAGAAACTGGGTGTATATGGTGGTAGTGCATTGGCTGTCGTCCTTGTCATGGCATTGGTGAATATCAACCAGACGTTGTGGATAGGTCAGCACGATACCGAATTGGGAGGATTACTGCAACCGTGGTCCTATCTGGTGAATACGATGCGCATCACCAGTGATCAGATGGACAAGCAGGCAGAGGAGATCAAACTGCCTGACGGCAGGATTGCGGATAAGGAGAAGACGGTGGTGGTCCTTGTCATCGGTGAGTCGGCACGAAAAGCCAACTTCCAACTCTACGGTTATGAGCGCAAGAACAACCCTCTGTTGTCGAAACAAGAAGGGCTGAAAGTGTTTCAGGCTACTTCCTGTGCGACATACACCACTGCCGGCTCCAAAGCCATCCTTGAGCCTAAAAACAGTGAGGAGTTGTATGAGTTGCTGCCCAACTATGCCTTCAGGACAGGTGTTGACGTGTCGTGGCGCACATCCAACTGGGGAGAACCGCCTATCCATATTGACGAGTATCTCACGGATGATGACATCAGTGCCAAATATCCAGACGAGGAAAGCCACTATGACGGAATACTCCTCACAGGACTTCATGAGCGGATAGTATCCAGTAAGAAGAATAAGGTACTGATCATTCTGCATACCAGTACGAGTCACGGTCCTAAGTATGCCGACAAGTATCCGAAGGAGTTTGAGGTGTATAAGCCTGTGGCAAGGAATGTGGAGGAGGGTGAGAAGAATGTCGGTATGCTGGTTAATGCGTACGACAACACCATTCTGTACACCGACTATCTTCTGGACAAACTGATTAATACCTTGCGATCCTTGGAAGACTGGAACAGTGCCATGATCTTTATCTCCGACCATGGCGAGTCACTGGGCGAGAACAATATCTTCATGCATGGTATTCCCATGAGACTGGCGCCGAAGGTGCAGTATGAGATACCGTTCCTCGTATGGACCTCGAAGGATTTCAGAGACTACAAGACCGATCTGCCGGCAGTGCTCGAGCAACATTATATTTTCCATTCCGTGCTCAACCTGCTGTCCATAGAATCACCTGCTTACAATAAAGATTACGATATCTTTAACATCAAATCATATTGACCACTCGAAGTGCTACTGACGGTCGCTGATCCACCAGCGACCGTCATCTTCACGTACTTCGATATTTACGTCCAAAATTCTTTTTCTCCAGTATCTTCCATGACCCCCAGGCACTTTGGACAGGTACGCATATCCCATTTTCTGATTTTATCACTGCCACATTGCAGGCAGAGACGACCGGCTTCGCTTCTGTAAGACGGTGCCACGTCCGCAATGATGCCACCCACGACAATGTTCTGGACAGTCTTGCAGTCGGGACATGACATGGCTGTGATTTGCTGACGGAATAATCCACGACCTTCGTACAGATCGGTTTCGTATCCGCAAGTCTTACAGCGATATTTCCGTTTCCAAGCCATTACTCCATCATCTGTTATTCTATTAACATTTAGTTCAATCTGATTTTGGTGACAAAGTTACGAAATAATTAACAATCTACTTGTATACAAATTACGTTTTTTTTGATGATGTTGCGAGCGATGCCTTCTATCACTGTGGCGGATGCTTTCTCTCGCAGAGGGGGCAGTCTCGTATGCGCCATCGGAGACTTTCCCATCTTTGATCGGAGGCACCGCCCACTGGTGGCGCAGGCATCCGCTTCCCAGCGTCTGGTGTTCTGAACACGGTTGCAAAGGTACACCTGTTTTGCCACCTCTGCAAGCCCCCTCCCTCTGCCGTTAGCAGCCTGCCTGCATTCCGATGCCTTCTATCCCTGTTTTCTTAACTTTCGTTTAGATTTTTACCCGTTTTGTTTGGTTCCGTTAACAAATCCGCCCATTTTCACCTTCCACATATTTGTCAATAATTTTGGTTGCCTTTTATTTCCCCGTCATAGCGTTTTTGATGTCGGCAACGGTGATCTCCACCAGTTCCTGATCGGACACTTTTCCAGCCTTGGCGATGCGGTTAGCCTGACACTGGATAGCCTTCTCGAAGGTGTTACGCACATAACGGGCATTACCGAAGTTACGGTCCTTGTTCTCGACCGCATATTCCAGTCGCTCTTTCAGGAATGCGGCAGCCTCCTTGGTGATGGTGTACTGGTTTTTCTTCAGGTACATACGGAAGATGCGATACAACTCGTCAGCGGTGTAGTCGGGGAAGTGGATATAGCGGTTGAAACGCGACTGTAATCCAGGGTTAGTGTCAATAAATTTCTTCATCTCGTTCGTGTAACCAGCCACGATGACTACCAGTTGGTCACGGTCGTCCTCCATGCGTTTCAGGAGGGTGGCGACAGCCTCTGCGCCATAGTCGGTGCTCGCCTGACTCTGGGTCAGGGCGTATGCCTCATCAATGAAGAGTACACCGCCAAGGGCAGAGTCACACATCTGGTTGACACGTGGTGCCGTCTGTCCCACATACTGTCCGATGAGTCCGGAACGGTCGGTCTCCACCAGGTGTCCCTTCTTCAGGATACCTAAGTCCTTATAGATACGTGACACGATACGTGCCACGGTAGTCTTACCCGTACCGGGACTGCCTGTGAATACGAGGTGGTAACTGAGGTTCGGCGTCTTCAGTCCCTTGTCCTTACGCTGTTTCTGCACCTTCACATAGTTGGCGAGGGAGCGTACCTCCGCCTTCACATCCTCCAGACCGATCAGTTCGTCGAGTTCCTGATAAGGGTCACCCTCAATCGTTTTTTTGACTTTCACACTGTCCTTACTGTCCTCGCCGGTCTCAGAGCGGTCTTCATCCGTAAACTTATACTTGCGTCCGCCCTCGTCAGAGCCGTCGTCATCATCGTCGAACACGAGTTTCTTCTCTTTCTTAGTGTCAGGGTTCTCGTCACCCAAAACCATGGTGCAGGCACCCATCATCAGGAAACAGGCAGTGATACATACGATAATAATCGTCAGTTGTTTGCTGTTGAAGCGGTCAAAGAAGTTTGCCATATTTTATTGTATTTAGATGTTTCATATATTATAAGGAGTAGGAGGGGCATGGCATAGCAGCATAAATCAGCAATGTCGAAGACTCCCGGGAGTAGGTTTCCTTGCTGGAGCAGTTCGGAGACGATACCCAGAGCAGGGATACTGCTGGCTACGACGATGCGGAGCCATGCCTGTTGGCGGAGCAGCAGAGGGTAGGTCAGAAGGATATAAGACGCCGCCCATAGCCCGCCAGGCAGTGAGTAGACCACGAACTCCGACGGTTGCCACTCTGCCAACCAGTCTCTCCAGGATACCATCAGTGGCATCACTCCCAGTCCGTCCAGCACATGGAAGAGTAGGAGGGAGGTCGGTCGAAAGGACAGATAAATCATGCCGCCAAGGAGTATCAGCAGCACTCCGATTAACAGTTGAGGTCGTGATGGCATACCTATATATATCAATAATGCGCCACAAAAATACAAAAAAAATAAAAGAGTTGGATGGAAATACGTGATTTTTTTGTAATTTTGCACACCTAAAGAGGTATTATTAATAATATAAGGTAACAAAATGGGTGGTTTCTTCGGTACTATCTCCACAAAAGATTGCGTAAACGATTTGTTTTACGGGACAGACTATAACTCGCACTTAGGTACTAAACGCGCAGGACTGGTGACTTTCGATGAGGAAAGCGGTTTCCACCGCTCCATTCACTCGTTGGAGCGTCAGTATTTCCGTTCCCGTTTTGAGGATGAGTTGGATGCCTTCAAGGGGCATCAGGGCATAGGTGTCATCAGTGACACTGATCCGCAACCGATTATCGTCAACTCCCATCTGGGACGCTATGCGGTGGTGACGGTGGCTAAAATCAATAACCTGCGGCAGATTGCCGACGAGTTGTTGGCGGAGCGTATGCACCTCAGTGAGATGTCTGCGAACAATATCAACCAGACAGAGTTGGTGGCGCTGCTGATCAATATGGGCGATACCTTTGTGGAGGGTATTAACAAGGTGTATCAGAAGATAGAAGGCTCCTGTTCGATGCTGATACTTATGGAGGACGGTATCATTGCCGCTCGTGACTTCCTGGGACGTACCCCCATCGTGATAGGTCACAAAGAGGGGGCTTATGCTGCATCCAGTGAGACGACGAGTTTTCCGAACCTCGACTATCAGGTGCTGCGTGACGTAGGTCCCGGTGAGATCGTCCGTCTGCGTGCCAATGGCATCGAGGTGTTGCAGCAACCGTTCAGCCGTTGCCAGATATGCTCCTTCCTCTGGGTCTACTATGGTTTTCCTGCCAGTGATTACGAGGGTATTAATACCGAGTATGTACGTGAGAAAAACGGACGTATCATGGGTGAGAAAGACCATGATGTGGAGGCTGACCTGGTATGTGGCATCCCTGACTCAGGTGTCGGGATGGCATTAGGCTACTCCCACGGTAAGAAGATCCCCTATAAGCGTGCCGTCCTGAAATATACTCCGACATGGCCCCGCTCGTTTACCCCTGGTAACCAGTTGCGCCGTGACTTGGTGGCTCGCATGAAACTGATTCCCAACCCTGCCATTCTGAAAGACCAGCGTATCGTGTTCTGTGACGACTCTATCGTTCGTGGTACCCAGTTGCGTGACAATGTTCGTACGTTCTTTGAGAACGGTGCCAAGGAGGTGCATGTACGTATCTCCTGTCCGCCATTGGTCTATGGTTGTAAGTATATCGGTTTCACCTCATCGAAAAGTGATCTGGAGTTGATCACCCGTCGTATTATCAAGGACTTTGAGGGTGACGACAAGAAAAACCTGGAGGCATACGCTAAGACGGGCTCTCCCGAGTATCAGCGGATGGTGGATGAGATAGCCCGCCGGCTGGGACTGACCAGTGTGAAGTTCGCCAGTCTGGAGGACCTCATTGAGTCCATCGGTATTCCCAAGGAGCGTCTCTGTACCCACTGCTTCGACGGCACTAGTTACTGTCGTGAGAAGGATTGAAGGGGGAGAATTGAAGGATTGAAGAGTTGAAAAATTGAAGGATTGAAGAGTTGAAAAATTGAAGGATTGAAGAGTTGAAAAATTGAAGTAATCGTCGCATGACGCTTTGCTTGCAAAGAATTGAAGTGTTAAAAAAGTAACTTCCATTCTTCAATTCTTTTGTTTTTCCATTTAAAATTATTATCTTTGCACCATCAAATAAGATAGAAGCGTGAAGATAAAGCAAGTGCTGAGCGCCCTTGAACGATTCGCGCCCCTGCCCTTACAGGAAAGTTGGGATAATGCTGGCCTGCAAGTAGGACTGACAGAGGCGGAGGTTTCAGGGGCATTATTGTGTCTGGATGTCAACGAACGTATGGTTGACGAGGCGATGGCGAAGGGGTGTAACCTCATCGTGAGCCATCATCCCCTGCTGTTTCGCGGACTGAAACAGATAACGGATGCCAATGACGTGCAACGTGCTGTCATCAAGGCGATTAAGCATGATATCGTCGTCATCTCGATGCATACCAATATGGATCATGCGCAGGGCGGTGTCAACTGGAAGATCGCGGAGCACTTAGGATTGAAGGACACCCAGTTCTTCGCCCGGAAGACCATTGACGGTATCGAGGCTGGTAGTGGTGTGATTGGTATATTGCCAGAGCCGATGGCTGCCGACGACTTCGTATTGCTGGTCAAGAAACAGTTTGACGTGGAGTGTGCCATGTGCAATGAACTATTGCGCCGTCCTATCCGGCGTGTCGCCATCTGTGGCGGAGCCGGGGACTTCCTGCTTGACGATGCCATGCGAGAGGGTGCTGATGCCTTTATTACCGGTGAGATGCACTATCACCAGTATTTCGGTTACGAGCAGCGTATCCAGATATGTGTCATCGGACACTATCAGAGCGAGCAATATACCAGTGAGATTTTCCGTGACATCATCCAGAAAGAGTGTCCGGAGGTGAAGACGTATATCGCGGAGACAAATACAAATCCAATTATATATTTATAAGAACTATGGCAAAGAAAGACCCAACAGACATGCCGGTTGAGGAGCGTCTGAAGACCCTCTATCAACTGCAGACCACGCTCTCTGGTATTGATGAGAAGCGTGCCTTGAGAGGTGAACTGCCTCTGGAAGTACAAGACCTTGAGGATGAGATTGAGGGCTTGACTACTCGTATTGAGAAGATTCAGAGCGACATCAAGGAGTATGAGATGGCTATCTCACAGAAAAAAGGTGAGATAGAGACCGCAAAGGCAAGTGTGGAGCGTTACAAGACACAGTTGAACGACGTGAAGAATAACCGTGAGTACGACACGCTGACCAAGGAGATCGAGTTCCAGTCTCTGGAGATTGAACTTTGCAACAAGAAGATCAAGGAGGCACAGTTCCGTATCGAGGAGAAAAGAGAAGAACTGGCTAAGAACCAGGAGGATATCCAGGATCGCGAGCAGGCTCTGGAAGTGAAGAAGGGCGAACTGGATGAGATTATGGAGGAGACCCGTGCCGAGGAGGATAAACTGAAGGCAAAGGTGAAGGACCTGGAGGCTAAGATAGAGCCCCGTCTGCTGACATCCTTCAAGCGTATCCGTAAGAATGCCCGTAACGGACTGGGTATCGTCTATGTACAGCGTGATGCCTGTGGTGGTTGCTTCAATAAGATTCCGCCCCAGCGCCAGTTGGATATCAAGATGCACAAGAAGATTATCGTCTGTGAGTATTGCGGTCGTATCATGATCGACCCCGAACTGGCAGGTGTGAAGGTGATTCCAACAGGAACGGAGGAGAAGAAAACACGTAAGCGTGCTATCCGTAAGACCGTGAAGAAGGCTGCGGAGGATACGTCAATACCAGAGGAGGCATAAATCTTCCAATGTGATTAAGAATAGGCGTGGATTCTTTCCACGCCTATATTTTTTCGTAATCTGGGATTTCTCGCAGGAATTCGTAACTCTTTTGCTCGTAGTTCATCCTGCAGCAGTAGTGCTCCATGCCATTGCTCACCATCAGATAATCCACGTGCAACAACAGGTTATAGGTGGATATCTGGTCAAAGACCTTCTGCGACAAGGCAACGGTAGGCGCCTTATATTCAATAATCATTTGCGGACGTGCGTTGTTGTCGTATAGGATAGAGTCACAACGCACTTTCTTTTCTCCTGCCTGTAACTCTATCTCATTACCTAACAGTCCTTTGGGATAACCTTTCTGCTCTACCAGCCAGTGTACGAAATGCTGGCGGACCCACTCCTCTGGAGTGAGTTTCACGAAACGGCGTCGTAGGAAGTCGAAAATCTCTGGTTTCTCCCGTGTGCCGCCCAGCCGTATCTCGAATGATGGCAGGTTTAACTCATACATATTGCAAAGGTACGAAATAATTCCTGATTTCTAATTTCTAATTCCTAATTATTTTGTATCTTTGCATCCATATAAACCAAGAAACTATGAGAATGAGAAGCCTATTAACTATAAGTCTGGTATTTATGCTTTTGCTTTCACTGAATGGAAAGGCACAACCAAATTACAAAAGTGAGGTTGACTCAATCAGGCAAGAACTTCCAAAACTGGAAGGCAGAGAACTGATACAGGCTTATTATGAGATATACAATCTCTGTTATTATGCGGGAGATGTCAAACAGGAGCGTAAGGCGATTGACGACCTGCTTGCGGAGGCGGAACGCCAAGGTGATGTGAAGAAACAGACAACGGCTCGTGCCGCATTGCTTTACTACTATTATAATACCGATAAGGACGACTCCTTGTTGGCGGAGTTCCCCAAGCAGCAGGCATTTATGCTCAAGCAGAAGGACTGGAAACTCTATTATGACATTTGGGTACTTATCGTCAACCATTACACCTTTACAAGTCAGAGCAATACAGCACTGCGTGAAGTAAAAAGAATGTATGATGATGCTCAGCAGCGAGAGAATAAGTACGGTATCGGACTCGCCTCCTATGGTATGGGAAACGCCTATATGGAAATTGGCTTCCATGAAGAGGCGATACAGGCTTATGAGCGGTGTATCAAAGTTCTGGAACATTCGGCGATGGGATCATCGACCCTGTTGGATGTTTATCCCTACTATTGCTCTGTATTGTCGGAGGTGAAGAACTATCGTCGTATGTTGGAGATTACAGATCTCTGGCTCGCCTACTTGAACTCACACAAGAAAGAGTTGGGACTGGATAATGGAAAGGCTACAGGCTCTTCCTATTATACCTACTATTACAACTCACGAGCAACTGCTTTGATGGGACTTGGAAGACTGTCGGAGGCAGAGGAACTGATGATGAAGGCGTATGCGGCAACCAAGGAAATGAAAGACAACTCCCAACTGACTGTATTCTATAATCTGGGAATGCTCTATATGAGAAAAGGTGATTACCAGAAAGCATTGGACTTCAACAGCAGATTGATGGACAACTATGTTGAGCCTAACGACCCGTCTGGAACGCTGATGCTGAAGAAACAACGTGCGGAGATTATGCTGCAGTCTCACCAGTATGAGGAGGCTGCAAACCTATATAAACAGGTCTATTATCTGGCGGATTCCCTATATATCAACGATGCGAAAAACCAGTTGAACGAGTTTAATACACTCTTCAAGGTAGATGAGATGGAGCGGGAAAACCAACAGGTAAAGACCCGGCATGTCTATATCGTATTGGGAGTGATTATTATCGCTTTGTTGCTGATAGGGTTGTTGGGACTCTATTTCATGAACCGTTTAAGACAGAAGAATCATGAACTTGCTGTCGCACTCGATCATGCCAAAGAGAGTGACCGTATGAAAACATCGTTTATCCAGCATGTCAGTCATGAGATCCGTACCCCACTGAATATCATCTCAGGTTTTTCACAGGTCATCGGTAATCCAGATTACCATTTGAGCGGAGATGAACGCCAGAATATCGTGAATAGTATCGAACAGAATACTCGTGAGATAACTAATTTCATCAATGAACTGCTGGTATTCTCAGAAATTGACAGCCATAACCATTATGAAGAGACAGAAAGTGTGAATATCAATCTTTTCTGCCAAGATTTGCTGAAGAGGGCGGAGGAGGTTAACAACGGGCGTCTGCAGTTGGTCTTTGAGTCACAATTAGATGATCATCTTACAGTGATAAGTAATACGAAGGCTTTGGAAGGTATCTTGCGACCCCTGCTCAGTAATGCGATGAAATTCACGGAAAAGGGTAACATAAAACTGCAAGTCAAAGAGAGTGAGGAACCAGGAATGCTGGACATCTGTGTGACGGACACTGGAATCGGAATAGCCGAAGACCAACGTGACCGTATCTTTGAGAAATTCTATAAAGTGGACTCCTTTAAACATGGTTTGGGACTTGGATTACCCATGGCACGCAGTATTGCCCACAAGATAAAAGGGGATTTAATGTTAGACGACAACTATAAAGAGGGTACTCGTTTCATCCTTAGAATCCCTAACAAATCATAATTATTGGGACTTTTCTCTCTCTCTTGTAACTTTGACTTCGTCGAACTTACCCGGCACTCGGAAATGAAAAGAAAAGCAAACTTTCCTTTTGCATTTCTCTCGATTTTTTGTAACTTTGCATCATGGCTCAGGCTGTAGTGACATACAATTCTGTAATGAGCGAGTTGAAGGCTCGCCATTTCTCTCCCGTTTATTATCTGATGGGGGATGAACCATATTATATCGACAAAATCAGTAATTGGATTGCGGAGAATGTGCTACAGCCAGAGGAGAAGGACTTTAACCAGACCGTTTTGTTTGGCTCTGACGTGAATGCCTCACAGATCGTGGATGCCGCCAAACGCTATCCTATGATGTCTGAGCATCAGGTGATTATCGTCAAGGAAGCCCAGAATGTGAAGAATACGGAGCCGTTGGAGAAGTATTTTAAGGCACCAATGCCCTCCACAATCCTTGTGATGTGTCATAAAAACGGCTCTATAGACGGTCGGAAACGGGAATATGTGAAGGCTATCCAGCAGAATGGGGTACTCTTTGAGAGTAAAAAACTGCGTGAACGTGACCTTCCGGCATTTATTGAGGGCTATCTGACGGCTAAAAATGCCAGTATAGACCCCAAATCCACCCAGTTGATAGCAGATGCTGTAGGAGCCGACCTGAGTCGCTTGGTGGGTGAATTAGACAAGGTTTTGCTCTCCCTGCCAGAAGAGAATAGGAGAGTAACCCCGCAAGTGGTGGAAGACCAGATAGGGGTAAGTAAGGATTTTAATGGCTATGAACTTCGGGATGCCATTGTGAACAGGAATATTTACAAGGCAAATCAGATTGTGAAATATTTTGACGAAAATCCGAAGGCAGGAAGTATCTACTCATTTCTCCCGTTACTCTTTAATTACTTCCAAAATCTGATGCTGGCACATTATTGTCCCCAGAAAAATAATCAGGATGGGGTAGCGCAGTGGCTGGATCTTAGGAGTGCATGGTCTGCCAAAGACTATATGACAGGCATGCGAAACTATACAGGAATGAAAGTGCTGCAGATAATCAGCAAAATAAGAGAAATTGATGCCAAAAGTAAGGGCTTGGACAACCCAAATACCCCTCCAGGAGAGTTAATGAAGGAGTTGATTTTCTTCATTCTCCACTAAAAAACGGTCTTTTTAGAGCCGTTTTTTTCTATTTCCCCTAAAATCCTGAACATAAAATTTCAGCCTCAAAAGCCGATAATAAAAGCGTTTTCCATTCTTTTTCCCCCTCTACATTTTGCGAATTTTGAACTTTTCGATCGCTTGTTCTGAATCTTTCAAAATTTTCGTTTTTTCGTCATTTTTAGCGTTAAGAATTTAGCGTTAACGTTTTTTGTTGTTTTTATTCGTGAATTTCCATTTGTAAACCGTTTAAGGATGGAGTATAGCGTTTTAAATTCTAAAGGCTCGGAATTTACAATTCAATTCAGATTTACAAATGAAAATACAGATTTAAAAACACAAAGAGCCGCTTTAAAATAAGGGCATTCATACATATTCTTATTAAAGTTTACGCTATAAATTTCTAAAAATCTGATATTTTTATCCGTTTACTCATGTAAATTGTAAATAAAGAAGGGATTTTCAGAACCTAAATTTGTATATTTCAGGAGGTAATTCGCCATTATTGTAACATAACATACAAAACCCCAGTTACTTATATAAATATGTTATATCTTTCTGCGTCTTTACTTTAAGATTCTGAATTTTGATTTACGAATCCATTAACGCTTGTTTTAATAATCGGCTGCAGAGATTTAAATTTCTAAAATCAAAACACAAACTTTTAAACTTAAAATTTCCGAAACATTTGTTGTGTGTTTCAAAAAAATGTTTTACCTTTGTAAAGTGAATGCAAAATCGGCATTTTTGCCCTAAAAACGACTTGATGAGTAAATGAAAGACAGAATTAGACACATTATGGAAGAGCAGCACATGAGTCAACAAGTGTTTGCGGATTTCATCGGATTATCTCCAGCGACTCTAAGTAGTATCTTCAATGGGAGGACTCGCCCTACCCTGAATATTGTCGAAGCAATCAAAAATAAGTTACCCTCAATTAGTACAGACTGGCTACTGATGGGTGTCGGTAATATGTATGTGACCTCAGAAGATAGTACAGATAAGCCTTCAGAACCAAGTCAGCCGTCAGGTATAGAAACTATGATAGACTTCGAACAGTCAGTAAATGAACGCCCGACGACACCTATTCCGCAAGGTGTACGAAATACACACGTAGAAAATCCAATGCAATTTGTGAAAATAATTGACAAAGAACCAAGAAAAGTGACAGAGATACGGGTTTATTATGATGATCAGACCTATGAAACCTTCATTCCGATGAAGACTAAATGAGAGCACAAATGAATGTGTTCTCATTTTTTTTTCTGTAATTTTGGCTTTGCCGAAATTGTCTGTAACTCTGAAAAGCACAAATATATTTGGCTTTTCTCTCGTTTTTTCGTAATTTTGCGTCGTATTTAATATAATAAGGTATATGAAGAAATATATTCTCGACTTGACGGTCAAGAAAGTAGAACGTGTAAGTCCTAAGCATGTGTTATTGAGGTTGACGGACAGTTCTCCTCTGCCGGAGATGCTTCCTGGACAGTTTGTGGAGGTGCGTGTGGATGGTTCAGAAACTACTTTCCTGCGTCGTCCTATCTCCATTAATTTTGTGGATAAGGAGCATAATGAGTTATGGCTTTTAGTTGCGACGATAGGTGATGGTACCCGTCAATTAGGCAAACTCCAAGCAGGTGACATTGTTAATTGTGTGTTACCATTGGGTAATGGTTTTACGATGCCTCAGAAATCGGATGAGCGTATATTGCTTGTAGGCGGAGGTGTTGGTGTCGCTCCGTTGTTGTATATGGGTGCTGAGATGAAGAAATCTGGTATTGAGCCGACTTTCCTGTTAGGAGCCCGTACAAAGGCAGACCTATTGGAAACAGACCTTTTCAAGCACTATGGTCGTGTATTTGTGACGACAGAGGATGGCTCGGAAGGTGAGAAGGGGTTTGTAACCAACCACTCCGTACTGCAGAAAGAGCATTTTGATGGTATCGCTACTTGTGGACCCAAGCCTATGATGGTAGCAGTGGCGCGTTATGCCCATCGGGCGGACATAGAATGTGAGGCATCTTTGGAGAATATGATGGCATGCGGATTGGGAGCCTGTTTGTGTTGTGTAGAGAAGACCACGAAGGGTAACCTTTGTGTATGTAAGGAAGGACCAGTATTTAATGTAAAACAGTTGTTATGGCAGATTTAAGCGTAAATATTGGTCGTCTGTCACTGAAGAACCCAGTGATGACGGCTTCAGGAACATTTGGATATGGTTTGGAGTTCGCTGACTTTATTCCTCTTGACGGATTAGGAGGTATTATTGTCAAAGGAACGACGTTGAAACCTCGTGAGGGTAATGATTATCCCCGTATGGCAGAGACACCTTCCGGCATGCTCAACTGTGTGGGTTTGCAGAACAAAGGTGTCGACTATTTCTGTGAGCATATATATCCTCAGATTAAGGATATCGATACCAATATGATAGTCAATGTCAGTGGCTCATCACCAGAGGACTATGCTGAGTGTGCGGCTCGCATAGATGCCTTGGATAAGATTCCTGCTATTGAGTTGAATATCTCATGTCCGAATGTGAAGGATGGAGGTATGGCGTTTGGCGTTACCTGTGCTGGTGCAGAGAGTGTGGTGAAGGCAGTCCGCGAGCGTTATCACAAGACGCTAATAGTGAAACTGTCGCCTAATGTGACGAATATCGCAGAGATAGCCAGAGCCTGTGAGGCGCAGGGTGCCGATAGCGTGTCGCTGATCAATACGCTGATGGGTATGGCGATAGACATAGAGAAGCGCCGTACCGTTCTGAGTATCAATACTGGTGGACTCAGTGGTCCTGCTGTTAAGCCTGTTGCCCTGCGTATGGTGTGGCAGGTGTCAAAGGCCGTGAAGATTCCGGTTGTTGGTCTGGGGGGTATTATGAATGCCCGTGATGCCATTGAGTTTCTGATGGCAGGTGCTACGGCGATAGAGATAGGAACGGCAAACTTCATTGATCCAGCCGTTACTATCAAGGTACGTGATGGTATTAATGACTGGCTCAACCAGCATGGTTGCCATTCTGTATCAGAGATTATCGGGTGTTTGGAATAAAAATTTGAGAGCAGTCAAACGACTGCTCTCAACCAACACAAAAACTAAACTAGACTTAACTAAAGCATATTGGGATTTTCACAAACCCTTCAATAGCATTTGCAAAGTTAGTATAAAATATTTAAACGACCAAGCCTTTTCCGATTTTTTTTGCATTTTAATTCGAAAAACCTATATCTTCGTCGATTTATTAAGTAAAAAGTAGTCTAAAATAGTCATTGCAGCCATGGCTTCCACCACAGGAACAGCACGGGGAAGCACACATGGATCGTGGCGTCCTTTTGCTGTCAGTTTAGTGGCATTACCATAGATGTCTATCGTATCTTGTTCACGGAGTAGGGTAGCCACAGGTTTGAAAGCCACACGGAAATAGATGTCCTGTCCGTTGCTGATGCCTCCCTGAATGCCACCGCTATGGTTTGTCAGTGTCATAACCTGTCCGTTGATATTCACGAAAATATCGTTCTGTTCCGAGCCACGAGCCGTCACACCGTCAAAGCCCTCCCCATACTCAAAACCTTTCACGGCATTAATGCCCAGCATTGCCGATCCCAGCGCGGCGTGTAGTTTGCCAAACTCAGGTTCTCCCAGTCCTGCTGGACAGCCTTTCACCACACAAGTGATGACACCACCAATGGTATCACCCTCAGCCCTTAACTGAGTAATCAGTTGTATCATCTCTGCTGCTTTCATAGGGTCTGGGCAGCGAACGATGTTCGTTTCTGTCAGCGAGAGGTCATATTTCCGATAATCCCTATCCAGTTGGATACTCCCCACCTGGGAGGTATAGGCTTGAACACTGATATTCAGTTGGCGTAGAGCCAGTTTTGCCAAGGCTCCAGCCACTACACGACTGATGGTGATACGAGCCGATGACCGTCCTCCGCCCCGATGGTCCCTGTTGCCGTATTTTGTGGCATAGGTGTAGTCGGCATGGGAAGGACGATACAATTGGCGCATATTCTCGTAGTCCTGAGAGTGCTGGTTGGTGTTTCGCACGATAAAGCCGATAGGACATCCTGTCGAACGTCCCTCAAAGACACCGCTCAGCAGTTCCACCACGTCACCTTCCTGACGGCTGGTCGTGATGCTGCTTTGCCCTGGACGACGACGGTTCAGTTCACTCTGGATGAAGTCCACGTCGATAGCAATGCCGGCAGGCATGCCGTCCACGACACCGCCTATCGCCTCGCCATGACTCTCTCCGAACGTCGTCAGCGTGAATATGTTGCCAAATGTATTCATATTATGTTTTAATTACATCCTCCACAACTGCCGCAGTTACAGTCACTGCCGCAACCGTCTTTCTGACAGCCGCCTCCGCAACCACCGCAACCGCCACTCATGCGGGCTATCATACTACGAACCTCGTCTTCGGTAGCCTCACGGTTCTCCAGCACCTTACCCACGAAATGCAGAGTCTCTCCTGCCAGGGGATGGTTCAGGTCAACCTTCACCTTCTCTTCGCCAATCTCCAATATCTTACCATAGAAGCGGTTGCCGTCCTCGTTCTGCAAGGGTACTACCGCATCGACGAAGATATGCTCATGGTCGAACTTGCCGTCAATGGTAAATATCTCACGATCCAGTTCCACCACATGTTCCAACACGTAGTCACCATAGGCTTCCTCCTTCTCCAGCGAGAAATCAAAGTCCTCCCCCTGGGGTACGTCAATCAGTTTTTTCTCAAAGGCATCCAGTGCGATGCCGAAACCTGTCATAAAGTAGAAAGGCTGTTCTTTCGTAGCCTCTTCCACCAACTCCTTGCCATTGTCGCCGTCTATGAATAAGCGGTAACTCACGGCAATGTATTTATGGGTCATTTCACTCATAGTCTGCTTTAGTTTATAATTTGGCTGCGAAGATACGAATTTATTTTGAAATAGGCAAAAAACGACTGCGTTTAATGCGAAATTGATAAAAAAACAATAAAACTTCGATTCTTTGACCGAGGTCAAGAATTCGGTCTGTTTTCGCACACAGAACCCCGAAATGTTTGGAGCGTATCAAAATTTGCCGTACCTTTGCATCGTCAATCAGAGAAATCTGGGCGACAAGATAAAAGGATAACAGCCCCATATATAAATAATGTAAGAACAAACACAAAAAGGGGCATAAGTAAAATTTAAAGAAAAGAAAGGGTAACGAAAATGAAAAGATTGTTTTTTACAGTTGTAGCAATGTTGAGCCTGACGCTCACATTTGCTGAGAACGAGAACATGAACAGTGTCAACAATGCAGAGGCTTACAATCTGAGCGTAAATATGAATCAGTTGAGCAAGGCTCTGAATCTTGCTGACGATCAGAAAGAGGCTGTGGCTGAGATTCACAAGACCTTCTGTTCTGAGATGATGTTCGCCACACAGTATGGTAAAGAGGAGCGTGATGCGCGTGTTAATGCAGCCATCAAAAAGGATCTTGGTTTTATGAACTACGTGCTCAACCGTGATCAGTACAAGACTTATGTGATGCTGCTGAACGTAACGATGAACAACCGTGGTTTGAAGTAATTGAGAGAAAGGAAAGTATGATAATGACATTATTTGCACTGGCTGTTTTAGCCATCTCTGTTGCTGAGGCAATGCACGTCAACAACAAGATTAATTTAGAGAACAAATAACAAGCGTTTAATAATCCAGAGCCGCAGATCTTAGGACCTGCGGCTTTTTTGTATTTACATATTAATCATCTTCATCAGTTTGACGGCATCCACATACTGGGCGATGCCCTGAGCCACCTTCTTCGCATCCTGCATGGCATGGACAACGGTGGCTTGTCTGCCTACC